>Ga0157379_10003111_pt1 | contig 14036 bp, 19 predicted proteins | sample S25metaG_FD_121802 | JGI IMG/M metagenome (GOLD analysis project Ga0157379, IMG submission 121802) | Switchgrass rhizosphere microbial communities from Kellogg Biological Station, Michigan, USA - S2-5 metaG | ecosystem: Host-associated > Plants > Roots > Rhizosphere > Soil | place: USA... | reverse complement strand
AGCAGCTGCTTGCCATGCTCGGTCAGGATCGCCTCGGGGTGGAACTGCACGCCATGCACCGGCAGCTCGCGATGGCGCACGCCCATGATCTCGCCGTCGTCGGCCGTCGCCGTGACGGCGAGCGCGGCCGGCAGCGTTGCGCGCTCGATCGCGAGCGAATGGTAGCGCGTTGCCTGGAACGGCGAGGGCAGACCCGCAAACACGCCGGCGTTGTCGTGCAGCACGGGCGACAGCTTGCCGTGCATGACGCGCTGCGCCCGGACGACCTTTCCGCCGAACGCCTGGCCGATCGCCTGGTGCCCGAGGCACACGCCGAGGATCGGCACCTCGCCGGCAAAGCGCTGGATCAGGGACACGGAAATGCCCGCTTCGGTGGGCGTGCAGGGGCCCGGCGAGATCACGATCTTCTCGGGAGCGAGCGCCTCGACGTCCGCGATGGACAGCGCGTCATTGCGCACCACGCGCACGTCGGCGCCAAGCTCGCCCAGGTATTGGACGAGGTTGTAGGTGAAGCTGTCGTAGTTGTCGATCATCAGCAGCATGCGGAATCCATGGCGTCGCGATTGCGAGGAAGCCTCGGGGCGACCATCGGCAGGACGGGCCGCCGCACGGGCGGAAAAGGTCCCGGAGGGAACCTAGAGGTCGATCAGCGCCATCGCCGCGTGGAAGCGGCGAGCGGGATCACGGGGCGTGCGACGCGGGCCATGACCCAAAGGTACGCGAATGCGCGAGCGGTCGCAACTTGGACCCGCAATGAAAACGCCCCGCCGGAGCGGGGCGTTTTCCGGACGGACCGCAGGGAGGGGCGGTCCGACCGCTACCAGCCCTGATCGTCAGGGACCGCGGCGAAGGAGTCCCGCGACCAGCGATACCACGAACAGGATCAAGAAAATGAAGAACAGGATCTTGGCGATTTCCGCGGCGCCAATCGCAATACCGGTAAAGCCGAACACCGCGGCGATGATTGCCACGACAAAAAACACCAATGCGTAGTGCAGCATGTCAACCTCCTCTGATGAACGACGATGTCGTTTTGCGTCGGTGCGGCGTCGCGGTGCAACTCCCCGGCGACGTAAAAGTCCTCAGTCGAAAGCGCCGGGCGCCAGCATCAGCGACCCGTAGCGGTCGTATTGCACGTCGTGGTCGATCGCCGCGTCGTGGTCGACACCCAGCGCTTCGATCACGGCCCAGTCGTCCTCGCCCGGGAGGTCGCCGGCGTCGAGAACGGGAATCCGCGGCGGCACCGTTGCGACGGTCATCGAGCGCGCGCTATCCGGTGCGGTCGTCATTCAAGCCCCCTTGCCCGGTTTCGGCGCGGCGGGAACGTCGGGCGGCGTGGGCGCCGATTGATCGAGCCCCGGCGCGGGCGCGCGCTTCTTCGCCTTGCGTGCCAGCGCGGGATCCTCTCCCTTGGCGCGCGAGCGGCCTTCGGCCTCGGCCGCAGCGAGCTGCAGTGCCTCGGCATCGCTCGCCGGCGCCGCGTCGTGCGCCGCCTGATCGACCTTGCCCGAAGCGATGAATTTCTTCGTCGCGTCGTTGTACTGGCGCGAAGCCTCGTAGTTGCCTTCGCCGTGCACGTTGTCCTGCTTGCCCATCTCCGCTCCTGATCGTGGTCGCGCTCTGGAGGGCATTGTGCGAAGACGGGCGCCGGGCGACCGTCGGCGACGAGCCGAATCGGGTGTCGGCGCCGCGCGCCGGGGGGTGTCGCGCGCCGTCCTACAGCGTCAATCGACGGCCGTGGACACCGCGAGCGCCGTGGGGGCCGGCTGCGCGATGCCTGCCGCGGCGTCTTCGCCCGCCGCGAACGTGACGCGCGGAATGCCGGAGCGCACGGTGCCGAACATCGTCGCGAACGCCACGTCGGCAGCGTCGCGACCAACGCCGATGCGCAACAGGCCGGTGACCGGCGAGATGCCGGTCGGGTCGAACAAATACCAGCGCCCGTCGAGGAAGACTTCGACGTACGCGTGAAAATCCGGCGGGCCGAGCGCCGGATCGGCGCCAAAGTCCACGCCGGTGACGAAGCGCGTCGGATAATTGAGCGCGCGCACCAGCGCGATGGCGAGATGCGCGAAATCGCGGCACACGCCCGACCGCTGTTCCAACGTGACGAGCGCCGACGTGTCGACGAACGACGTGCCCGGCTGGAAGCGCGTGCGCTCGCACACCCACTTGCACACCGCGTCGACCTGCGCATACCCGCGCTCCATCTGGCCGAACTCCTGCCACGCGACCGACTGCAGCTGGTCCACTTCGCAATAGCGGCTCGGCATCAGGAACCGGAGCGTCGCCGCCGGCAGGTCGGCGAGCGGGGTGGCCAGGACGCTTGCGGGATCGGCCGTGTGGTGCGCGATCTCGACCGCGCCGGCGTAGCGCACCGACAACAACCCCGGCGGTGCGGAAAGCCGCGCCAGGCGATTGCCGAAGCCCGGCTCGTCCTCGATCGTCACCGGCAGCGGCGGAGTGACGACGAACGACTCGGCGATCACCCGCTGCTGCGGGGTGCGCGCGGCGTGGACGTTGAAGATGAACTCGGCCGGCCCGCCAACGTCGTAGGCGAGCTCCACCGTGTAGCCGATGCGCACCTTGCTGCGCGCCGGTGCCATCGGCCGAGTGTAAACGTCAGGCGTTCCCATCGCGCGGCCTACGTGGGCGGCAGGTCCCAGTACGGGTTGAAGCCGCAGGGCGTCGATGCTTCGACATCGCCCGTCCCGGTGGGATCGAACTCGAGTATTGCCACCGGCCGGAGCGATTCGGCATCGACCAGCACCTTGCGGCCTGGACCGATGTCGAGTCCGAGCGCGGCGTAGTGCGGCGCCATCTGCGGATCGGGCTCGATCACGTACCAGACGTGCCGCTCCTTGCGCGCGTCCTGCGACGCGACGATGGCCGACAGCGTGCCCATCGGCGCGCACGCGCGCTGGGCGCGCTGGCGGTCGAACAGCGCGCGCCGCCGCGCACTGCGGCCTTCGTCCTCTTCGACCGGGGCCGGAAAGCCGGGAAGCGTCGCCTGAACGATCCCCGCCTGCGCGTGGTCGACGTTGAGTTTTTCCATCGCTGAATCCTCGTGTGCTCGTAACCGCGCCTGCCCAGCGGGGACAGCCGCGAAAAATTGGAGACGCCTCGCCCCCGGCACAAACGCTCCGCCTGCCGGGCGTCGGGCATCGCGTCAGCACTTTAGCGCCGCGGGCGCACGCGGTCTGTCAGCCGGAACCGGACAGTGGCCGAGAGGCTCGGCCCGCTGCCGTCAACCCGCGGCGTCGAGCCCGAGCTGCACCATCTCCGCGGCGCGCAGCACGGCGCGCGCCTTGTTCTGCGTTTCCTGCCACTCCGTCTCGGGGACCGAGTCATGCACGATACCGGCCCCCGCCTGCACGTACAGCACGCCGTCTTTCACCACCGCGGTGCGGATCGCGATGGCGGTGTCCATGTCGTCCTGGAAGCTGATGTAGCCGACCGCGCCCGCGTAGACACCGCGGCGCGTCGGCTCCAGTTCGTCGATGATCTCCATTGCGCGCACCTTCGGCGCGCCGCTCACCGTGCCGGCGGGAAAGCTCGCCGCCAGCACGTCGAACGACGACAGCCCCGGCTTCAACGTGCCCTCGACGTTCGAGACGATGTGCATCACGTGCGAATAACGCTCGATCATCATCTGCTCGGTCACGCGCACGCCGCCCACCTGCGCGACGCGCCCGACGTCGTTGCGGCCGAGGTCGAGCAGCATCACGTGCTCGGCGATCTCCTTCGGATCGGCGGCGAGCTCGGCGGCGAACGCCTCGTCGGCTTCGCGCGTCGCGCCGCGTGGCCGCGTGCCCGCGATCGGGCGCAGCGTCACCGTCGCGCCTTCCTTGCGCACGAGGATCTCCGGCGACGCGCCGACGACATGGAAGTCGCCGAAATCGTAGTAGAACATGTAGGGCGATGGATTGACCGACCGCAGTGCGCGATAGAGCGACAGCGGCGAGTCGGTGAACGGCAGCGACAGCCGCTGCGACAGCACCACCTGCATGATGTCGCCGGCAGCGATGTACTCCTTCGCCTTGCGCACTGCGGACTGGTAGGCGTCGCTGCCGCTCTCGCTCGCGGGCTGCGTCACGGCGCTCGCCGTCTGGTACGGAATGGCCGCGGGCGTGCGGAGCTTGCGGCGCAGTTCCTGCAGCCGGTCGTGCGCGGCAAAGTAGGCGTTCGGTGTCGCCGGGTCCGCGTAGACGATCAGCGAAATCTTGCCGGAGAGGTTGTCGATCACCGCGAGCTCGTCGGTCAGCAGCAGCAACATGTCCGGAAGATCGTCGAGGCCGCCGCGCCCCGTCGGTGCGCGCCCGGCAAGGCGCGTCTCGATGTGCCGCACCGTGTCGTAGCCGAAGTAGCCGGCGAGACCGCCGCAGAAGCGTGGCAGGCCGGGACGCGGTGCGGCGCGAAAGCGCTTCATGAAATCGCGCAGGAATTGCAGCGGATCGCCGTCGAAGCGCTCGATCACGCCGCCGCGGTCCTCGACTTCGACGTGCCGCTCGCGCACGCGAAGGCGGACTTTCGCCGGCAGCCCGATGAACGAGTAGCGACCGAAGCGCTCGCCGCCGACGACCGACTCGAGCAGGAACGTGTAGCGCTGGTTGGCGAGCTTGAGATAGAGCGACAGCGGCGTGTCGAGGTCGGCGAAGACCTCGAGCACCAGCGGGATGCGGTTGTAACCCTGCGCCGCGAGCGCGCCGAATTCGGCTTCGGTGATCATGGGGCGACGTCCTTTCGACTCGGTTCTTTCGGGCGTCGCCTGGAGGCGTGACGCCGGGGTGCATCGGGGACCGCTTGCGCGTCTAGCCGCGCCAGGTGCCGATGCGCCAGCGCCACGCTTGCGCGCGCGGGCGAAGGGAGTCGAATGCGTCGTGGGTCATGGGAAATCCGAAATGGATTCTAGCACCGGCAAGAGCGGGCGGCGGGATCACTGCGACAGCTTGGCGACTTCGCCGCGCATTGCGGCGATGACGGCCGTGTAATCGGGCGCGCCGAATATCGCGCTGCCGGCAACGAACGTGTCGGCGCCGGCCGCCGCAATGGCGCCGATGTTGTCGACTTTCACGCCGCCGTCGACTTCCAGCAGGATCGCGCGCCCGGTGCGCTCCTGGGCCATGTCGACGAGCTTGCGCGCCGCGCGGAGCTTGTCGAGGGCGTGCGGAATGAACGATTGCCCGCCGAAGCCGGGGTTCACCGACATGATCAACACGAGGTCGACCTTGTCGATCACGTGCATCAGCCAGTCGAGCGGCGTGGCGGGATTGAACACGAGCCCGGCCTTGCAGCCGTGCTCGTGAATGAGGCCGATCGTGCGGTCGACGTGCTCCGAGGCCTCCGGGTGGAAGCTGATGATCGCCGCGCCGGCCTGCGCGAAATCCGGCACGATGCGGTCGACCGGTTTCACCATCAGGTGGACGTCGATCGGCACCGTCGAATGCGGCTTGATGGCCGCGCAGACCAGCGGGCCGATCGTGAGGTTGGGAACGTAATGGTTGTCCATCACGTCGAAATGCACGAGATCGGCGCCGGCCGCGATGACCGCGCGCACTTCGTCGCCGAGACGCGCGAAATCGGCGGACAGGAGCGAGGGCGCGATGCGGCAGGCGCGGGTCAGGGGACGATTCATTTGGCTATAATCGCAGAAAATCGCGCAGGCGCGCGAGAAACCCCACGATGGCGGAGACGAGCCGATACGAGATCACGGTGGTGTCCAGGTCGGCGTACCTCGCCGACCAGTCGGACCCCGGCAAGAACCAGTACGTGTTCGCGTACACGATGACGCTCACCAACACCGGCAGCGTCACCGCGCAGCTCATCAGTCGCCACTGGTACATCACCGACGGCGATCATCGCGTGCAGGAAGTGAAGGGGCTGGGCGTCATCGGTCAGCAGCCGGTGTTGAAGCCCGGCGAAAGCTTTGAGTACACGAGCGGCGCGAGCATTCCGACGCCGGTGGGGACGATGAAGGGCACCTACCAGATGGTGGGCGAGGATGGTCGTTCCTTCGAGGCTCCGATCCCGCCGTTCACGCTGTCGGTCCCGCGCACGCTGCATTGACGGCCGCTACCTTGCGTCGTCGTCGCGCGGCGCTTCGGCATCCGGCTTGCGCCGCGCGCCCATGGTCCACCAGACGATGCCAACGAACAGCAACAGCGCGATCAGCGCTTCGAGGTAGATCCACTCCATCGTGCGTCGCCTTCGCTCCCTGCTGATTGCGGCCGCCGGCGCGTTGCTCGCCGCGTGCCAAACCGCGCCGCCGCCGGTGGCGCCGGCACCTGTCGCGTTCACACCCGTGGGCTGGGACGCGCTGCCCGGCTGGCGCGACGACCGCCCCGACGCGGCGTGGCCCGCACTGCTCCTCGGCTGCCGCAAGCTCGTCGCGGCGCCACGCACGCAGGCGACCTGGCAACGCCCCTGCCAGGCCGCCGCTGCTGTCGACGGCAGCGACGCGCGCGCGGTGCGCACCTATTTCGAAACCTATTTTAGACCCTGGCGCATCGCCGGCGCGGACGGCGCCGACACCGGCCTCGTCACCGGTTACTACGAGCCGCTGCTCCGCGGCTCGCGCAGCGCGACGGCGGCTTTCGGCGTGCCGCTCTACGCCGCACCGGACGACCTCCTCACGATCGATCTCGCAGAACTCTATCCGGAGCTGAAGGGCAAGCGCGTGCGCGGGCGCGTCGACGGGCATCGCGTCGTCCCGTACTGGGAGCGCGCGGACATCGACGCCGGGCGCGCACCGCTCGCGGGCAAAGCGCTCGCGTATGTCGCCGACCCGCTCGACGCCTTCTTCCTCGAGGTGCAGGGATCGGGACGCATCACGCTCGACGATGGCGCGCTGCTGCGGCTCGGCTATGCCGACCAGAACGGACACCCCTACCGGTCGATCGCCCGTGTCCTCGTCGACCGCGGCGAGCTCACGCTCGAACGCGCCTCGAAGCAGTCGATCGAGGACTGGGCGCGCGCGCATCCGGCGGACCTCCAGGCGCTGCTCGCCACCAACCCGAGCTACGTATTCTTTCGCGTCGTGCCGCCGCCGGCGCCCGGCACGCTCGAGGCGCGCGTCGACGGACCGCAGGGCGCCTTGGGCGTTCCGCTCCTCGCGCAGCGCACGATCGCGGTCGACCCGCAGGCAATCCCGCTCGGCGCGCCGGTCTATCTCGCGACGACGTATCCGCAGGACGAGCGTCCGCTCGCGCGCCTCACGCTCGCGCAGGACACGGGCGGTGCCATTCGCGGCGCCGTGCGCGCCGATTTCTTCTGGGGGACCGGCGACGCGGCCGGTCGCGAGGCGGGCCGCATGCGCCAGCCGGGCCGGCTGTGGCTGCTCTGCCCCGTCGACGCACCTCCGCCGGCCCCGTAGCGCCCGTCGACGCCGCACCGATTCACCGCGGCGGCGTACGCGAACGCCGGCCCGCGACGATGTGCACGACCAGCAGCGGCGCGAGCGCCAGCCCGACGGCCCAGTGCGCGATCGACACCGGCGGCCGTGTGGCCTCGGCGACGACGTAGTAGAGCGCGTAGCCGGTGAGCGTGAGGAGCGCGAGCGACGCGATCACCGACACGCCGCTCGCGCGATTGCGGGCGAGCGTCCAGCCCCGGCGCACGTGATTCGTAAGCATGGCGCCCGTCGCGACCAGGGTGACGAACGCCGCGGCGCCATGCACCTTCATCGCCCACGCTTCCAGCACGAGCCGTCGCAGCTCGTTCTGCCACTCGGGAACGAACTCGCCCTCGTAATGCGCCAGCAGCCAGCACGCGCCGCTGCCGGCGAGCACGGCCAGCAGCGCGTAGAAGCCGTGGCGCGCCGCGGCGGAGAGCCGCATGCGTTCGGCGAGCAGGTGGAACGCGCGCTCGTGCGACCGGGACATGGGATCACGCCGCGCGGCGCGGCAGCGTCGTGCAGCGCCAGCGGCCGCGCGTTGGCGTCAGGATCGCCGCCGACGCGCCGTACGCCGCGACGAGACGCGCCGCGCGCGCACCGGACAGCGCGACGACCTTGGTAAGCGCGTCGGCGACCATGCACGTCGGCGCGATGACCGAGACGGTGCGCGTGCTCATGACGGGCAGCGCCGAACGCGGATCGATCAACGGCGTCGCGTAGCGACCGCCGGAGCTGCGCCGCTGGCCCCCGTAGGCGCTCGTCGCCACGGCGGCGTCGCCAAGCGTCGCGAGCGGCAGCAACGCGCCTTGCGGGCCGCCCGTGCGCACATGGACGGTTTCGGCTGCGGCGCCCCACACGCGCAGATCGCCGCCGGCGTTGACACAGCCGTGCGCAATGCCGCGCGCACGCATCGCGGTCATTGCACAATCGACCGCATACCCTTTGGCAATGCCGTCGAAGTCGAGCGTAAGCGGGCGCGCAAAACGCACGCGCCCGTCGCGAAGCTCCACGTCGCGCCAGCTCGCCGGCGCCGGCGGTTCGCGCGGCGGCGGCAGATAGCCGAGCGCCGAGAGCGCGCCACCGACGGTCGGATCGAACACACCGGCCGACGCCCGCGCAAGGTCGAGTGCGCAGGCGAGCACCCGGCGCAGGTGCTCCGATACACGCTGCGGCGCGTGCGCGGCGTGACGGTTCAGCGCGGCGAGCTCGCTGTCGGCGGCGTGGCCCGACAGCGCCCGGTGGATGGCGGCGATGGCCGCGAACCCCGCCGCCACGCCGTCGTCGAGCGCATTCCGCGCAGCGCCTCCGGCGCGAATCTCGACCAGGGTGCCGAGCCAGTTCTGCGCGCGGCGCACCTCGTCGTCGGCGACCTCAGCCACGCAACGCTCGCTCGTGCAGCAACAGCAGGCGCCGCACGCCTTCGGTCACGTGGCGGCACGACAGCGTCGCGCCGGAGACGTTGCGGATGTCCGTATCGAGGCGCACGGGATCGCTCGCCCGCTTGCCGGTGAACTGGCCGCGCCACGCCGGCAGTCGTATCGCGTCGCCATGCGTCTCGCGGTAGACGAGAATGTCGAGTGCGACCACGGTACCCGCGGCATCGAGCGCCAGCGCGTATGTGATGAGCTCCTGCTTGCCGACGACCTCGTCGACGATGAACCAGCCCTGCGTGCCCGCGGCGCCGCGCACGCGCCACACTTTTGGATCCACGACAAAGCGGCCGGCGTCGCGGGCGATCGCTGCCTTGGCTTCGGGCGCGACGATCACCGGCTCGAATGCGGTGGCCTCGGGAAACGCCTTGCGTTGCGCGGCGTCGACGCTCGCATATTCCGCGCACAGCGCGACCTGCGCCTGCGGCGCGAGCGCCGCGAAACCCGCAGCCGGAACGAGCCACTCGTAACGCATGTCAGAACGAATAGCCGAGGCCGAAGTCGAAGCGGTCGAGCGCGCTGTCGACCTTGAATTTCTGGTAGTCGACCTTGAACACGATGTTCGGGGTCACGTAGAAGTTGGCGCCGAGCGTCCAGATCGTCTCCGTCGGCGACGGCGCGAGGCCGAAGCCTTCCGGCATCGGCGCGTACGACGCGGCGGTGTTGACGCGGGAATAGCGCGCGAAGGGCGTGAGCGAATAGTCGCCGTACGACCACGCGTGCCATGCGCCCTGAAGGTACGCGCCCCAGAACGATTGCGGGACCGGCGTCGGATCGCCGACGAACGTGAGGTTGAGCGCCTCGGTGTCCGAGATCGTGCCGCGCGCATAGAGCGCCTGCAGGTCGAACGGTCCGGGCTGCCAGCGCACATGGCCTTCGTACAGTGACACCCGCGCGTTCGGCGCGGCGAAGTTCTCTGCGCCCTGTCCGGCCTTGCCGGTGAAGACGCTGCCGCCGACGGTCAGCCCCGGCGTGCCCTGGTAGTTCCCCGACGCGTAGAACGAGAGGTTCCGCGCCCGCGCGAGCGAAAGCTCCTGGTGGATGCTGCCGAGCGGTGATTCGCGGCCCTCGTTGGACGTTGGGTCCCACTTCGAGAGATCGAAGCCGGTGGTGACGCCGACGTTCCAGTTGAAGCCCGACTCCGTGTTGCCGAAAAGCGCCACGCCGCCTTCGCGCCAGGTCGTGGGAATGATCGACGTCTCGACGAAGTTGCGAAACACGCCGTAGTACTGCGTCGGCTCGTGATTTTCGTTGAGAAAGCCCGACGGAATCAGCATCAACCCGGCCCGTGCGCCGAAACCGTCGGTGAATTTGCGTTCGACGAACAGCTGCTCGACCTCGGTTTCGCCCTTGTCGTCGGCGGACGTCACCGCATGTTCCCACTCAAACTCGCCATACACGCGCGTGCGGTCGTCGAAGCGGTGGCCGAAGCCGATCACTGCGCGCGCGAGATCCGCCTGCGCTGCATTCGCGTCGCTGCGCGGCCGCGAGAAGGCGGCTTCGCCATAGCTGAAAAGCGTCGTGTCGCTCGCCGCCGTCACGTCTTTCGCCGCCGTCTGCTCGAGCCGGTCGACGCGCGCGGCGAGCTCGGCGGAGGATGCGCCCGCGGGCGCGCCTGCAATGCCGGGCGCGGTGGGCGTGGACGCCGCCGCGACGCCGGCCGGCGCTGCCGTCGCCGTCTTGCCCTGCGCCGCGATCTCCTTCATCTGCGCCTTCATTTCGGCGATCTGCGCGCGGAGCTCCGCGATCTCGGCCTTGAGCGACGCCTCGTCGGCCTGCGCAACAGCGGGCGCTGCGGACAGCGCCACCATCAGGGCGAACGTGCAGCGGCGCGGCATGCGCCTCTCGGAGTGCGCGCGTTGCATGGGATCGGTCCTCGTCGGTTTCACTTGCGCAACGCGAGCGGCTTCCAGCCGTCGGTCAGCGTGTTCAGGAAGGCTTCGAGATCGGCGAGCTCCGCGTCCGTCAGCCGCGGCGCTTCGCCGAGACGGCGGTCGTAAGGAACTTCCGTCGCGTTGACGTTGCCGGCGAGCGCGGCCGGCAGGTCGTCGAACTTTTGCGGCGTGCCGTCGTCACCCGACGGATAGAACTCGCCGGGGTTGGTGTCACGCCGCACATAGAAGCGCAGCGCCTCCGCCAGCGTGGCGAAGCGGCCGTTATGGAAGAACACGCGCCGCGTGGCGACGTTGCGCAGCGTCGGCACCTTGAACGCGCCGCAAAGATCGTCGGCGTCGATGAGGTCGGTGCGATCCGGCCCGCACAGTCCCATGTCGCGATAGCCAGGATCCTGCGTCGCCGGAATCGCGGTGTTGCGCGGGACGCCGAGGTTGTCGTACGAGAAATCGGTGAATAGCGGCAGCGCACCGTCGGCGCCGCGGCCGCTCGGATGGCACGCGGCACAGTTGCCCTTGTCGGCGCGGTTGAAGAGCGCGAGGCCGCGGAGCTCCGCCGGCTCGAGCCGCACGCCACCGCGCAGGAAGTAGTCGTACTTGGAATCGAACGGGCGAAAGTCCGGATCGGATTTCTGGTACTGCGCGAGCGCGAACACGACGGCGCGGACCGTCGCATCGGGATCGGCGAGGATGCCGGCGCCAAAGACACGCCGAAAGTCGGCGGCATACGGCGCTTGCGCCACGCGCGCGGCAAGCTCGGGAGCGCTGGCGTTGGCCATTTCGTGCGCGGCGAACAGCGGCCGCACCGCCTGCGCCATCAGGTCGCCCGCGCGGCCGTCGCGGTCGAAGCCGCCCGACGGCGTGCCTTCGGCGTCGAAGCCGAATTTCGGCGTGAAGCCGAGGTAGCGCAGCGACGGCACCGCGCGGAATCCCGGCACGTCGCGCTTGGCACCGCCGTACTGCACCGGGAGGTCGTTCGCCTGCGCGTGTGCGTGCGCGGGATCGTGGCACGTCGCGCAGGCCAGATCGCCCGACGCCGACAGTCCCGGATCGGCGAAGAGCTGCGCGCCGAGCGCTACAGGTCCCGGCACCGCGCCGTCGGCCTCGCCTGCGTCGGCGTGCAACGGCGCACGCGGCAGGAGCGCGAGCAGCACGCCGCAGACGATCTTCGCCAGCGCGCGGCGCGACGCGCCGACCGGCAGCCTGGGGGAAACGGGTGATCCCATGCGTTCGCCTCTGCCATGCGGAAAGAGCCGTCGCGGTGCGCGAGCGCATTGCGGCGGTACCGATGGCTGGCGAACGAACAGGCGCGCAGGACGCGCTTCGTCGGCTGGCTGGACGCGGGTGCTGCGCCCGCGCGAAAACGGCTGCTGCTACTTCGTCAGGATCAACTTCCCAAAACGCGTGCGGCGCAGGATGTAGAGCGTGTCGGCGTGACGGATTCCCAGCTGCATGTCACCGCGGAGCAGCAGATCGCTCGACACGATCCGCGGGCAGCTGCCCGGCCCGTCGCCCGTGTCGCGCGAGGGCGGCGCGGCATCGGGCAGCGGCGCCTTGCGCGCATCATCCATGCACGCTCATCAGCGATTGCTGGTAGTTGGCGATGCCCACCTTGTCGATCAGCTCGAGCTGCGTCTCCAGCCAGTCGATGTGCTCCTCCTCGGAATCGAGGATGCGGCGGAAGAGGTCGCGCGAGACGTAGTCGGCGCAGACCTCGCACTCGGCGATCGCCGCCTTCAGCACCGGGTGGCCGGCGAGCTCGAGCTTGAGATCGCAGGCGAGCGCTTCCTTCACATCCTCGCCGACCAGCAGCTTGTGCAGGTCCTGCAGGTTCGGGAGGCCTTCGAGGAACAGGATGCGCTCGATCAGCGCATCGGCGTGCTTCATTTCGTCGATCGATTCCTTGCGCTCGTATTCGCCGAGGCGGCCCAAACCCCAGTGGTCGAACATCTTGGCGTGAACGAAATACTGGTTGATCGCGGTCAGCTCGTTGGTCAGGACCGCGTTGAGCCGCGCGATCACCTTGGCATCGCCCTTCATCGCACTCTCCCGGATGCGTCAGACAGGGGCGGCGTCGGCGGCCGATCCGCACGCGAGCCGTCCCACCGCCTCGACGAGGATCGATTTTGCGCACGACGTGCAGCGGCCGCAACCCAGGCCGACGCCGAGGTTCCGGGCAAGATCCTCTTCGGACCGCGCGCCGTCGGCCGCCGCCTTGGCGATATCGCGGTCGGTGATCGCGTTGCAGATGCAGATGTACATGGCGCCGCCGTCAGTGGGCCGCGGCCGACGGCGCCGCAACGCGGTCCTTCAGCCATATGGTGAAGAGCCACGCCGCGGGAACGAGGACCATCAGGTACGTGAGCCACTGGCCGTACACGCCTTCGGGCCCGTAGGGCTCGGTGGCGATATGCCAGTACTCGTTGTCGACGAACGGCACGGCGCCGGCCTCGAAGAGTTCGTGGAACGTGTAGACGACGAGCTGCAGCGAGAAGATCAGCAGGAAGACCGCAGTAACCTGGAAGAACCGTGCCAGGTTGATGCGGCGTCCGTAGCGGGTCCACGCCCACGCGACCGCGACGGCGCCGAGCACGCCGAGCAGCGCGCCGAACAGGAGGTTCTGCTGGCCCTGCTGCATGAACAGCGACGTCAGCAGCAACGCGGTCTCCATACCTTCGCGAACGATCATCAGCAGCACGAACACGAACACCGCCCACCACGCGGCGACCGTCGCCTTGTTCTGCGTCACCTGCTCGATGCGGGCGCCGATCGTGGTGCGCAGGGTCCGCGCAGTGCGCCACATGTAGACCGTCATCGAGATCACCATCACGGCTGCAGCCGCCGCGAGAATGCCTTCCCACAGCGGCTTGTTCTCGGCTTCGGCGAAGAACGCGCTCGCGACGAAGCTCAGTGCGACGGCGACGCCGGTGCCCCAGTAGAGCGCCGGCAGCAACCCCTGCCGGCCGGTCTGCCGCAGGATACCGGCGGTGATGGCGACGATCAGGAAGGCTTCGATGCCTTCGCGCATCGTGATGATCAGGATCTGCAGCACGGCCTCATCCTCCGGGGCGATGGCGGGACAGCTTGCCGGCATCGCCTGAAAATACGAACAGTAATGCGAATGGTTCTCATTTTTACATCAACGTACGGAGAACGCAAGTGCCATTCGTCCGACGGGCATCTTTGCCGTGCTGCCGTCCGGAGTGTTCACTTACTCTCCCACGCCGGGGATGCGACGACTTCCCACTCGCTGGAGGCTACCGGCGGACATTGCGAATCCGGACCCCGCGGCGGCATGCCGTAGAAGCGGCAAACCGACGT
>Ga0157379_10003109_pt1 | contig 14043 bp, 11 predicted proteins | sample S25metaG_FD_121802 | JGI IMG/M metagenome (GOLD analysis project Ga0157379, IMG submission 121802) | Switchgrass rhizosphere microbial communities from Kellogg Biological Station, Michigan, USA - S2-5 metaG | ecosystem: Host-associated > Plants > Roots > Rhizosphere > Soil | place: USA... | reverse complement strand
ATATTACTGAGATGAGAAGAAGAAATATTGGTAAAAGGATTAGTAAAGGGCTCTTGAGTATTCTGCTCAATTCCGGGTTCCCGGCATATAGGGATGCTAGGGATGCTCAGGATGGTTCATCCCAACACATGCTAGTGATGCCAATAAAACAGGTATGAAACTATTTTTAACCTCACCACTAGCGCAGCCGCCCCTCTTGTATATGTAAAATACAGAAATACTTACTTTCCTAGATTCCTCTTCAATGACAACCCGAAAAAGTTGATAGAAAATAAATCCTCGCATCGATATCCTTTCCATGTCCGCCTCTGCACTATAACGTAATTTCCCCTGAATATGCATAGTGAGAACCGAGATCCTCTCGGCTGCTGACTCAGAAAGTGTCTGAATAATAATAACGATAAATAATGATAGTGTTTTTTTCTTCTTTTCTGGATAGTACTACTACATAATGAGTGACAGAGGTCGGGTGCACTGACACGCTTAAGCACAGAGTAAGTAATCCATGTATACCAAATTCTATGGCTATACAATATTCACAAGAGTCTTCGTGATTAAGACTTCGGGCTCATTGGTCGCCTGTTTAACACGCGAAATAGTCAGTGATACAAGGTATTCTGTATTTTCAAAATACTAACCCCAACAGTGTAGAATTCACCACAGGTAATATTTAATGGACCAGAGCCACTGACGGTAAGGGGGAAAATAATTTGACGTTCTCCGTGGGGTCCCAAAGGTTGGAACTGGGGCTGGGAGATCACTTTGAGCTCTGGACCCAAGAGGCTGCTGGAGGGATCATCGAAGCCCAACGCCCCTATCATGAGAGCCAATATGTTGAACTGTGAGTTCGTATCTGAATCACGGTTATAAGCTATCTATTTTTAAATTAGTGGAAATGCCTTCGCTTACTTTGTACTTGCATGGTCATGTTGAACGGAACTCCTGAGTGAACTTGGGTACCGGGTGCAGGGGAAACAAAGGAAACCTGCTGCGCATTTGTGCCCAAAGCGAGGAGCGCGACTGAGGCGACAAAGTTGAAAGCGGTTCTCATTTTGAAGAGATGTGTTGGTAGACGAGGAGTTCCTTGTAGTGGTGGCGAGGTGGCGAGCTGCTTAGATCGAAGAAAACGATGTAGCCTTTATATAGGATAGTCTTTGACCTTTCTATAATATTTACTACCGAACCGGAGTCGGTGGAAATGCATATCCGCCAAGTGCCCCCGCTACGCTAAAAGTCGGTGCCAACGATGTTGTGATGACAGCCGACGCTTCCACGAGGTTAAAAGTGCCCAAATCATTCGGCTTCCCATGAAGGTCAGTAAGAAGAAAATGGTTTGCTAAATTTATTCCTACTCCGGAGCAATGGCGCCCAGCGGCTCAAGCGGGTTCCCTTTGTCTATTTCTTGTTCACATGAAGTCTACTCATCTTGCTGGCAACTTTCATGTTTCTTTCGCCTTATAGATGCCGCCGGTTTTTTTTGGACGCTTGAACCTTCTAGTTTGCTCGCGAACATAAAATTGTCGACTCTTGAGTTAAACGAATGTGGATCTAAAATCACGAAAATATAATGCGATGCACGATTTATCTTGGGTACTTCGCCCAATACATTCAGAAATGCTCTACAGATATTCTAGCAGTACAGCACAACAGTAGGGTACGTGAGACAGTCCGTTTAGCTCGTCATAAAGAGTTTATAAGCGATGCCGTGATTCCGAATTGAGTGCTGAGATCGAAGGGTATACTCCGTAGCACTGAGACCAAGCGGTTCTGTTGACCAAACGGTAATAATATGAGTGAGGTCAAGGAGGCTTGATTGACGTACAATATGCAGTCATTGCAGCTAAGCATGGAACTCCATAATTATGATGGAGCGAGTTCTTTTCGCAAGCTTTTCCTGTTCCAATCGTTCCAGAGTAACATTTCAGATGATGAACCGATGATATAGATGGAATGGAGGTTGGCTTACCATCTGGAGCTCTTGTGGCCTTGGAATAGGCAAGAGTCAACTCAAATTTAGATATGCGACCAATCGCAACAATTATAACTAAAGCGTTAGAAAGGAGAGGGAAATTGAATTGACTCGACTTGAAGCTGTAAGGCTTCGATAGGGAGGTATTGGCGAAGGTTGCGGAGAGCAACACGCATTGGTCGTGACAATGTGAGACTTAAAGTTAGAATAAGTCTTTGAAAGACTAGAGAGTTGTTGGGTTATGCTGAATTGATGGCGAACTACTGTTCTGGGGGTATGTCGTCCATAATGGGCGGTGCATATACCATTGGAGAGGGAGCCATGAATCAGGCCACCATATGCAAAGGTGCGTGCGATGTTGGGGCCCTAAGAGCAGTATTACAAGCCTGAATATCTGTCGTCCGTAGATGGTAGGTGTAGGCTGGATCCAGGTGGCCCTATTGTACGATTTCGGAGATGGACCAGGTAAGGAGTTGAGATATGACCCACAACCTTTGATTGTCATATATTCTCTATATAGTCTCCAGTTATATTAGTTATAATTCAAGTTTCTGAAAGTTAACTCCCTGGATGTACTTTGTCAATAAAAAGTAGATGAGAACGAACACGCTGAGTGATCTAGATGCACAGCGTACTGTGAGGCAATAGGCACCCTATCAGAAGTGATGTTATGTAGATCCGAGACTTTCCAGACTCAGATCCGGTTTTCGCGACAACAGAGACTTTCAGAAAGGGATGATGGATGATCAGGGAGAACTAGGGCTCGTCACGTATCTATTTACGTGTACGACCGTACACGTACATCAGCTTTACGGCGACCTCCGTACCGTACATGGCTCATCGACTATCATGGTCGAAAAGGGAACTGCCGCGGCTTCTTCCGCTGACTAATCAGCGGCACTGATATCCTCCTCGCTATCCAGTCGCTGCGAGACAGAGGTGGGAGTCAAATTAAATTATACGAGAGGTCAGATATTACTAACTTCATACGGGAGCCTTTCAGTATGAAAATACTCCAAATTAAGGAGTGGCTGACCTGTCTACCGCGCCGTATCCGTGAAATACGGGCCGTACTGTATACGTACCGTCAAAGCTAAGCGCATTAAACCACCATACAATGACAATTGATGTTTTCAGATAGGTCACTGAGGTAGAAGGGTGTCACATAGGTCTCGAAAGTTAGTACTTACCCTCTGTTTCACCAGACAAACCAAGTCCGTATAGAATCGCATAGACGGCCGTTTAATGACCGTCCCGTAGTATGGGAAATTTAAAATAAATCTTCGAAGGGCGCTGTATATACGGCTCTTACGGGTATGGTGCCGAGCCCTAGGGAGAACCGGGTTGCCCAGAGTCCCCAGAGTTCACTTCGGTTCATGAGAAACTATTTAGGCAGCTAACTGAAATATACGCATGCAGTGCTATAAATATTGTGAACTCTCAAAGCCTCGAGGCCTCAAGGACCGAGTAAGCGAGAAAAAGTTTATTCGCATGTCTATGCCACGCCTTCATCTTCGCCAAATGAACAGCTATGAGAGCTTCGTCTCTCCAACTCCCAGACTCTTAAAATATCTCCTCACGTGAAAAGACATAGAAGAAATAAACTGCTAAAATGGACCACGGTGTAGTAATATTTATTATTTAAATATTATGAGGTAGGACGTTTTTGGTAGTATACCTAAATCCCCGAGCTTCCATATGATGGGCATTTGTCCGAAGATATGCTTGCGTTCCTCTTGTGTGAGGAGAGCAATCCGAGGTCTATGTCTAATTTATTCCAGTAGGAGGCGTTTTCTCCCGGCCTTCAGCCAACTTATATTCCTGGGTTTGCATATCGCAGTACTCGCTTCGACGATCTGTGCAGCTTCTGATTTACTTGAGAACATCTGTCACTTCTTCGCCACTCTGTCACTCTTTGTCGAGGTTCTTTTTAATAATAGTTGTTCCTCCTTTGTATTGATTGCCCGGGAAATAGACGTAAGATAAGAGCTCTCTTCGTTCCCAGAATTTTAAGTTAACCCACGGGGCTTTACTTACTCCAGGCGGTATAGTTGCCGGTTGAAGAAGGCCGTTAAGGAACCCCCCTGTTATTGTGTACATGTATGTTGTCAATGAAGGTTAATAATCGGTGTATCCCCTGTCGAGATTCCTCTATAATAGACGCTCCTCCGCGCTGCATATAGCGACAAAGCTGCAACTTACTATCATGAAGGTTTGGCGGACTGACAATTATGAGTAATCGCTTATGTCGAAGGTATCGCAGACGCACAAAAATTCTGGCTTTCGTCTTCTATGCCTCGTGGTCTCAGCTTTTAGTTCAGGGACATACATTTATGTACCCCTCAGGGAAACCAACCTATATGTTCAAGGCTGAATAACTGGGCGTCGGAGAACGGTACATTTTTACATTGTCTCAAGGATATGGCTGTGTAATGTGAGTTGGTAGTTTCCTGAGGTTGTGCGCTCAAATTCCTGCAACCTCCAATCTAGGCTCCAAAGTGCTTCTTTAACTCGAGGTCGGTTCATTAAGCAACTTATCATTCAAACATCTTCTCACTACGCAAAGGGCTTTCCCGATGCCTTATATAGACTCCCAGACCAGGCTCCTGTGGATCTTTCCCACTTGGCACTTGCCTTGCCCAAGCCGCCGTACTTCACTTACACGGATTATTTGCTGTTTAAATCTAACAGTATCATTAATCTTGGTGAAGGCTAAGTGGATCTTGTCTTTTATCTTCAAGTTGGTAGTGTTTTCAACATCTAAGAACGGTCTTTGATTGTTACGTTTTAGAAATGTGTCTTCGCTCAAATAATTCCAGTACCCGATTTCTCCTATGTGGTCATCAGCTCCAACAAGCTGGCCAGTTCTATCGAGACTGCCAAAGGTCTAACTGCAGAAGTAGCAACAAACATCCTCCAGACTGTATACGAGGCTATAACGAGGCCTGCCCCAACTGTAGAGATGGCGATATACCATGCACAGCTCATCACAGTTGTAGAAACGTGGCCCAAGTCACGATCATGGACAGTATGGTGAACAAATTTTGCACACCCAGTTGCCCTTTGCGCTGAGTGTGCGGTATCGTACGTTTGGTCAGTTGCCAAAGGTAACACAACGCAATTGAAATACCCTTTATTCTCTGTAGACCAAACAAGCTAAAATATTCAGTGGGAGGTCGGCTTTGTCGGATGATTTCAACGAAGGAAACTGAGTGATTTTCTTTGACACCGGCGTTGCCCCTCACCACAGTCAATCAAATCCCCATGTATTATGTCTTTCTAAAGGTTCCTATCAAGTATGTTAAGAAAATTGGTTCTTTATCATATAGAATATTTCACATTTATGAATGCTCTGATATGTTTTTGCAAAATTTGTTTTTCATCGTTTTTACAGACGGTGAACCCATCTCTCCATCTTCTGTTCGCGAATAGCCACACCATTAATATGTACATACTTATGGGCTTCTATGTTCCGCGTCGGGACTGTTACGCCTCTTAAGGGAAGTGGACTATGTGATGTAATGTACGGGGTTCCCTGTGGCAGTGAGCGGTTAATTCCAATGTCCGCGTGGCAAGATGGCACCAACCGAAAGCCCCTGCCTTCGGGAATCGCATAATGCCAGACTCCAAAGGATTTCAGTACGGGAGTGTACCATCACCAAACGCTGCTTCGAGCTGAATTGGGGAGAACGGGTGTGAAGACTTAACTGGACTCTAGACCAGCATTGGCCAACTGAAACGATGAAGGAGATCCACTTAAGACACTAACTTAAGTTACAGCGTTGCCAAAATGACGGCATCCCTGGATGGAAGTCGTGGTCCATGTGACTTATTCTGTGAAAAAACAAAGGCTTGGTGCTTTCATCCGTCATTCTCGCTGAGGGTCCGAATCATTTTTGCGATGCCTATCACCCCCAGAGCAGACACCCACTATTTTTGAGAGTTTTTCGATAACAACTTCTTAAATTAGACACCAACCTAGATTTCTTCCTTAATAGAAGCCATGCCTTGAAATCGTTTACCGTAAGTAGACACAATTCCGATACCAAACCAGATTCCTAATAGACTTTGTTTTCTAATAATATTCGTGTACTTACTCAGAAACTTCACGTTGATTTATTAAGTATCTCGGACTTGCCCCCAGAAGGGTTCCCATCGAAAATATCTTGCGGTTTCACCAGGGTGGACGCCATGACGCCAAAGTCTATTCTTTGAACTCCATCCCAGATTTTCTCTTTCCACCATAGCTCTAGGGTGATTTAACACCTTATTTGCTATCCTTTTCCGTAAAGGGGTCCAAGCAACGGTCTGATTTTCTGAGCATAATCACCCTTTTGTCTAGCAATCCAGTGTTGACGGGAGCCGTCAATTTATGGTATGTTATACATTTAATTTCCCTGACCAGTACACTGCTTACTCTACCACAGGAACATAGATGCCATGGTAATGCTTTGGTGAAGACTCCTAGGTGAATGGTGGTATTTTTTCTTCACTGCCCACCTCTTCCCTTTAAAATGCCTCGTAAAATATTGAGTTCGTTACAATTTTGTGTGTACACATCTCTATTCAGACGAGTTAGTTTCTTTTTCTTTCTCTAGGTAATTTTCTGAACAATGACATGATCCTTGACAGTGTGCACGATCTTCTATGCCGCAGACGCAGTGTTTACCAACTGTCCCCATAAAATATACGAACGATTCTCCCGCCATTGGGATTGTCGTAGAGAAACATGTCGGGCAAGCACTCATCATCCAAACCCTTGCAATAACGGTTCAAGGCGAGATTGTCCCGACTGTGACTTCGCAGCTTGTGAAACGCACCATCTCTGTGGAGATGCAACATCTAGGACTACTGCCCGCCATAGAATTTTCGGATTCTGCGGTAGAAATTGTTCCTTCCGGTAAATTTCATCAATATTTTCGTCGTTCTGATTCACCAAAGTTAACTGGTGTCTAGGTAACTCACCACCGCTGGCCCCTGTATAGCTTTCTGGGGCCAGGACCCTTTGAATCTGTGTAGCCGTTTTCCTGGACCTGAATCGCTATTCTAATCTTCAACCTTAATAATCTTTAGAAGGGGTATTTACCTATTTATTTTAGAGTCTCGTTATGTATTCTTATTCTTTAGAGCCAATGGTAATTTTTAATTATATTCCTTTCCTTTCGTCCGCAGATGGATAATAAATCTGGATATCTATACATGTTTTTATAAGTTAATAAAGATCAAGCTCTGTCCCTCGAAGTGCGGTATATACTTCTCTTTGACGTAGTTATATCTTCCTCTTTAGCTTCCTTTCCTCAGGGATCTAAAACAAACATGAAATAACCCCAGACGCTTTTACTTTAAGGTTCGACGACATTAGCAATTCTAAGCTTTGATGTGGTGGAGGAAGATGGCAACTCGAGCCTTATAGACAGCCCAACTATGGGAAACCTCGAGGGAAAAGATCTTTCGATAGAACTCATCAAAGGCAGCATACGGGTATATTGATGCGCTTTCATCAGTACACACCAGTATATGTGCCAGATACGGGTGGAAGGGTCCAGGGTGTGTGGGTCGGGTAACCTCCGGACTGACAAATGAGATACACAACCATGTGACGCACGCCGCTCCGTCTCTAAATTTGCTCTTCATTCATTCCCTGCCGCCCATAACTGAACGAGCAAGACCGTCAGGGAACATTCCGCAACATGAATCTAGCTTCCGAGATATCAAAAAACGGTGGTTACTCCCTCAGATTTCAATTTTGAAATGAGCTAATTTAAAGATTTTACGTGTTGTATCCAATCTCTCTACGGAGACCTCACTATCACTTTTCTCATAGATTTCATTCTTCTGCGGACACTCCCGGGGAAATCTGGTCAAGTCACTTATACTGCCAGTGTCAAAAGTGATGACCACTTTTTGCTTATGCTGCGCGTCGATTGGATGAGCTGCTTACTCCAAAGTGGCAGCGCCAGTAGCAGCGCCGTGGCGGGATCGCCAACAAACCTCGATCAAGTAATATCCTGACGCTACTAATCTGAATAAGCTTTAGCTAGGCCCTTCAACTCAAATTCCGGAGAGGACCCTTTGCGATATCTCTGTAGCTCCCGGCTGAGTGCGATGATGAGTGGTTTCCACAGCCGATTTGTGACTTGCAAGGAGGCTTTCCATTTGGGAGATGATTCCTCACCTTATTGGGATTTCAAGAACGTATACACATAGCCTCTTCTATCAATGGGATTCGAATTATCTTCCGTGGCGAACTTCATTTTAGGATACCAGGAATGTTCCCGACAATGCCTGCGCCAACTGGCGCGGTGTCCCATGAATAATCAGAGAAACCATCTGAGACGGGAAATATAATGGCATTTGGCACTCTCCGTTAGATCTAGACACCCAAATTTTTGTGGTTTTTATACCAGCATCCTATGGGTATTTCCTCATCCCATTCCTCCCCTCCTCTGGATTCAGGAGTTCTTCATCTTCAAGCAAGTGACTCCTCTTTATCCGTTCATTCTCTATCTGACCGTTCAATTTAGAAATGTGCCTTCACGCAAACAGCTCCAACACCCAGTTCCTCATGTGTGGGCATGTCCTCACCAATAACAGGTACCATCAAGACTGTGGCAAACAAACTTGTAGAGACAGCGCGAGCCACCCTCACAACTGTACTCGCGGCTATAGCCATACATGCAGGGAGTGTGTAGCTCATCATTACCCCTGCAACCGACACCACTCGTGTACTCAGGCCCGCCGTATGACGGTCTTTGATCAATCAGTCAACACCTTCTGCAGCTCTCGCTGTCCTCTCCGATGAGGTTAAGTGAGTCCCTTTAGTCTATGCAACTTTTGGTTTGCTCAAACTTCTTTCTCACAGAACAGTTGTATATAGATGCAACAAAAAGATACGATATACGTATTGCAATTTATTATTTGACTGTCGCATTGTCGAAGACCATACTTTGTTGATCGTATTTTGTAAAATTGGAGGAAAATGCATCACATTTTTCTTATCACTCTTCTTGTGATCACTCTTCTTGTGAGCCGAAGGTTTCCAGGTTATTAGCCATAAACGAAGCTAACTCCAAGTACTCGTCTTGGATGGTATTGAGCACATGGGGCGTCGACTTGGGCTGAAGAAGTTGATACTAGTCTCCGAGTGCGGTGTAGGCATTTTTGGCAGTACCCACATGACGGGAGATGAGCTGAAAAGGAAAGAACCTCTCTTACACCCAACAGTCTGCTCTGGTTCCAACTTCGTTCAGTGGTTTCAAATTCAGCCGACAGTCTCGTTATGAAGTAGGGTTCACACCACTGGAAAAATTCCTTTATATATTATCAGATGCAAGAAGCCGTTCGACAAAGATACAAAGACACGAAAGTTGGGGCATGTACCTCTGCGCAATTTCGAACGTTCCAAAGGAAAAAAGTAAAGCGTCCGAACTCAAGGCGAGATAAAGCCTTCTTCCAAAACCACTACACCCGACACGAATGTCATGTCGATGCGAAGAGACAGGACGAATATCTCGAACATCGCGTCCGTCGTCTTCGTTCTGGTTTGAAGAAGAAAAAGCGGACTTTGAAAATTCGCTCGACTTAAGGATGATTCAAATCACGTGATACCTTCTAAGGGTCGCGTAGTGGTAATAGACGCCCACCCAGCTGATAATTTAAAAGTTGGCTCTGCCGTGCTAAGCCTCGTCCTCTTCATCCACCAGCATCTCGTCCTAAACGCGTCTTATTCTCTTCACAAACTATGCCTCCTAAGCGCAAGTCCGATACCGCCCTCATCGAAGCTGGGAATACGCTCGATAGCTTTGTCAGTAACGCCCCACCGAAGAAGAAGGCTCGCGTCGAGAAGGACGACGCGTCTGACGATTATTCTGACGCGCCCAAGGCTGTTCCCAAGGGCAAGAGCAAGGTCACTGTCAAGGAGAATGTCGATTGGAAAGATATCAAGCTCGATGGTGAAGACGAGGTGGGTAGACACGCGCTTTGATCGTCATCACGGACAATATTGACGCGTCATGTCTTTTAGGATTGTGTTCCAGTATAGTATGACGTGTCGTATTTGTGACTCGACCTCTCTGGCTAATTTCTCTGGCCCCTCAGTGACGACTGTAACGAGATTCGCCGGAAAATCAACGCGCTTATCAAGGAGCCTGGGTTTAAGGCATGTGATGCCTTGCGTCTTTCTTTCTGCAACTTATTTAACCTTGTTATAGAAAACACATTGGCTCAAGGAGATCGGAAACATCAATAGCAACTCATTCACTCGTTTCAGTAAGTACGATAGTACCGCACGGCATAAGTCTCCCTGACCCCCTGCTTCCTTCAGTGAAGGCTAGTGGGCCTACTGGTGGTGCCGGAAATGGGACTTACTACGCTGCGTAAGTTGGTTCATGGTTTCCCGTCATCCTTCCTGCTGACACCGTGGATGTGCCCAGCTACAAATATTTCGAAAAAGTGCGCATCGCGACTGGCAAGAAGAGGACAGCCAAACGCGAGCGCAACGAGGTTGAGCACCATGGTGGCTTCGAGCTGCAGGAAAGGAGAGGCATGTGGGTCTTCACTGGTCGTTGAACTCGTCGCTTCCGAATTGTTTCCCCTAATTGCTCCTCAAAAGTCTAATATTGTCTTTCCCTGTATGTATACCATTGTTGTCGTAGTTTCTCCTGGCATTTCCCTGTAGACATAGTTTAGCACCAGTCCATGTATAATATACTTAGCCCATTATGAACCTATTCCATCAATCGTTTTCGATGCACAGGATGAATAGCTCGGCGAAGGCAGGCCTGTGTATAAACAATATACAGAAGAGTAAAAAAAGACATTATAACGGTTCAGCAGCAGTGATGTACAGCACTATAGTCGAGTAAGCACAAGATTGAGCGAGAGGAGATTGAGGGCACTCACCATTATTTCCTCGTACGAAGCAATCCCCATAGCGGTTCGTCACATTCCCATTGACATATTCCTCAGTTTGTTCCAGCGCAATGTTCATATAACCATCTAAGCATGACAGAATTCCTACATGATCCCTAAGATTAGCTCTAGACTTCTCGAAAGACGATACGCTTCACGAACCTCGATAGTCAACGCCAGACGTCAAACGAACAACGACCTTCTTTCCGACCACTCCCTTCAAGAAATCAGTCGGAGACCCGCCAGAAGACATTAGCTGAGGTGGAGGAGGAGGAGTATCTCCTGGTGGCGGTGGACTGTTGTCGTCGTCCATGATGAACTTGGGGAGGAAGTAATTCTGATTACGTCAGCCAGTAATTTTGCTCAAAGCTGCCACGAACAACATAGAGCTCAAACGAGCTCTACAGACTTTTTGTTATCGAATTTCATTGTACCGTCTTGTTTAGTTTCAAGACGAAAAGCCGACTAGAACCATGTCGGTATCATCCCAACTTCTATGCCGCGCGACGACACGGTCCTTGTACCACTTTGTGGCCTTATCACCCACATCTCAGTTTTGCAGAGGTCAGTTCTATTTATTATTGTGTTTTGTACTCATACTCATTCATATCTGCCTTTCAGGGTACAAGGGAGCAGCAATACCTCAAAATTTCAGGAAAGGGGCCAATTCTGGAGAGTACATCGTCGAAGGTTCACAGACTTCGAAACCCAAACGACCAAGACGACCAAGATCAAGGACGAAGAGAGTAGAAATCGAGGAACCTCTCCCGCCTCCCGTCCAGAAAGGACCGCTTCCACACATAGGAAGGACTACCCTGGAGCAGCTAAGGTGCGCACATTGTTCGACTGCCATTATCCATCCAATATTCACTTTTATGCTCTAGAACACGCATCGTTCCTCGTCAATATGTTAAACCTGAACGAAAGGAGTCCCGCTGGCACTTTACACCAGACAAACCATCCACACCACCTCGAAAAGGGACACTTGGACGAATGAAGCACGCTCCTGGTCTCCCTGAAGAACTCTCAGTAACACCCTCACCTCCTCCGAGTCTCTTCAAAAATCCGAGACGGTTCAGTTCACCCCCTCTATTGAAAGGATTCCTGAAGTCCGTCCATGAAGTACTCGGACGAGACGCGTTACCTTCTAACATCCAAGCGCTGTCACTAACGCACCTTATGGACCGACCAACTCATATTCCGAATGAGTTTGACGACCCACCTAAGGACCCAACACCTCACTGGCGTCAGGCCCTCCTAGCAGCAGAGACAGGTTCAGGAAAGAGCATGGCGTACCTCCTCCCCATGCTACAATATCTCAAGTTAACAGAGCACCATCCCGTCCCTCTTCCACCCAACGCCCCACCACCACCATCACCCAATCTCACTCTCAAACCACGCGGCCTCATCCTCGCCCCCACCCACGAACTATGCCGTCAACTCTCCCTCTTCGCAAAATCCCTCCTCCACATTGAACGTCTACGCGTCTTATGCGCATCTCAAGCCAACAACTCCAGCTCATCTCGTGGAACGAACTCTAACGCCAGTCAGATGAAGCGGCAACTTCAAGCGCTCGATATGGATATGGCTACGGGGCTGCATCCCGCGCTAAGGAATAAGCCTGTGGATGTACTTGTGGGGACGCCCGCGAAGATTCTGGAGATGGAAAAGGGATGGGGATGGGATAAGGCGGATAGGATTGAGGATGACTGGGATGAAGCGAGGAAGATCAAGGCTCAGAATTGGGTTCCTAGTCTCCCTGAAGCGAGCATACAGAATATTGAGTATGTCGTTGTAGACGAGGCGGACATCTTGTTCAGTAAGTGATGCATTATCTCCCGTTGGGACAGACGACTGACTAGCCATTCCAGACGGCGACTTCAGGAAGAACACCAGACAGCTCCTCGCCGATATCGCTCGCGCTCGCGGCTACAACCATCCCTCATTCGCAGATCTCAAGCCCTACCCTGGTGTCACAAACAGCTCACCCTTCACATCAACCTCTCCCGAGATCATCTATCCCTTCAACCTCATCCTCACATCCGCCACCATACCCGCCTCTCTCTCCACTTACCTCAAAGAAAGTCACCCCAATGCCCTCCGTCTCGCCTCCGAAAACCTCCACCGTCTCCCATCCACCCTCGAAACCGAATACTACAGCACAAGCGGCGGCAACAAAAGCGCCGATATCGAAAAGTGCATTCGACGTGTATGGGCGGAAGAATTGGCAGCAGGCGCGAAAACCAAGCCTAAGATCCTCATATTCTGCAACAAGTCCGCTGCAGTAGACGACTTGCATATCTTCTTACAAGAGCGATCCATTCCTAGCATCCCTCTTACCAGTACTGGCGAAGCCCGTCACATGGGATCCAACCGCCACCTCGACGGCTTCCTTAAACCCAGCGCCTCAAAATCCAAATCCAAACCCAAAACTCTCGAATCATCCCCGACAGCCGCACAACCTGACGTGCTTATCACGACATCGCTCCTTTCCCGCGGACTGGATTTCTCCCCCGAGATTCGCTACGTCTTGATCGTCGACGAACCGCTCGATATGATTGATTTTATACATCGTGCGGGGAGATCTGGACGTGCAGGTGCCAAGGGGCATGTTATTGTGTTTGGGAAGACACATGGGAGGGGGAGCGAGGTGCATAAGGAGGCGAGGAAGAATATTAGGATGTTGGTTAATTGAGTGGGATGTGCGTAAGTTATTATACATTTGCAAGGGTTGTAGCCATAGCATTTAAACTTGATCTCTCTACTCATCTATTCAAATTCTGCTATCCTCCAATACAGTCATCTTGGGTATTAGTATACTAGCTTCCGTTCTCATAGACCACCATTGGTGGAGATAGCGTCCGCCGGCTAAATAAAAATCCCAAGTTAACTTTCACAAAACGACTTTGGTACAGTCATTTAGCACTCCTTGAGCCACCTGGTTGCATCTTCCCTCCATCGACTGCTGCTCCATTACAAGGCACGAGGTTTCTTAATAGATCTAATCAATACTTATGGATAGGCTTTTTAAATAAAATCCAGACTTCAAAGAAATGTGTTTCACAATATAGGAGTAGTGGGGGATTTGCCACACATTGTCACACATTTCATTCCTTGAGCCACACCAGAATCTCTTATTCAGATGGCTTTAAAAATGTATTATT
>Ga0157379_10003107_pt1 | contig 14048 bp, 6 predicted proteins | sample S25metaG_FD_121802 | JGI IMG/M metagenome (GOLD analysis project Ga0157379, IMG submission 121802) | Switchgrass rhizosphere microbial communities from Kellogg Biological Station, Michigan, USA - S2-5 metaG | ecosystem: Host-associated > Plants > Roots > Rhizosphere > Soil | place: USA: Michigan... | reverse complement strand
TGACCTTCACGGTGCGGCGCCTCTTGTACGGAATAGTCCTGCTTTTCGTCATCGTCACCCTCGCCTACCTGCTGCTGTACGCGGCTGCCGGCAATGTCGGCCGGACGATTCTCGGGCCGACCGCCACCCAGGCGACCGTAGCGCTCAAGAACCAGCAGCTGGGCCTGAACAGCCCGCTGATCTCCCGGTACTTCTCCTGGCTCGGGCACGCCCTGACGGGTAACTTCGGCAGCTCGTGGTTCACGAACCAGCCCGTCACCACCGCGATCATCACGCGGCTGCAGGTCACCCTGATCCTGGTCCTGGGCGCCGTCATCGTGAGCGCCGTGGCATCGGCGGCCCTCGGCGTCTGGGCCGCCCTGCGCGGCGGCTGGGTCGACCGGGTCATCCAGGTGTTCTCCGTCCTCGGGTTCGCTATCCCCGGGTTCCTGATCGCCCTGTTCCTGGTGCGGATCTTCGCGCTGGGACTGCACTGGTTCAAGCCGACCGGTTACGTCCCGATCACTTACTACTTCGGCGGCTGGATCAGGACGGTGACCCTCCCGATCATCGCGCTGTCGATCGCCCTGGTGGCCGGGATCGCCCAGCAGGTGCGCAGCTCCGTCATCGACTCGCTGCGCCAGGACTGGGTCCGGACCCTGCGCAGCCGCGGCATCTCCGAGCGGAGCGTGCTGTTCAAGCACGTGCTGCGGAACGCCGGGGGCCCGGCCCTGTCCGTCCTGGCCCTGTCGTTCGTCGGCCTCCTCGGCGGCGCCGTGATCATCGAGCAGATCTTCGGCATCCCGGGCCTGGGCCAGGTAGCCGTCGCGGCGACCTCCCAGGGTGACGTGCCCCTGGTCATGGGCCTGGTCGTTGCCATCGGAGTGCTCGTCATCGTCGTCAACCTGCTCGTCGACCTGCTGCAAGGATTCCTGAACCCGAAGGCGCGAATCTCATGAGCGAAGCCGCTGTTAGTAGCGGGGCGCTGGCCCCCGATATCTCGTCCGATATCCGTGCGGCGCGCAGCCATCTCGCCCGCCGGTTCCTGAAGAACACGCTCGGGATCGCGGCCCTGGCCGTCCTGGTGCTGATCGTCCTGGCGGCCATCTTCGCGCCGCTGCTCACGTCCTATGACCCGAACGCCGTCTCGGTCCTGAACATCCTGCAGGGCCCAGGGGCTGGGCACCTGCTCGGCACCGACGGAGCCGGACGCGACGTGTGGGCCCGGCTGCTGTTCGGCGCCCGGTTCACGTTGGCCGGAGCGCTGCTGGCCACCGTGGTCGCGGCCGTCCTCGGCATCACCAGCGGGCTGGTGGCCGGGTACTACGGCAAGTGGTTCGAGTCGGTGTCCTCCTGGGTCACGACCCTGCTGATGGCGCTGCCCGGCATCGTCGTGCTCCTCGCGGCCCGGGCCGTACTGGGTCCCTCGCTCTGGAGCGTCATGATCATCTTCGGGGTGCTGCTGGCCCCGGCGTTCTACCGGCTGGTCTACGCGGCGGTGTCCGGGGTGCGCAACGAGCTGTTCGTCGACGCGGCCCGGGTCTCCGGGGTGAGCGACTTCAGGATCATCGCCCGGCACATCCTGACCGTGGTCCGGGCGCCGATAATCTTGCAGGCCTCGATCGTCTTCGGCATCGCCATCGCGGTCCAGGTCGGTCTCGACTTCCTCGGCTTCGGCGACCAGACCATTCCCACCTGGGGGAACATACTCAACGACGGTTTCACCAACCTGTACTGCGACCCGCAGCTGGTGATCTGGCCGGGCCTGGCCATCGTCATCACCGGCGTCGCGCTCACCTTGTTCGCCAACGCACTGCGCGACGAACTCGAGCACAGCGCCCGCCCGAGCCGCCGACGCCGGGCCGCCGTGGCCACGGCCGCCGCGGAACCCGTGCCGCCGGTTAGTAACACCATCGTCCACGATGAGCCGGACACGGCCACCGAAGCGCCGCTGCTGCACATCGAGGGCCTGGCCGTCGGGTATCCGCAGCCGGATGGCTCGGTCACCCGCGTGGTCGACAACGTCTCGCTGAACATCGGGCGCGGGGAGGTACACGGGCTGATAGGCGAATCGGGGTCCGGCAAGACGCAGACAGCCTGGTCGGTGCTGCGCCTGCTGCCATCCGGCGGGGAGGTTCTGGAGGGATCCATCCAGTTCGACGGGGAGGATCTCAGCAAGGTACCGAGCGCGAAGATGCAGGACATCAGGGGCGGGCGCATCGCCTACATTCCCCAGGAACCGATGTCCAACCTCGACCCGTCGTTCACCATCGGCAGCCAGCTCACCGAGCCCATGCGGATCAAGCTCGGCGTGTCGAAGGCCGAGGCCAGGGCCAGGGCGCTGAAACTGCTCGGGCAGGTCGGCATCCCCAATCCCGAGCGGACCTTCGCGTCCTACCCGCACGAGCTGTCCGGCGGCATGGCGCAGCGCGTCCTGATCGCCGGCGCCGTCTCGTGCGAACCGGACCTGGTCATCGCCGACGAGCCGACGACCGCCCTCGACGTCACCATCCAGGCCGAGATCCTCGACCTGCTGCGCGACCTCCAGCAGGAGCTGGGCGTGACCATCCTCATCGTCACGCACAACTTCGGGGTCGTCGCCGACCTGTGCGACCAGGTATCCGTCATGCAGAAGGGGCGGATCGTGGAAACAGGGCCGGCCCGGTCGCTGTTCGCCAACCCCCAGCATCCCTACACGAGATCCCTGTTCGACGCGATCCTGGACGAGAGCCCGGCCCGCGGTCCTTACGCAGAAGTGCGGCCCCGATGACGCCGAAGGAGCGAGCCGACATGACCGAACCCCTCATCGCCGTCGACAACCTGGTCGTCGAGTACCCGGCGAAGGGCCTGCGCAGGGACCCGTTCCGGGCCCTCAAGGGCGTGTCCGTGGATATCCGCCCCGGCGAGACCGTCGGCCTGGTGGGCGAATCCGGTTCGGGCAAGACGACGCTGGGCCGGGCCATCCTGGGGCTCGCGCCCGTCACCAGCGGGAGCATCCGGTTCAAGGGAAAGGAGATCGGCTCCCTGCACCGGCGCGAGCGCCGGGCCTTGTCCAGCGAGATCCAGGTCGTTTTCCAGGATCCCTACTCCTCCCTGAACCCGTCGCTGACCATCGAGCAGACCCTGACGGAACCGCTGACGGTGCAGAAGATGCCGAAACAGGACGCGACGGCACGCGTGCGCAACCTGCTCGACCAGGTCAAGCTGCCCCGTGATGCGCTCAGCCGCCTGCCCCGCGAGTTCAGTGGGGGCCAGCGCCAGCGGATCGCCATCGCCCGGGCCCTGGCCCTGTCACCGGAGTTCATCGTGTGTGACGAGCCGGTCTCGGCGCTGGACCTGTCCACGCAGGCACGGGTGCTCGACCTGTTCAAGGAGATCCAGGACACCACGGGCGTGGCGTACCTGTTCATCTCGCACGACCTGGCCGTGGTCCGGAACATCAGCCACCGGGTCGCGGTGATGTACCGCGGCGAGATCGTCGAATACGGCGAGGGCGATCAGGTCACGACGAACCCGGCCGATCCCTACACCCAGCGACTGCTGCTCGCCGCCCCGGTGCCTGACCCGGTCCGGCAGGAAGGGCGCCGGAACGAACGGCGCGCGTTCCTGGCCGCCCAGGCTGCGGCCAGCTAGTCCCCGCCGGCCGCTGGCGAAGGAGGCGGATTCATTGGGATACGGGAAGGAAGCGCGAGTCAGGGATGTCCTTTCTGACGCGACCGCGCGCGGCATCGTGGCCAGGTACGTGCCCGCGGTAGCGGACTCGCCCGTGATCGCGCACATGGGATTTCTTCCCCTCGGTGCGGTGGTCGAGCACGGCGGGGCGGCTTCGTCAGACCCGGCCGAACTCGACCGGATGTGGCAGGAACTCTCGGTGCTAGATGGCAGTCCGCCGGGGCAGGCCGAGATGCCCTTCATCGCACCGGCGCTGGACTATGAGACGGACGATGTCCCCCGAGGCTCCGCGCCGGTCAGCGTGGCGGGCCCCGCGGAGCAGTGGGGTGTCACCGAGCTGATCATCGACGGGCCGTCCCACGGAAACCCGTTCGTTGACGTCGAGCTCTCGGCCGGATTCACCGGCGAGGACGGCCGTCGCCTATCGGCAGGCGGTTTCTATGACGGCGAGGGCATCTACCGGATACGTTTCCAGGCTCCCAGCGCCGGGACCTGGACATACGTCACGACCTCGACCGCCCGGTCGCTGGACGGCCTGCGCAGCGCCGTCCAGGTCGGGCCACCCGGGCCCGGGAACCACGGTCCAGTCGAGGTAGTCGACCGTTTCCATTTCGCCTACCGGGACGGCACTCGCTTCCTCCCGATCGGCACGACGGCCTACGCCTGGACCCATCAGGGCGCGGCCTTGGAGGAGCGCACGCTCGCGACCCTGGCTGACTCGCCGTTCCGCAAGCTCCGGATGTCCGTGTTCCCCAAGTCGTACCTGTTCAACACCAACGAGCCGGAACGGTACCCATTTGCCCGGGACGCCAGCGGGGACTGGGACTTCACTCGTTTCGACCCGCAGTTCTTCCGCCACCTCGAGCTGCGCATCGATCAGCTAGCCGGGCTCGGCATCGAGGCCGACCTGATCCTGTTTCATCCGTATGACCGCTGGGGATTCTCCGCGATGCCCGCCACGGCCGACGACCGATATGTCCAGTACGTCGTCCGGCGCCTGGGCGCGTACCGCTCCGTGTGGTGGGCGATGGCCAATGAGTACGACCTGATGCCGTCGAAGACGACCGGGGACTGGGAACGGCTGGCCGGGATCGTGCGCGCGAACGATCATGTAGGCCACCTCACCTCGATCCACAACTGCCACGGCTTCTACGATCACGCCCGCCCGTGGATCACGCACTGCAGCATCCAGCGGATCGACGCGTACCGCACGGCGGAGAACACCACCGAATGGCGGGAGGAATACGGCAAGCCCGTCGTCATCGACGAATGCGGTTATGAAGGCGATATTGACCAGGGCTGGGGCAATATAAGCGGTCAGGAAATCGTCCGCCGTTGCTGGGAAGGCGCCGTCCGCGGCGGGTACGTCGGACATGGCGAGACCTACCTCAATGAGCGCGAGGAACTGTGGTGGTCCAAGGGGGGTACCCTGACCGGGGATTCGGCCGAGCGGATCGGGTTCCTGGTCCAGATCACCGCGGACGCCCCCGGCGGCGTGCTGGAGCCGCTGCCCAGCGACTGGGATGTCAGGTGGGGCGGCGCCGAGGACTACCGGATCGCGTACTTCGGCTTCGGGCGGCCCCGCTACCGCGACATCACGACGCAACCGGACAGCCGGTGGCTCGTCGACGTCATCGACACCTGGAATATGACGATCACCCGCCAGCCGGGTGTCTTCACCGGGACGTTCCGGATCGACCTGCCCGCGCGCGAGTTCATGGCGGTCCGGCTCATCGCGGTCACGGATGACTAGCCGCCCCGCGTGGTCAGCGGCCATGATCTCGCCCGCCGGGGACTTCGCGGGGGCGCCGCTGCTGCGCACGCAGTTCGCGCTCGACGACGGCCACGGGACGGTGACGAGCGCGAAGCTCGCGGTGAGCAGCCTGGGGGTCTTCGAGGCCTTTGTCAACGGCCACGCCGTCGGCCCCGACGTGCTGAGCCCCGGGTGGAGCAGTTACGAGTGGCGGCTGCGGTACCGAACGTACGACGTGACGGAGCTCGTGGAGCCGGTCATGGTGCTGGGTATCTGCCTAGGCAACGGCTGGAGCCGGGGGCGACTGGGCTGGAACGGGAACCGCGCCTTCTACGGTGACCGCCTCGCGGTCATCGCGCAGTTGGAGCTGACCTTCGCCGACGGTCACTGGCAACTGGTGAGCACCGACCAGACGTGGCGGGCCGGGCCGTCAGCGACGCTGGCCAACGACCTCTACGACGGGCAGACCATCGACGCCCGGCAGGCCGGTGACGCATGGATGCACCCCGGGGCGGCGCCGCCGGGCTGGGGCGGCGTCGAAGCGCTGGAGTTCGACACCAGCCGCCTCACACCGTATGTCGGGCCGCCCGTCGTCCGCCACGAAGCCGTCGCGCCAGTGCGCATCTGGTCGTCGCCGTCGGGCCGCACGCTGGCGGACTTCGGGCAGAACCTCGTCGGCTGGCTGCGCTTCACGGTCCAAGGCGAGGCCGGGAACGAGATCGTCGTCCGCCACGGTGAGGTCCTGGAGCACGGCGAACTCGGCGCACGGCCACTGCGCAGCGCCCAGGCCACCGACCGGTTCATCCTGTCCGGCGGGCAGGACCACTTCGAGCCCACCAAGACCTTCCACGGCTTCCGCTACGCCGAGATCACCGGCTGGCCAGGCGAGCTGACCCCGGGCGCCCTGGAGGCGGTCGTCGTCCATTCCGACATGCGGCGTACTGGTCATTTCGCATGCTCAGACCCGATGATCAACCAGCTGCACCAGAACGTGACCTGGGGCATGCGCGGCAACTTCCTCGATGTCCCGACCGACTGCCCGCAGCGCGACGAGCGCCTCGGCTGGACCGGCGATCTGGCCGTCTTCGCGCCGTCCGCGACCTTTCTCTACGACGCGGGCGCCTTCCTGCGGGACTGGCTCCGCGACCTGGCCGCCGAACAGGAGGCGCACGACGGCATCGTCCCCCTCGTCGTCCCCGACGTCCTGAAGTACGAGACGGACCCGTCCGCTTTCCCGGATCCGGGAACCATCGCGATCTGGGGTGACGCGGCGGTGTGGGTCCCCTGGGCGCTGTGGCAGGCCTACGGCGACCGGGGCGTCCTGGAGGACCAGTACGCTTCCATGGCCGCGCACGCCCGGCGGGTGGAGTCGCTGCTCTCGCCGTCCGGCCTGTGGGACACCGGCCTGCAGCTGGGCGATTGGCTCGATCCGCAGGCGCCGCCCGGCGAGCCCTTCAAGGCCAAGGCCGACAGCCACGTCGTGGCCACCGCCTGCTGCTACCGGACCGCGTGCACCGTCGCGGACACGGCGGAGCTGCTGGGCTGGGCCGACGACGCCGGGCACTTCCGGCGGCTGGCCGGGCGGGTCCGGGCCGCGTTCAACGAGCACTACGTCGAGGAGAACGGGACGGTGCGCAGCGACTGCGCCACGGTCTACGCGCTGGCCATCATGTTCGGCCTGCTCGACGACGTTATGACGGCCCGGGCCGGTGACCGGCTGGCGGCCCTGGTCCGGGAGAACGGCTACCGGATCTCGACCGGGTTCGCCGGCACGCCGTACGCGACCGATGCCCTCACCCGGACCGGTCACCTGGACGACGCCTACCGGCTGTTGCTCGAGCGCGGCTGCCCGTCCTGGCTGTACCCCGTCATGATGGGGGCCACCACGATCTGGGAACGCTGGGACTCCATGCTGCCCGACGGCACCATCAACCCGGGGCAGATGACCAGTTTCAACCACTACGCGCTGGGTGCCGTCGCGGACTGGATCCACCGGACCGTCGGCGGGATCGCGCCGCTCGAGCCCGGGTACGCCACGGTGCTCATCGCACCGCAGCCGGGCGGCGGCCTGACCTGGGCCAGGGCGAGCCTGGAGACGGCTCATGGCCTGGTGGAAGTGCACTGGCGCCAGACGGGCGAGGACCTGGCCGTCGAGGTCGCCGTTCCCGCGGGCACGACCGGCGTGCTGCGGCTGCCGGGCCAGCCGGACCGGGAACTGGTGCCGGGCAGGCACACCATCACCGTCCCTTTCACCGCCGCGGGAAGTCAGGAGAGCCAGTAATGAGTGACGCCGACCGGGCCGCCGACATCATCGCGAAGATGAGCACGGACGACAAGGTCGCGCTCGCGTGCGGCGACTTCGCCGCGGTGGCCCACCTCGGGCTGCCCGCGCTGAGCTTCACCGACGGGGGCAACGGCATCCGGGTAGCCGGCGACGCGACCGCCTTCCCGGTGTGCCTGTCGCTGGCCGCGTCTTTCGATGAGCGGCTGGCCCACCGGTTCGGGTCCGCGGTCGGCCGCGAAGCCCGTTCGGCCGGTCACAACGTCCTGCTCGGGCCGGCCCTGGATATCGCGCGCACGCCGCTGGCCGGACGGCTGCCCGAGGCGTTCGGGGAAGACCCGTACCTCACGGGCGTCCTGGGCGCGGCGTACGTCCGGGGCGTCCAGGAAAACGTCGTGGCCATGGTCAAGCACTTCGTGGTCAATAACTTCGAGACCGGCCGGACCGGGTCCGGCGCGCCGGCCTCGGAGCGCGGGCCTGCCGTCGACGTCCACGTCTCCCGCCGGGCCCTGGAAGAGATCTACTTCCCGCCGTTCCTGCGGGCTCTGTCCGATGCCGGCGCGGGCTCGGTCATGGGTTCGTACAACCAGGTCAACGGCTGCTACGCCTGCCAGCATCCGGAGCTGCTCGGCATCGTGAAAAAGCAGTGGGGATGGCCGGGATTCGTCGCCCCCGACTTCATGTTCGCGGTGCGCGATCCGCTCGCGGCCGCGCGGGCGGGCCTCGACCTGCCGGGGCTGGACGACGCCGAGGGGCGCACGCCGGAAGACTTCACCAGCGGACGCGTCAGCCAGGACCGGCTCGACGATGTGGTCGCCCGGATGGTCAGCACGATGGTCCGGCATGACCTGCTTGACCGGCCGGTCGTGGCCCCCGGGCCGCCGGCCGCCGAGAACATCGAGCTAGCGGCAGAAGCCGCGGTGGCGGGGAGCGTCCTGCTGGTCAACAGGGCCGGGGCACTGCCCCTCGGGGAGGACGTGCGGTCCCTGGCCGTGATCGGCCCGGCCGAGATGGACGCCATGTACATCATGGGCGGATCGCCGGCCGTCAAGCTCCACCCCGAACGGGTGATCACGCCCCTGGCCGGGATCCGGCACCGGGCAGGCAGCCGCGTCCGGGTCGAGCACGCGCAGGGATCCTGGGGTGATGTCACGCTGGCGGCGGTGCCGCCCGCCCTGCTGTCCGTTCCCCCGGGTTCCGGTGCCCCGGCCGGGTCGGGAGTCCTGGCCGAGTACGTCGACGGTCCCCCGGACACCCCAGGCAAGCGCGTCACCCGGATAGAGCCTGGGCTCGAAGCCAGCAGCCCGCCCGACGGGTTCGGACCGCAATGGCGGGCCACCTGGACGACCGTCCTGACGGCCGCCCGCGACGGCCACCATCGGTTCAGCCTGGCCGTCGCCGGCCAGGGCTCGCTCTACCTGGATGGCGCGCTGGCCGCCGCAGGCGCACGCGAGGCGATCCACTTCATCGATGGGCCTTCATACGCCCTGCAAGCCACCGCCGATCTGGTCGCGGGCCAGCCGCTGACCATCCGGGTCGAGTACGAGACCGGGCCGGCGCTCGAGGTAGCGGAGTTCGGGCTGCGGCCCGAGGTCCGGCTCGGCTGGCAGCCACCGGACCGCCTGATCGGCGACGCCGCGGCGGTGGCCGCCGAGTGCGACGCGGCCGTCGTGATCGTGAACCAGGCGTCCGGGGAAGGGATGGACCGGCAGTCGCTGGCCCTGCCCGGCGACCAAGACCGGCTCATCACCGAGGTCGCGCGCCGCAACGCCCGGACCATCGTCGTGCTCAACACGCCGGGTCCGGTCCTGATGCCGTGGCTCGATGACGTCGCGGCCGTGCTGCAGGTCTGGTACCCGGGCGAGCAGTTCGGCACCGCGCTCGCGCGCGTGCTGTCCGGCGACGAGGACCCGGGTGGCCGGCTGCCCGTCACGTTCCCCGCCGACGCCGTCCAGGGACCGGTCCAGGCGATCGCGCAGTACCCCGGAATCGGGGGCGTGGCCACGTATACCGAGGACATCCTCGTCGGCTACCGATTCTTCGCAGTGCACGACCAGCAGCCGTTGTTCCCGTTCGGTCATGGGTTGTCGTTTGCTCGTTTCTCGTACGAGAACCTGCGGGTCGACAGGCCGGGAGACGGTGAGATCCGGGTGAGTTTCGGCCTGGTGAATGACTCGCCGCGCCCTGGTCATGACGTGGCCCAGCTCTACCTGCGGTGCCCGGATGAAGCCGCGGAACCGCCGCTCCAGCTGAAGGGATTCCAGCGCGTGCACCTGGCCGCCGGGGAACGGCGCACTGTGACGTTCACGCTGACCAGCCCGGACCTCGCGGCCTGGAGTGATCCGGACGGGTGGGCGGTCCAACCGGGCCGCTACGAGGTACTGGTCGGCGCATCGGCCGCCGACGTACGGCTGAGCGCGTCCGTGGAGGTGACGGCATGACCTCCGAACTCATCGAGCGGTCGAACCGTCGACTGCGGGGTCGCGGCCGGATTCCTGCGATGACGAGGAGAAAGCGTTCATGACTGCCCCCACCAGTGACCCGAAGGTCGCCGCGGCGCTCGCCGCGCTCACCCTGGAGGAGAAGGTCCAGCTGCTCACGGGCCGGGACTTCTGGAACACCTGGCCGATCGAGAAGATCGGGCTGCGGCGCATCCTGGTGTCGGACGGGCCGTCCGGTGTCCGCGGCGAGACCTGGGACGAGCGCGACCCGTCGCTCAACCTTCCGTCCGCCACCGCGCTTGCGTCCTCCTGGGACCCGGACATCGCCCGGCGCTACGGCGCCGCGGCCGCGGTGGAGGCGCGCCGTAAGGGCGTCGACGTCGTGCTGGGCCCGACGATCAACCTGCACCGGTCGCCGCTCGGCGGCCGACATTTCGAGGCCTTCAGCGAGGACCCGGTGCTCACCGCCGACCTCGCCGCTGCCTACGTGACGGGCGTGCAGGATAACGGCGTCGGCGCCACGCCGAAGCACTACGTGGCCAACGATTCCGAGACCGACCGCTTCACCGTGGACGTCCGGGTCGGCGACCGCGCCCTGCGCGAGCTGTACCTGCTCGCGTTCGAGAAGGCGGTGACGCAGGCGCGCGCCTGGCTGGTCATGAGCTCCTACAACTCGGTCAACGGCACGACCGCGACCGAGAACGACCTGCTGGAGACCCCGCTGAACAGTGAGTGGGGCTTCGACGGCGTGGTGATCAGCGACTGGACCGCCGTCCGGTCGCTGGCGGCCGCCCAGGCCTCGCAGGATCTCGTCATGCCCGGTCCGGACGGACCGTGGGGCGACGCCCTGGTGGCGGCCGTCCGGTCCGGCGAGATCGCCGAGGCGGTCGTCGACCGCAAGGTGGCCCGCATCCTCACCCTGGCGCGCCGGGTCGGCGCGTTCGGCGGGTCCCCGGCCGAGCCGGCCTGGGTCGAGGACGGCGCCGCCTTTGCCCGGCACGCCGCCATCGAGGGCACCGTGCTGCTGGAGAATCGGGGCGAGCTGCCCTGGGACCCGGCCCGTCTGGGCACGGTCGCCGTGATCGGCGACAACGCGGCCAGCGCCCGCACGCAGGGCGGCGGCAGCGCCACGGTCATGCCCGCGTACACCGTCTCGCCGCTGGACGGCCTGCGCGCCGCGCTGCCCGGCACCGACGTCAGCTACTCGCGCGGAGCGGTCGTGCACGAAGGCGTGGCCGAGCTGCCGCTGGCCCAGATGACCAACCCGGTGACCGGCCAGCCCGGCCTGCGGGTCCGGTTCCTGGACGCCGACGGCACCGAGCTGTTCACCGAGGACCGGCGCTCGAGCATGCTCGTCTGGTTCGGCGGAGACGCCCCGATCGGCCGGTCGGCCACGGTGGAGCTGGCGACGCGGTTCACTCCGGCCGAGTCGGGCCCGGTCCGGGTCGGCTTCGCCACCGTCGGGCACGGCAAGGTCTACGTCGACGGCAGGCTCATCGTCGACGAGATCGCCGAATCCGAGCACACCGACCTCGGTGCCGCGCTGATGGCCCCGCCGACCGCCGCCGCCGAGGTCAGCTTCGCCGCGAGCACGCCGGTCGAGCTGCGCTTCGAGTATGAGCTGGCGGACCGCACCGGGCCGCTGGCCGACCTGCTGTGGCTGCGCTTCGGCACCGAGCCGGCGCCGGCCGACGCGGACGCGCTCATCAACGCCGCCGCCGAGGCGGCCGCCCGGGCCGACGTCGCGCTGGTCGCCGTGGGCACCAACTCCGTGGTGGAGTCCGAGGGCTACGACCGCGCCTCGCTCGCCCTGCCCGGCCGCCAGGACGACCTGGTCCGCGCGGTCGCGGCCGCCAACCCGCGCACCGTCGTGCTGGTGAATGCCGGCTCCCCCGTGCTGATGCCCTGGCGCGACCAGGTCGCCGCGGTATTGATCGGCTACTTCGGCGGCCAGGAATTCGGCCACGCCGTCGCGGACGTGCTGCTCGGCGTGGCCGAGCCGGGCGGGCGGCTGCCAACCACCTGGCCGGCGGGCGAAGCCGGCATCCCGGTCCTGTCCACCACGCCGGTCGACGGCGGGCTGGATTACGCCGAAGGCATCCACATCGGCTACCGGGCCTGGCTCAGGCAGGAGGCCGCTCCGGCGTACTGGTTCGGCAGCGGCCAGGGCTATACCGACATCACCGTGACCGGTGCCCAGGCGCCCGCCTCGGTCACCGCCGGGGCATCGTTGCCGGTGGCCGTCGAGGTCGAGAACCACGGCGGGCGGGACGGCAAGCAGGTCGTGCAGGTCTACGCGGAACGGCCAGACTCCGCCGTCGACCGCCCGGTGCGCTGGCTGGTCGGCTTCGGGGCCGTCCGGGTGGCCGCCGGCCAGAAGGCACAGGTGCAGGTAAGCGTGCCGACCCGGCTGCTGGCCTACTGGCAGGACGGCTGGTGGTACGAGCCCGGGGGGTATCAGCTCCGGATCGGGACCTCCGCCGTCGACCTGCCGATGACCGTGAAGGTGGAGCTCACCTGATGTTCCCCAACCCGCTGATTCCCGGCTTCAGCCCCGACCCGAGCATCACCCGGGCCGACGGCGCGTACTACCTGGCCACCTCGACCTTCGAGTACCTGCCCGGCATTCCCGTCTACCGCAGCACCGACCTGGCCAGCTGGACGCACATCGGCAACGTGGCGCCCCGGCCCGAGCAGGTCGGTGTGGAGGACGTGGCCACCGGCGGCGGGGTCTGGGCGCCGACCATCCGGTATCACGACGGCGTCTTCTACATCATCGTCACCGTCGCGATGAGCCCGCGCGGATGCGTCGTCTTCACGGCGACCGACCCGGCCGGCCCGTGGAGCGACGGTGTTTCTATCGACGGGGTCGGCGGCATCGACCCGGACCTGGCGTGGGACGACGACGGCACCGCGTACGTCACCTTCTCCGGGCTGTCCACCAGCGGCGAGGAGATGGGCCAGCACCTGGGCATCCAGCAGGTCCGGGTCGACCTGGTGGCCGGCAAGGCGCTCGAGCCGCCGCGCTCGCTGTGGTCGGGCACCGGGCTAAAGTTCCCGGAGGCGCCGCATCTGTACCACCGCGGCGACGACTGGTACTTGCTGATCGCCGAGGGCGGCACGGAGCGCGGTCACAGCGTCAGCGTGGCCCGGGGCCTCTCCCCCGAGGGCCCGTTCGAAGGGCACCCGGCCAACCCGGTGCTCAGCGCGTGCGGAACGTCCCGCCCGATCCAGAACACCGGGCACGCGGACCTGGTGGACACGCCGGACGGCGGCACGGCGCTGGTGCTGCTCGGTGTGCGCCCGCTCGGCCTGACTCAGTCGTTCTCGCCGCTGGGACGGGAAACGTTTATCACGCCGGTCTCCTGGGCCGGCGGCTGGCCGCAGCCGGAACCGGTGCTGCTGAACCCGCGCGAGGCTGCCGACGAGGAGGTCTTCGACTTCGCCGACCTGGTCGCGCTGGAGGAGCCGGGCTGGCTGGCGATCCGCACGATGCCGGGATCGGTGGCGTCGCTGGCAGACGGCCGGCTGTCGATAGCCGGCCATACCGGGCTGGACGATGCGCAGCCGCAGTTCGTCGGCCGCCGCCAGCGGCACCTGACCGCGACCGTGTCCGCCACCGTCGACGCTTCCGGCGGGACGGGCGGGCTGGCCGCCCGCTACGACGAGCACCACTGGTTCTGCCTGGAGGTGCGCGGCAGCGTCGTGACCGCCCGGGCTCACGTCGCGGGTCTCGCCCAGGCCTGGGAAGCCGCCGTACCGGAGGGCGACGTCGAGCTCCGGATGGAGATGACGCCGCCCGCGGCCACCTTCAACTCCGCCGCACTGGGCGGCGACCGCATTCGCCTGCTGGCGGCCGGAACCCTGGTCGCCGAGCTCGACGGGCGCTACTGGACCGCGGAGACCTGCGCGTCCTTTACCG
>Ga0157379_10003105_pt1 | contig 14051 bp, 9 predicted proteins | sample S25metaG_FD_121802 | JGI IMG/M metagenome (GOLD analysis project Ga0157379, IMG submission 121802) | Switchgrass rhizosphere microbial communities from Kellogg Biological Station, Michigan, USA - S2-5 metaG | ecosystem: Host-associated > Plants > Roots > Rhizosphere > Soil | place: USA: Michigan... | reverse complement strand
GCACACCCTCGGCTACCCCGAGGTGGGCGAGGTGAGGATCGGGAAGTTCATCGAGCTCCACCTCGCCGAGGTGAGCCGCGACAGCGCCCAGACGCGCATCACCGAGATGTGCAACCGCCTCCTTGCCAACGGCGTCATCGAAGACTTCCGCTTCACCATCGACCCCGAACCGTGACGAAAGCCATCAACAAGCGCGGCGCGAGCGCAGCGAGCGCGAGCGACAGCGGAAAGTATGGCGGTAGTCGCGCGCGCGCCCGACGCGGCGCCAGTCGCGTAAGGGAGCGGGCGGATTCACTCCGCCCGCGACGCCCATCGCGAGCGCAGCGAGCGGGGGCGAAATCAAAATGAAATGGGGCGTCATCACGTTTCCCGGCTCGAACGACGACGTGCAAGCGGCATACGTGCTCGAGCAGCTCCTCGGTGAGACCGTCGTGCGCTTGTGGCACAAGGATACCCAGCTCGACGGCCTCGATTGCGTCCTCCTGCCGGGCGGATTCTCGTACGGCGACTACCTGCGTTGCGGCGCGATGGCGCGGTTCTCGCCGATCATGCGGGCGGTCTCGGAGTTTGCCGCGGCCGGCCGGGTCGTCGTCGGCATCTGCAACGGCTTCCAGATCCTCTGCGAGGCGGGCCTGCTCCCGGGCGCGTTGGTGCGCAACCGCGGTCTCTCGTTCCTGTGCGAGCGCGTGCACGTACGGGTGGAGGACGCGGAGACCATGTTCAGCAACCGCTGCCGCCGCGGCGACGTCCTCGACATTCCGATCAAGCACGGCGAGGGCTGTTACATCGCCGATGAGGACACGATCCGCGGGCTCGAGGCGAAACGGCAGATCGTGCTCCGCTACGCCGATGCCGAAGGGCGGGTCACCCAGGAGGCCAATCCGAACGGCTCCTGCGGCGGAATCGCCGGCATCCGCAACGCGCGCGGCAACGTCTTCGGCATGATGCCGCACCCCGAGCACGCGTGCGAGCGTCTCGTGGGAGGCGAGGACGGCCGGAAGATCTTCCTCTCGGTCATCGCGGCGGGCGGCGTCGTCGCGGACCCTATCGCGTCGAAGGTCGTCTCGGGTCCGTGATGCGGGTCACGGTCGAGACGGCCCTGCAGCACGGCCTCACGGCGGACGAGTACGCGCGCATCGAGGCCGCGCTGCAGCGTACGCCGACCATCGAGGAGCTGGGCGTCTTCTCGGTGATGTGGTCGGAGCACTGCAGCTACAAGAGCTCGCGCGCGTATCTGCGCGGACTCCCGACCAGCGGCCCGCGTGTGCTGCAGGGTCCGGGCGAAAACGCCGGCGCGCTCGACGTCGGCGATGGGCTGGCGGTCGTGTTCAAGATCGAGAGCCACAACCATCCGTCGTTCGTCGAGCCGTTTCAGGGCGCGGCGACCGGCGTCGGCGGCATCCTGCGCGACATCTTCACCATGGGCGCGCGGCCGATCGCCAATCTCAATTCGCTGCGCTTCGGCGGGGTGGCGCATCCGCGGACGCCGTATCTCGTGCGCGGCGTGGTGGCGGGTATCGGGAGCTACGGCAACTGCATCGGTGTCGCGACGGTCGGCGGCGAGGTCGCGTTCGATCCCGGCTACGACCACAACATCCTGGTCAATGCCTTCACGCTCGGCGTCGTCGCGTCCGACCGCATCTTCCGGGCGCGCGCCGAGGGCGTGGGCAACCCGGTGATGTACGTCGGCTCGAAGACGGGAAAGGACGGCATCCACGGCGCGAGCCTCCTCGCCTCCGCCGAGTTCGACGCCGACTCCGAGAGCAAGCGCCCGACCGTGCAGGTCGGCGATCCCTTCACCGAGAAGCTTCTGCTCGAGGCCTGCCTCGAGCTCATGTCGCCGGCGTACAGCGACCACCTGGTCGGCATCCAGGACATGGGCGCCGCAGGGCTCACCAGCTCGTCGGTCGAGATGGCGGGTCGCGCCGGCAGCGGCATCGACCTCGATCTCTCTCTCGTGCCGCTGCGCGAGCAGGGCATGACGCCCTACGACATCCTGTTGTCGGAATCGCAGGAGCGCATGCTGCTGGTCGTGCACCAGGGCTCCGAGGAGGTGGTGCGCGACCTCTTCGCCAAGTGGGACCTCGACGCGGCGGTCATCGGCCATGTGACGGACACAGGCCGGCTGCGGGCGACCTGGGAAGGGCGGCAGGTGGTCGACATGCCGATCGCGCCGCTCACCGACGGCGCGCCCGTCTACCACCGGCCCGCCGTCGAGCCGTCGGCGGACGAGGGCGCGCGGCTCGTGCTGCGCGAGCTGACGGAGCCGCGCGACTACGGACAGGTGCTGCTGCAGCTGCTGGAGTCGCCGAACCTCTCGTCGCGCGAGTGGGTGTATCGCCAGTACGACACCTACGTCGGCGGCAACACGGTCGTGCGCCCGGGCTCGGACGCCGCGGTCGTGCGCCTCGACGGTACGCAGAAGGCCGTGGCGATGACGCTCGACTGCAACAGCCGTCTCTGCCTGCTCGACCCCTACGTCGGTACGGTCAGCGCGGTCGCGGAGGCGGCGCGCAACCTCGCGGCTTCGGGCGCGGAGCCGATCGGCGTCACGAACTGCCTCAACTTCGGCAGCCCCGAGAAGCCCGAGGTGATGTGGCAGTTCCAGCAGGCAATCGCCGGCCTGCGCGACGCCTGTCTGGCGTTCGGCACCCCGGTCGTGAGCGGCAACGTCAGCTTCTACAACGAGACGGAGGGGCAGAGCATTCCGCCGACCCCGGTGATCGGCATGGTCGGGCTGCTCGAGGACGTGAACCATCACGTCACGCAGTGGTTCAAAGGGGAGGGCGACGCGATCGTCCTGCTCGGCCGCAATCGCGAGGAGCTCGGGGGCAGTGAGTATCTCGCGGTCGTGCACCACCAGGTGCGCGGAACGCTGCCGTGGATCGATCTCGACATCGAGCGCCGGCTCATCCGCAGCGTGTTGCAGGCGGCGCGCGAGGGCTTGCTGCGCTCGGCGCACGACGTCGCCGAGGGCGGCCTGGCCGTCGCGCTCGCGGAGTGCTGCATCACGAGCGAGGGCGGGCCCCACCTCGGTGCCCACATCGACGAGCTGGAAGGCGGCATCCGTGCCGACGCGCTGCTGTTCGGCGAAAGCCACGGGCGGATCATCGTCTCGGTCCGCCGCCGGCATCTGACGCGCCTGCGGGAGATCGCGCGGCGCGAGGACGTCGTCATGACGACCATCGGCGAGGTGCGGGGCCACCGGCTCGAGATCGGCGATCTCGTCGATCTCCCCGTCGCGACCGTGCGCGAGCGCTGGCGGGGGGCGTTGGAACGCACGCTCGCTGGATCGCCCCGGGAATGATACACGTGCTCTCGTGAGCGACGTCCTCGCGCAGGGCGCGGTCCCGGAGCCTCAGGAGGCCCCAGAGGCCTTGGACGGTTTCCATGAGGAGTGCGGCGTCGTCGGCGTCTACGGACACCCGGAGGCCGCGAACCTCGCCTATCTCGGGCTGTGCGCCCTGCAGCATCGGGGGCAGGAGGCGGCCGGCATCGTCTCCTCCGACGGGCAGGTGCTGGTCTCGCATCGTGGCACCGGACTCGTCGCCGACGTCTTCCGCGAGGATATCGTCCGGCGACTGCGCGGCGAGTCGGCGATCGGGCACAACCGCTACTCGACGACGGGCGCTTCGCACCTGAAGAACGCGCAGCCGCTGGTCGTGGAGTACGGGCGCGGCGGTCTGGCCGTCGCCCACAACGGCAACCTCGTCAACGCCGAGGAGCTGCGCACGCGTCTCGAGGAGCGCGGCTCGATCTTCCAGTCGACCGTCGACAGCGAGGTGATCATCCACCTGATCGCCAGCTCGCAGGGCGAGACCCTGGAAGACCGCATCGTCGACGCGCTGCTGCAGGTGCGCGGCGCCTACTCGCTGGTCTTCCTCGCCACCGACAAGCTGATCGGCGTGCGCGATCCGTATGGCTTCCGCCCGCTCGTGCTCGGCCGCGTCAAGGGCGCCTGGGTGCTCGCCTCCGAGACCTGCGCCCTCGATCTCATGGACGCCACCTACGAGCGCGAGGTCGAGCCCGGCGAGATCGTCGTGCTCTCGAAGGACGGTCTCTCGTCGTACCATCCGTTCCCACCCGCCGCCCCCGCGGCGTGCATCTTCGAGTACATCTACTTCGCACGTCCCGACTCGACGGTCTTCGGACGGAACGTGTACCGCGCGCGCAAGGAGCTCGGCCATCAGCTGGCGCGCGAGTCCGGCGTGCCGGCGGACATCGTCGTGCCGGTGCCGGATTCCGGCGTGCCCGCGGCGATCGGCTACGCCGAGGAATCGGGCATCCCGTTCGAGATGGGTCTGATCCGCAACCACTACGTCGGCCGCACCTTCATCGAGCCGCGCGACGCGATCCGCCACTTCGGCGTCAAGGTGAAGCTGAACGCCCAGCGCGAGGTGCTCGAGGGCAAGCGCGTGATCGTCGTAGACGACTCGATCGTGCGTGGGACGACGAGCCGCAAGATCGTCAAGATGATCCGCGACGCCGGGGCGCGCGAGGTGCACATGCGGATCAGCTCGCCGCCGACGACCAGCCCCTGCTACTACGGCATCGATACGCCGAACCGCAGCGAGCTGATCGCCTCGTCGCACGACAGCGAGGAGATCCGTCGCTACATCACCGCCGACACCCTGGCCTATCTGAGCGAGGCCGGCATGTACGCTTTTCTCGGCGGGCCGCGCAGCGGCTTCTGCGACGCCTGTTTCACCGGGCGCTATCCGGTGCCGTTCGAGGACGTCGCGAAGCATCGGCAGCTGGTGTTGTTCGAAGCAGCCGACCAACGCTGAGACCCCGGCCGCGATGCCCGCCCGGAATGAGCTGATCGCGGAGATCGAGCACGGACCGAGCGGAGAGTCGGTCGCCGCCTTCTTCGATCTCGACCGGACGTTGCTCGCCGGCTTCTCCGCCACCGAGTTCATTCGTGCCGACGTCCTGGCCGGCCGCATGGGCATGGCGGAGCTGGCGCATACCCTGATGGCGGCGGCGCGCTTCCAGCTCGGCGCGCTCGGCTTCTCGGCGTTCGTCGCCAGCACCGTCGAACGGTTGGCCGGCCAGCTGGAGTCCGATTTCGCCGCCAACGCCGAGCTGATCTTCGAGGAGCGTCTCGCCGCGGCCGTCTATCCCGAGTCACGCGCGCTGGTGCACGCGCATCTGCGCAAGGGGCACACGGTCGCCGTCGTCTCGTCGGCGACGCGCTACCAGATCGAGCCGCTGGCGCGTGATCTCGGTATCGCGCACGTGCTGTGTACGGGGCTCGAAGTTCGGGACGGGCGGTTCACGGGCGCGATCCTGCGACCCACCTGCTACGGCGAGGGTAAGGCGACGGCGGCGCGCACGTTCGCGTCCGGCCGCGGCATCGATCTCGGCCGCAGCTACTTCTACACCGACAGCGAGGAGGACCTGCCGCTGCTCGAGATCGTCGGCCAGCCGCGCCCGACGAACGCGAGCCCGCGGCTCTCGGAGATCGCCGGCAAGCGCGGCTGGCCCGTGCGGCATTTCCACAGCCGCGGGACCCCGGGGCCGATCGAGGTGCTGCGCACGGCGCTGGCGATCGGCAGTATCGCGCCTGCCTTCGCGCTCGGCGTCCCCGCGGCGCTGCTTGGCTGGAACTGGCGGCGCGCGGTCAACGTCGCCATCGCGACGTGGGGCGAGGTCGGTACCGCGCTCGTCGGCGTCGACGTGCAGGTGCGCGGGGAGCAGCACCTGTGGGAGCAGCGTCCCGCCGTCTTCATCTTCAATCACCAGAGCGGTATCGACATGCTGCTGCTCTGCCGCTTGCTGCGGCGGGACATCGTGGCGGTGGCGAAGCAGGAGATCCGCCGCAACCCGATCTTCGGCCCCGCGTTCGCGCTGGCCGGCGTGGTGTTCGTCGACCGTTTCGACCACGAGCGTGCGGTGGCGGCGCTGGCGCCGGCGGTCGACACCCTGCGGCAGGGGATCTCCCTGGTGCTCGCGCCCGAGGGCACCCGTAGCGTGACGCCGCGGCTCGGGCGCTTCAAGAAGGGCGCCTTCCGTCTGGCGATGACCGCCGGCGTTCCGATCGTGCCGATCGTGTTCCGCAATGCCCTCGACGCGCTGCCGAAGCACGGCATCATCGTCCGGCCGGCCACGGTCGAGGTCGTCGTCCACCCGCCGATCCCGACGGCGGACTGGACGCTCGAGAACCTCGACGAGCGCATCGCGGGCGTGCGGCGGCTCTACGAGGAGACGCTCGACGAGTGATCGACGCGGCGGCACAGGCGGGATCGACGGTCCGCACGGCGCGCGCCGAGTACTTTGCACGGAACGGCTTCGACGAGCGCGGCTACGATGATCGCTGGGTGCGGCTGCAGGCCGGCCCGATTCCGATCGTGTTCCCGAACACCAGCGCGCGCGTGCGGTCGGTGCGGGTGCACGACGTGCATCACGTGGTGACCGGGTACGAGACCACGTGGACGGGGGAGGCGGAGATCGGCGCCTGGGAGATCGCGTCGGGCTGCGCCGATCACGGCGCCGCCTGGGTCTTGAACCTCCTGGCGATGCCGATCGGCCTCGGGATCGCGCCGCGGGCGGTCTTCCGCGCCTTCGTGCGCGGTCGGCGGAGCGGGAACCTCTACCGCCAGACGATAGACGAGGCGCTCCTGGCGCGCCCGCTCGCCGAGCTGACGCGCTCGCTCGGCCTCGACCGTCCCGTCGGCACGGCCGCGGCGGCGGACGTCGCCGCGTTCACCGGGTGGAGTGTCCTCGGCGTGGCCCTCCTCGCCGTCGTCGTGGCGCTGACGCTGGCGCCGCTCGTGCTGCTCGTCGCAGCGTTGCTGCGCTGAGCGGGGCGAAGTCGGCGGCGGCATTGTTGCGCCGGCTCGGGGCCCGACGTACGCTTCCGGCCAGATGACGCCGTTCGACGAGCCGTGGGACTACCTCGTCATCGGCAGCGGCATCGCGGGCCTGACGTTCGCGCTCGGGGTCGCGGATACCGGCCGCGTCGCGATCCTCACCAAGGATCGCGCCGACGAGAGCAATTCGGCGTATGCCCAGGGCGGCGTCGCCACGGTGTGGAGCCCCGAGGACTCCTTCGAGGCGCATGCCTCCGACACCATCAAGGCGGGTGCCGGCCTCTGCCACGAGGACGTCGTCGACATGGTGGTGCACGAGGGGCCGGAGCGCATCCGCGACCTCATCGCGCTCGGCACGCGCTTCGACTCGCATCTCACCGGCGACGCCGTCGAGTACGATCTCGGGCGCGAGGGTGGGCACTCGCGCCGGCGCGTGCTGCACGCCGGCGACCTGACCGGGCAGGAGATCGTCCGCGCGCTCGCTGCCGCGGTGCGCCGGCATCCGAACGTCCACATCCTCGAGAACGCGCTCGCCGTCGATCTGCTGATGGATCGCGTGCAGCGCGAGAACGGCCGGCCAGTGTGCCGCGGCGCCTACGTCTACGACCGCGGGACGGCGACGGTTCGCACGGTCCGCGCCCGCGCGATCGTGCTCTGCACCGGCGGTGCGGGCAAGGTGTACCTCTACACGACCAACCCCGACGTCGCGACGGGCGACGGCGTGGCGATCGGCTTCCGCGCCGGCGCCGACGTGGGCAACCTGGAGTTCTTCCAGTTCCACCCGACGTGCCTCTATCACCCCAAGGCGAAGTCGTTCCTGATCTCGGAGGCGCTCCGCGGGGAGGGCGCCCGCCTGCGCACCCCCAGCGGCACGCCGTTCATGAGCGGCTACCACCCCGACGCGGAGCTGGCGCCGCGCGACGTGGTGGCGCGTGCGATCGACCACGAGATGAAGGTGCACGGCTACGAGTGCGTGTACCTCGACATCACGCACCAGCCGGCGAGCTATCTCGCGGAGCGCTTTCCGCACATCCTGCAGCGCTGCCGCGAGCTCGGCATCGACATCACCCGCGAGTGGATTCCGGTCGTGCCGGCGGCGCACTACATGTGCGGTGGCATCGTCACCGATCGCGAGGGACGCACCACGGTCCCGCGTCTCTACGCTGCGGGCGAGGTCGCCATGACGGGCCTGCACGGCGCCAATCGTCTCGCCTCCAACTCGTTGCTCGAGGCGCTGGTGTTCGGGCATCGGGCCGCGGCGGACGCCCGCCGGCTCGTGGCCGCGGACACGAGCACGCTGCCGTCCATGCCGGACTGGAATCCCGGGACCGCGGTCAACAGCGACGAGAACGTCGTCGTCACCCAGAACTGGGACGAGGTACGGCGGACGATGTGGAACTTCGTCGGCATCGTGCGCTCGACGCGGCGGCTCGAACGCGCGCGCAAACGCATTGCGATGCTGCAAGAGGAGATCCGGGAGTACTACTGGGACTTTCTGGTGACCGGCGATCTGCTCGAGCTGCGCAACATCGCCACGGTGGCCGAACTGATCGTCCGCTCGGCCTTGCAACGGCGCGAGAGCCGGGGCCTCCACTATACGATCGACTATCCCGAGCGGGACGATCGTGGCGGTCTGCACGACACCATCGTCCCCGGGTCAAGATCCTGACCCGGCGGTCCGGCGGATCTCCCGGATCGATGCCTTTATACGTTGACGGCGGCCCATCGGGTTGACTATGGTTCCCCGCGATGACCCTGGTTCCTGCGCGGGTTGGGGTGGTGGTGGCGGGCGCTCTGCTGGTGCAGTCGCTGCTCTGTATCGCGGCGCGCCCCGCGGCGGCGGATATCTTCCTCAAGCGCGATCGCTTCGGCGTCCTGCACTTCACCAACGTGCCCACCGACAAGGGCTACAAGGTCGTGATGCAGGAGCAGCCCGGCTATGCCCGGGTCACGGCGACCGGCAGCACGGTCAGCTTCGGACGCGTCGATTCGCGTGCCTTCGATCCGATCATCGCGGAGGTCGCGGCGCGGTATCAGATGGACCGCGCCCTGGTGAAGGCCGTCATCAAGGCCGAGTCCGGGTTCGAGCCACGGGCCGTCTCGCCGAAGGGTGCCCGCGGGCTCATGCAGCTCATGCCGCAGACGGCGATGCTGCACGGCGTGCGGCACATCCACGAGCCGAGCGAGAACATCGAGGGCGGCGTGCAGCACCTGCGCATGCTGCTCGATCGCTACAACAACAACGTCCCCCTGGCGCTCGCGGCCTACAACGCGGGCGAGGGCGCGGTCGATCAGGCCCGCGGCATCCCGGCGTTCCCGGAGACGCGCGACTACGTGTGGCGCGTGCTGCAGTTCCGTCAGCAGTACCTCCAGCAGTACCTTCAGCAAGCGGTCGCCCGCGCGCGGTGACGCCTCTGCCGGGTCGCGTGCGCGGTCACCCGAGCGGGCGTTCCGGGTGGACGCGGCGAGGCTCGTCGTGAACGTCGACGCTCCGCGCTTGCCGCTGCGCACCGCCTCGCTGCTGTGGACGGCGCCCAACGTCCTCACGTTCTTTCGCATCGCGCTCGTGCCGCTGCTCGTCTACCTGCTGCGGGGGCCCGGACGGCTGACCGAGGCGATCGCCGCATTCCTCTTCCTGCTGGCGGCGCTGACGGACTATTTCGACGGCTATCTCGCGCGCAAGCACGGCATCGTCACGACCCTCGGCAAGTTCCTCGATCCGCTCGCGGACAAGCTCATCGTCGTGTCGGCGCTCGTCATGCTCGCGGCGATGCCGTGTCCGGGAACGGGCGAGCCCTGCGCGCGCATTCCGCCGTGGCTGGTCGTGCTGATCGTCGGTCGCGAGCTCGCCGTGACGGGCCTGCGCAGCATCGCCTCGGGCGAGGGGATCACGCTCGGCGCCGAGGAGCTCGGCAAGTACAAGATGATCTTCCAGACCTTCGCGGTCTTCGGCCTCCTGCTGAACTACCGCTACCTGTTCGTCGATTTCCACGCGGGCGGGATGTACTTCCTCTGGATCTCCGTCTTGCTCGGCCTGTGGTCCGCGGTCGACTACCACGTGCGCGTGTATCGTGCCGTGCGCGGGACGTCGCCGCCCGTTGACAGCCCACCGGGACCTCCTTAAGGTAACGCCCCTGTGCGGGTGTAGCTCAGTTGGCTAGAGCACGACCTTGCCAAGGTCGGGGTCGAGGGTTCGAAGCCCTTCACCCGCTTTCACGCAGCGCGTGTACCACGGGCCCCGGCGCATCGCCGGGGCCTGTATCTTCCCACTGCCCGTCGTGAGCGCCGCGGTCCTCACCGTCTACCCAACGGCGTTGAAGGTCGAGGAGGTGCTGCAGGCGCGGGCCAGCGCCGGCGACCCGTCGCTGGGCCATCGCTTCACCACGTTCCCCGAGCTGATCGACGCGCTCGATCGCGAGAGCGATGGCCTGCCCGTGGCGCCGGACACGCTGGCGGTCGTCCTCGTGCATCAGGCCCTGGTCGACGAGGGCAGCGAGCGGGTGGTCGAACATCCGGGGCTGGCGTCGAGCGTGCTGCGCGCGCTCGGCGAGCTCAAGGCCGCCTGCCTCACGCCGGAGGCGATCGCGGAGGTCGGACGCGCGGCATCGCCCGGTGACGTGCAGCAGCGCCTCGGGTGGCTGGCGCGCGTCGCCGCGGCCTATGCCGACCGGCTGCGGCGAGCCGACCGCGTCGATCGTCACGATCGCGCCCGGCGCGTGCTCGCATCGCTCGAGGCGCACCTGACGAGCGGGACCCGTCCACGCGTGCTGACGGGCGTCGAGCGGCTGGTGATCGCCGAGATCTACGACTACTCCCCGGCGCAGTCGCTGATCGCGCGCGCGCTCATCCAGCTGGTAGGCGACGCGGAGCTCGTCACGCTGGCGCATCCGCAGAATGTCGACGCGAGCCGCTTCGTCGAGCTGACGTGGAACCGGTTCGTGGACGACCCGGACGTTGCCGACAAGGTGCTGCCGGATTTCGTCGTGCGGGGTGGGCGCGTCGGGACGCTGTCGCAGGTCCTGGCCGCCGTCTTCGTGGAGCCGAAGCCGCCGCCGGCGACCGAGTCCGACGGGCGCGTCCGCATCGTCGCGGCGCCGAGCCGTACCGCCGAGGTCGTCGAGGTGGGCCGGCGCGTGCGCGCGGCACTCGCCGCCGGCATCGCGCCGGAGCGGATCGCGATCCTCGCGCTCAGCCTGCGTACCTACCGGCCGTTGCTCGAGGACATGGCGCGCCGGCAGCGGCTGCCACTGGTGTTCCGCGAGCCACGCGGACTCGGCGAGCACGGCTCGGTGCAGGCGGTGGTGCGCCTCGCGCACGCGGTCGCCGACGGCCTGCCACGCGACGCGGTGGTCGCGGCGCTCGAGAGCCCGTATTTCGCCGACGCGCCGCCCGGCGCGCGGGCGGTGCTGGCGGCGGTCGGGTACGTCGACGGCGCAACGATGCCGCTCGCCGAGTGCGTGGCGCGCAGCGAGCGCCCTGCCGGCGACTCGCGGCGGACGCCCGCGACGCGGCACGCCCCGGCGGTCACTGCCGCCGTGCAACGGCTCGCGGCACTCGGGCGCGCGCGCACCGTGGCGGCTCATGCGGTGGCGTTGCGCGCGGCGCTCGGCCAGCTCGGCTGGACGCTGCCGGGGACGGACGCGATCGTCGGCGAGGCTCCGAGCGAGGGCGTCGCTCTGGCGGCGCTCGACCGCCTGCTCGGCGAGCTCGCGGACGCGGTGAGCGCCGCCGGCGACCGGCCGATCGCGTTCGCGCGCTTCCTGGCGCTGCTCGAGAGCGCGATCGAGCTCGGCGAAGCCGACGCCCCCGGGCCGGCCGTCGCCGGCGTGCGCGTGCTGCCGATCGCCGACGCGCGCGGACTCGACTTCGACGAGGTGTTCCTGCTCGGTCTCGATGACGGCACCTTTCCGGCAGCGGTGCGCGAGGACGGCATGCTGCCGGACGCCGCGCGCCGCGCCGTCAACCGCGATGGTCCCGCGGAGGTCTTGCGAACGCTCGCGACGGTCACGACCCCGGCGGCGCTGGGCCGCCTGCTACGCCTGCGCGCCGACCGCGCGGCCGAGGATCCGTTCCTCTTCTACCTGGCGCTCTCCACCGCGGAGCAGCGGGTCGTTGTCACCTATCCGCTGCGCGACGACGACGGCGGGCTCCTGGTCCGTTCTCCATTCATCGACGAGCTGACCTCGATCGTCGGCGAGGCCGTCGAGACGAGTCCCGCCGAGACTGCCGCGCTCGAGACCGCCGCCGACGCTGGTGCGCTGCTGAGCGCCGCCGTGACCGCCGCCGTCGCCGGGCAACCCGGGGTGCTCGCCGCCGCCGCGACGCGCGTACCGGCGGAGGCGCTCCGCCACCTGCTGACGCGCATCCGGACCGAGCGGCGGCGCGCGCGCTACTTCCTGCTCGACGGGGCCAGGGATCGGGAGGCGAAGGACGCCCTCGCCGATGCGTTCGTCGGCCGCCTGGCGCCGGACGAGACGCGGCGCGAGCGCTTGCGGCTCGCGCCGTGGAGCGCCACCGCGCTCGACGAGCTGGGGGCCTGCGGATTTCGCTTCTTCGCGCGGCGCGTGCTGCGGCTCGGGGAGACCACCACGGGTGACGAGGCCCTCGACGTGCGCGAGCAGGGCCTGCTCGTGCACCGCCTGCTCGAGCTGGTCCTGCGCGAGGCCGACCCACTGCCATCCGACCCGGGGGCCGCCGCGGCGTGGGCGCGGAGCGTCGCCGAGTCGCTGCGCCCGACCATCGCGGCGGAGCTGCGTCCGGCGGACGCGCGCCTTTTCGATCTTGCCTGGGCCGAGGCGGTGCGCGCGGTCGCCGAGGTGGTGGCGGACGAGGCCGCGGAGCCGGCGCGTGGCGACGCGATCCGGCGGCGGCTGCTCGAGTGGCGGTTCCGCTTCACCATCCCCGATCATCGCGCGTGTCCGCCGGCCGAGCGCCTCGACGTAGGCATCGACGGCAAGCTCGATCGCGCTGACGTCTGGATCGACGGGGCCGGCCGCGTCGTCGCGGCGCGCGTGCTCGATTACAAGAACTCCAAGCGGGAGCGAGCCCACAACGCCCGTCTCGACCCGGCAGGCGCGCTCGGGACGATGAGCTTCCAGATTCCGCTGTACGCCATGGCGCTCAAGGAGGCATCCGACCTGACGTGGGAAGCGCAGGCGGAGATGGAGGGCGGCTACGTGCTTCTGCGCGGCGGGCGGAAGCTGCTGATGCGCGAGATGCCGGAGGCCCTGCTGGCGCTGACCCCAGAGACGCGCCGCGCGGCCGGCGACGACCCGGAAGCGCCGATCGCGAGCCGCGTCGTCGACCTCGTCGCCGACGCCGTCGCCGGGCGCTTCGACGTCGAGCCGCGCGAGTGCGATCCGTACTGCGCCTACCGTCACACCTGTCGCTACGAGCCGCCGCCCGAGGAGGACGAGTGACGGCGGCGGGCGAGCAGGAGCTGACGCCGCAGCAGCGGGCCGCGGTCGCGGCGCCCGGCAGCGTGCTGGTGCGGGCCGGCGCGGGCTCGGGCAAGACGGTGGTCCTGGTCGAACGCTACGTCCAGGCGCTCTGCGGCGACGGCGGCGACGACCCGCTCGAGCTCGAGGAGATCATCGCGGTCACGTTCACGGAGAAGGCGGCGGCCGAGATGCGGGATCGTATCCGCGCCCGCCTGGGCGCCCGAGCCGCGGGCGCGGACGGTGCGGAGCGTCGCCGTCTGGTGCGCGTGCAGCGCGCCTTGGCATCGGCACGCATCGGCACGATCCACGCCCTCGCCGCGGCCCTCCTGCGGGCGGCGCCGGTCGAGGCCGGCATCGATCCGGGCGCCCGCGTCCTCGACGAGATCGAGGGACCGGCATACGTCGAGCGCGAGGTGCGCCGCGCGTTGCTCGCCCGCCTGCGCGCCGGCGACGACGATGTCCGCCGCTGCGCCGAGGCGTGGGGCTTCGGAAGCGCGAACGACCTGGTCGCGAGCGTCACGGAGGCGCTGGCGGGATTGGCGCGTCGTGGGCTTTCGGTCGCGGTCCTCGACGAGGCGCTGGCACGCCAGGTCGCGGCGGTGCGCGAGGTTGTCGCCGCCAGCCGGTCCCAGGCGGGCGCGCTGGTCGCGACCATCGATGCGCTCCTCGCCGACGACGGGCGGCCGGCGCCGGCGGCGTTCGTCGAGCGTTGGCCGGCCTGGCGGACGAGCCTCCTCGCGCTCGACGACGCCGGCGTCGACGGCCTCACGCCGCTGCGGGCCTTTCCAGTCGAGGCCGG
>Ga0157379_10003103_pt1 | contig 14053 bp, 13 predicted proteins | sample S25metaG_FD_121802 | JGI IMG/M metagenome (GOLD analysis project Ga0157379, IMG submission 121802) | Switchgrass rhizosphere microbial communities from Kellogg Biological Station, Michigan, USA - S2-5 metaG | ecosystem: Host-associated > Plants > Roots > Rhizosphere > Soil | place: USA... | reverse complement strand
CGTGGGCTCCTGCACCGCGACGGCGCCGAATTCGGCTTGCACCTGGGCGTTCGACGGGAGCAGGGCGCCAGGACGCACGGGCGGTACGGTGGAAGCCTCCGCGGGAGTCGGCGCTTTGACGACGAGTCCCGCGGCGCCCAGGGCGGCGCCCTTGAAGAAGTCGCGACGGCCGACCGGGTTCTTGTCGGTGCGATCGTGTGTATCCGCCACAGCCATGCCTCCTAGCCAGACTTGAGCCGCGGCGGTATTCTACGCCCATAACGAGCCGTTCGATGTTGTTCGAGTTCCCCGGCAGTGGGCCACTTTCGCTTGGAGCGGTCATGGCAAATGGCTAAATGGCGCTTATGGCTCGTTACACGGGGTTTGCCGTCTGCCATGAGCCATCCGCCATCAGCCATGTCGCCGACTGACCGATCCCGAGTTCCCGGCCCATGAAGCTGCCCTCGGATCGCTTGCCTCACCGGCCAGGCGCCCAGCCCGCGCCGCGATATGAATCCATCCGCCGCCGGACCGTGCAGGTCGTTGTCCTCCTGCTGGCACTGGCCGTTCTGGTTGGAAGGGCCCAGGAACGGCAGCCCATTCTGGTCCTCGTGTCGTTCGACGGCTGGCGATGGGACTACATCGATCGCGCGGACGTCCCGAATCTGAAGGCGCTGGCGGCCCGCGGCGTGCGCTCCGAGGGGTTGATTCCGTCGTTTCCCTCCAAAACGTTTCCCAATCACTACACGATCGTCACCGGACTGTATCCGGAGCATCACGGAATCATCGCGAACAACATCGCCGATCCCGATGTTCCCGAGCGCTTCACGATGTCGTCCGAGACGGCCAGAAACGCGCGGTGGTGGGGCGGCGAGCCGCTCTGGGTCACGGCGATCCGTCAGGGCTTGCGCGCCTCGTCGATGTTCTGGCCAGGTTCCGAAGTGGCAATCGGGGGCGTACGGCCGAGCGAATGGAAGCCGTTCGACGACAAGGTGTCGAACGCCGACCGGCTGAAGCAAGTGCTCGCCTGGCTGGCGCTGCCGCCCGATCGGCGGCCGTCGTTTATCACGCTGTACTTCAGTGAGATCGACCACGCCGGTCACGACTTCGGCCCGGATTCGCCGCAGGTACTGGAGGCCGCGCGTCATCTCGATCAGGCGCTGGGACAACTGGTCTCAGGGATCCAGATGCTTGGCCTTCTCGATCGCGTCACTCTCGTCGTCGTGTCGGACCACGGAATGTCTCAGTTGAGTGACCGCCGTCTGATTTTTCTCGATGATTACGTCGATCTGGCCAAGGTGGACATCGTCGACTGGACACCGGTCCTGGAACTTGTGCCGCGGACCGGATCGGTGGAGGACGTGTATCGAGCCTTGAAAGGAAAACACCCATCACTGGCGATCTACAAGCGCGAGCAGGTTCCACGCCGCCTGCACTACCGTACCAACCTTCGGATTCCGCCAATCATCGGCATCGCCGACGAGGGCTGGACGATCACGTCGCACAAGCGGCTCGCCGACGACATCGCGAAGGATCGCAAACATGGAGGCGATCACGGCTACGACCCCCGCTACAAGTCGATGCACGGCCTGTTCGTGACGGCCGGCCCGCGCATCCGGCCCGATACGCTCGTGCCGGAATTCGAGAACATCCACATCTACGATTTTCTCTGCCGTGTTCTCGGCCTGACACCGGCAAGAAACGACGGCGACCCGCGAGTCACCCGGCAGTTCTTCGGGGACGTGCCGTCGAGACGGGAAAAGGCCCCGTAAGGGAATCACACACGGCTGGCTGTCGACGTTGCGCTACAATCCACACACTTCAATGACGACCATTTCCACTGTGCAGACGAGGAAACGTATGGGATGGGTGATCTTCGTGGCCGGAGCCGTGCTGTCCTGGGGCGCCTACGGCGCGCTGCTGTTCGAGGGACAGACGCAGTTGGGCAACCCGCTGAAAGCATTACTGTGCGTCGGGGTCGCCTATTTCCTGATCGGGGTCCTGATCCCGGCCGCTGCCCTGGGCTCTCAGGGCGCGCTCTCAGGCTTCAACGCGAACGGCACGACGATGGCGACGATCGCCGGCGCGCTTGGCGCCGCAGGCGCGGCCTGCATCATCTATGCGTTCCGATATGGCGGTCTCCCCTTCTACGTCATGCCGCTCGTGTTCGGCGGCGCACCGATCATCAACGTGCTCATCGCGGTCTTCCTGCATCCGCCGAAGGAATCGGTGAATCCGATGCTGTACGCGGGATTCCTGCTGGCCTCGGTCGGTGCGGCGATGGTGCTCTACTTCCGGCCGCACGCTTAGGTTTTGGAGCCATGGCTGATGGCTGAAGGCCAATGGCAACATCGATGGAGACGGCGGTGGCCAACCGCTTGACATCGGTCTTACATTATGTAAGATAGTCGGCATGCCTCGACGCCACGACCGCATCCCGACGCTCCCGCCGAAAGAGACGCTCATCCTTCAGCTGCTCGTGCGTGAAAAAGAAATGTACGGGCTGGAACTGGTCGCGGCGTCGAGACGCCGCCTCAAGCGGGGCACGGTGTACGTGACCCTCGGGCGGATGGAAAAGAAGGGCTACGTCACCTCGCGGCTGGAAGACGCGCCGCCCTCGGGCGGCGGCCTGCCGCGGCGTCTCTACGAAGCCACGGCGTTTGGCCGGCGGGTGCTCGCGGCCTGGGATCAGGTGGCCGCGCGTCTCGTACCGGAGCTTGCACGATGAGGAAGCCAGGCGATCGTCTCCGCGCGCTCGCGGCACTGGTGAGCCGGGCCGCCACGATGGAACGGCTGATCGATCCGGTGATTGCCGACATGCAGTACGAGTACGCGGACGCGTCACGCCGCGGCCAGGTATGGCGGCGCGCCTGGGTTCGCATCGCGGGCGCGTTGGCGTTCTGGCGGGTGATCGGCTCGTTCGCGGTCGAGAGGTCGTTGGATAACGTGCACGAATGGGCGGCCGCTGACGGTTGGGTGATGGGCCGAACGCTCGGAGGCTCGACGCTCGTCACGGTTGTCGTGACCTTTTCAGTCGCGCTGATGACTCTGATGCTGGGACCAACCGCGCAGTTCAGAGACGGCGACACTGTTCGGATGCTTTTCTATCTGGTTCCGTCGGCGATCCCGATCGCATTACCGGCAGGACTCCTCGTCGGAATCGTCTACGGCCTGCGGCGGCGGGCTGCGACCAGCCGCGCGCAGAGAGCGATCTCTCTCATCGCCGTCTGCTGCACGCTGGCTGCATTTGCGTGGGTCGACAGAGTCGTTCCCGAGGCAAACCAGGCGTTCCGAGTCGTCGCCAGCGGGATTCCGTCCAACCAGCTGTTGAAAGGTGCCAACGAGCTGACGTTTGGCGAGCTCGCGCAGAAAATCGCCGAGTCGGACGGATCGTCGCGCGGATCGGCGCGAGAGTTATCGGGGACGTTACGGGCCCCGGCCGGGGTCCTACGCTTCTGGTACCACGCTCGTCTCGCCATCTCGATCGCGCCGCTCATCGCCGGGTTGTTTGCGCTCAGATTGGCGGCGGCCGGTCGACGTCGCCTGACGCTCGTTATCGGCGTCGTGGCGATGACGATCTATGTCGCGTACTACATCGCCTATGACTTCACGTGGCTGATTGCGTCGAACCACTGGGGACCGGTGGCCGTGACCGGCATCGCATGGATCCCGAACCTCGTCTTTCTTCTGGGGATCGTCTTGCTGAAGGCGCGGCCGCCAGAGGCAGCTACAAGCACCCAGTCCGCCTGAAGCCGCCGCAGCGGACGTACCGCGGAACCACCTGGTGGCACGTACACGCTGATTCGGGGATCAAGGTTAACCGCCGAACACGCCGAGATTTCTCATGAATCAGAAACCTCGGCGAGCTCTGCGAGTTCGGCGGTAGTACTGATTTCAACGAACCACTGCACCAGCTTCTAGCTGGTGAGGCTCGTGACGATCAGCATGACGATCGCGGCGCCGACGACCTGAATCGCCAACTCGCTCCGTTCATGGAGGAACAGCGCGCCACCGGCGACGAGGAATGCCGCCAGGACCAGAAAGCGCCAGTACAGCGGCTCGGTGCCTTCCTGGACGCCCTGGAACCCCGCACGACTGCGAGTGGCTTCGATGATCTGATTGGCGATCTCGCGATCGGATTCACGATCGAGCTCGAAGTACTTGCCGCCGCCGGCCGTGGCGATCACGCTGAGCGATGCGCGATCGAGCACCGCATAGACGGGCGGCAGCGGGGGACCGCTGGTGGGCGTGCGCGGCGGCTCGGGGATGAACCCGCCGTTGCTCGTGCCGACGCCAATCGTATAGATCGGAATGCCACGCGCCTTCGCGAGGGCGATCGACTTCGCAACCTCGCCGCTCCAGTCCTGACCGTCCGAGAGCAGCACGAACGCTTTCGCGTTCGGCGACTTGCCATGAAGCGCCTCGTCGCGATCGACGAGCTTGAGTCCCCAGTAGATGCCGAGCTCGGTGTTGGTGTCCCAGCTCGTGTCGTCCTCGAGCCGGAACGGCGATTCTTCGCTGAGATGGTCGAGAAAGAAGAAGTAGGTGTTGGGGTCTTTCGTCAGCCGCACCTGGGGCGTCGAAATGCGCGCGAACAACGCCATCGCGATCCGATCGTCGCGCCAGCTGATCGACTCCCCGATCTGGCGCAGGAAGCGCATCGAACGCTGCCACCGGTTACCCATCACGTCGGTCACGCGCATGGACGTCGAGCCGTCCTGCAGGATCACGAGATCGATGCCCGCGGTGCGCACGAGCGAAATGCGCGCGAGGGGCCGCCCGAGCGCGACGATCGCGCTGGCGCTCGCGAGGATCAGACAGAGCCAGAACAGCAAGCCGCCGAAGAACTGGAATCGTTCGCGGACAGGCAGGGTCCGCCGGTGTGCGAACTGGCGCGCGTCGCCACGCCGCTTCGCGGTCTGCCAGAACCACAGCACGAGCAAGGTCGCCGGAGCGATCAGCAGCCACAAGTACTGTGGCTCCTCGAACCGCACGGTGCTGAAATCGATCTTCGGAATCATCTTCAACTTAGAACTTAGAACTCAAAACTAAGAAGGACAGAGAACTCAGGACGTTTGAGCAAACGGAAGCTCGCAGTCCTTCTGACTTCTGAGTTCTAAGTTCATCCTTTCCGTATCTTCTCTTTCCCCTGTCCGGCGTCCGATCCGCCCTGTCGCTCGTCGGGTCGCACCGGAATGTGCATCTTGAACTGCGTCATGTCGGTGTTCGGCGGCGGCGCCCCGGGATCGCCGTGGACCGTGCGTCCCTCAGGCAGATCACCAGCCATCACCACGCCCGTGGGCTTCTGGACGAGCTTGGCGGGATCCTCGCGCTTCCCTGGCGGCACCGGCTTGCTCTTCGACACCGTGTCGCGCAGCCGGACGATGTACTCGTAGTTGTAGGCGGCGTCGGCGTCGCCCGGGTGCTTCTTCAGGAGCTCGGTGTAGGTTTTGATCGCCGCGTCGAGGCGGCGCATCATCGCCGGGCGATCGGCGCCATCGCGCTGGCTCGTGCGAAAACCGGCGTTGGCGGCGAGCGCCATCTCGTTCGACGGTTGCTCGACCGTCGCGCCCGTTGCGTCGCGCTTCTGCGCGAGGGCATCGTAGCGCGCCTGCCAGTAGTCGCCGGTGGCCCGATCGCCGCGGACGTCGGTCAGCAGTGAGTCGCCGACCCAGGGCACGCGGCCCACGTACCCCATCGAGGCTTCAATGTCTTCATAGTCGGCGTCGGCGGCGTTGTAGCGCAGCATCGCCAGCTCTTCGTGGGCATCCGCCACGCGGCTCTGCAGCTGGCCCGCGCTCCAACTGATGTAGCCGATACCAAAGAGCACCAGGGCGATCACCGCCTGTCCCAGAAGCTTTCTCATCACAATCTCCTGACCGTCTTCCCACGCCGACCGACCCGACCTCGACCGACCCGCTTCACCCGACGGACCTGGCCGACCCGCCTGACCCGGCGGACCAACCCGAACCACCGACTCACCCGACCGACCTGACCCCGACCGACCTGCCCCACCCGACCTCCGTCGCTACGGAAACTTCCTGAAATACGGCACGGTCAGCTTCATCGCCGCGGCCAGCGTCCAGCACGCGGCCGCAAGCAGCGCGAAGATCGAGAACCGTGGACGCTGCGTGCTGTACTGCTTGATCGAAATCTTGCCGACCGCGACCTTGTCGATCTCCTGAATCGCGCTGATGATCGTCGCTTCGTCGGACGCCGCGTAAAACTTTCCGCCCGTCTTCTCCACGACCGGCTTCCAGATGGGATCGGTGAATGCCCGGCCGATCGCCTTGTTGAACGATACCCGGATGAAATACACCGGAATCTTGGCCTGCGTCGCGCCGCTCAGAATCTCCTCGACGTTCATGCCGCCGAGACGAGGGCCGTTGACCTTCGTATCCTCGCCGTCGCTGAAGATCACCATCAGGTTGCCGGACGCATTCAGAAAATCGAACGCGGTGAACAGCTTCACCGCCTGACTGATCGCCATCCCGATCGTCGTCCCCTGGTCGGGGAACTTGTTGAACTCGGTCAGGTCGTCGATCAGCGAAATGCTCAGCAGGATGTTGTCGTAATCGTTCGTGAACGGCGTGATGACGTAGGACTCGTCGCCGAATTCGATGAGCGAGATGAGGTCGCGGAACTTGCTCTTCATCCGCATCTTGACGAAAGTCTCTGCCGCCGCAACCGCGGTGAAGAACCTGGCGTCGCTCGGCGCCTTCGCGCCGAGCTGCTGCGCCTTGAACGGCTCCATCATGCTGGACGAAGCGTCGATCAGCAGACCGATGCGCCGGCCCGGAAACGACACTTCCCGCTGGGTCAGCGACGTGTACGGATCGGCGAGCGCCAGCAGGAAGAAGGGCAGCCCGGCAAGGAACAGCAGCAGCGGTGCGTGCCGCACGAACGAAAACGGCGCATGGCCGATCACGGGCAGAATCGCCGGCATCGCCACCCGGTTCCGGCCCGGCCGCCGGCCGATGATCGAGCGAATCAGCAACGCGGCCGCCGACAGAATCAGCAGAACGATGATCATCGTCCGCGCTGCGTCGCGGTGCCCGAACAACAGCTCGACGAGACGGATGTTCTGCCACTCCGTCGCGCTGTCGCGCACAAACCGGCTGATGTCGCTTAACGAGACCACGCTCTATTGCCCAGGTCGCCAGCCGTCTGTGTCAGGTTCTTGATCTTCCGTACCAGCCACAGGTTCTCGAGCTTCAGCCGTCGAAGCACGCTCGGGGCGTCGCCGAGCGAAACCGTCAAGGTGGTTTCATCCAGCTTCGGCTCGCGGCCGAAGAGCGCCGCGGTGAAGCGGCTGAGCGCCGTCTGCAGCGGTTCGAGGGCCTGGCGGTGCCCGCTCGACCCGGCGCCGGTGGCGAGCTCGTCGGCGATCGCTTCGGCCGTGGCCGAGCCGGAGACCCGCACCTTCTTCCCGTACAGGAATCCACCCCGCACCGTCAACTGCCCATCGTGAGCGTCGCCGCCGCCGCGAGCCGGTGCCTGGCTGACCGCGCGGCCCAGCGCGATGCTGCCGGCAATCCGGAACGCGGCGAGCGCGCGGCCGGCCAGCTCCGGCGTCCAGCCGTCGCGCTCGCTGGCGCGCCTGACCGCCGACAACTCGCGGCCGACCCCACTGAGAACCGCACCGTCGGAAATGATTCGGCGCCCGACGATGCCGGGCTGCCGACGACGCCGCAGCGACCGGATCAGGGCCATGACGATCACGAGCGCCGCCGCCACGAAGAGGACGCTGGCGATCATCAGATAGACGCGGCCCCGCAGCCGCTGCGCTTCGATGTCGCCGAAAGTCCAGGACGGGGCGTCGCGGATGTCGGTCGCGTCCCCCGGCACGAGCGAGAGGATGCGGATCGATTCGGACGGGAGGATGTAGTTGCGGTCGCGGCCGCGAACCGACTCGCCGCGTTCCACCTTCGATTCGATGTGGTAGCTGATCTGGATGCTCGGGATATGGACGTCCTTGCCGAACAACTCTTCGTTGATCAGCCGCAAGGTGTAGAGATATTGAAAGAAACGGCGCTGGTCGCTGCGCAGATCCGGCTCGCGCTGACCGCCGGTCACTTCAAACGGCGGCAGCTGCATCGCCGACGGATCGAGTCGCGACTGGTCCGGCACCACCGTCGTCGTCTGGTTCTCGACGATCGCGCAGGTGAGGATCAGCGAGAACGGCTCGCCGACCCGAATCGCGCTGGTGCTCGTGCGCCACCAGCAACGGATGGGATCGGCGTCGACGTTCACGGTGGCTGGAGAAGCCACCGGAGGCGCGGTCTGCGCCGACAGCGAGATCCCGATCGAAAAGATGACGCCGATCAACAGCCCTGTCCTACCCATCGTGCCCTGTCCCCTCAACTTCCAACTTCTACTTCCAACTTCTGAGTTCTCAGTTCGAACTTCAAGTGCTCTTCCTCAACCGTCGTTCCATCACGAACTCCGTGATCGCGATGACGCTCTGGATCTGATCGAGAGAGAGCCGCAGCACGTCGATCCCTGCGCTCTTCGCGGATCGCTCGACGCCGTCCTGCCAGTCGCGCACGCGCTGCGCCATGTGCCGCAACGTGCCCCGCGACATCACGCGCGAGCGGCCGGTTTCGACGTCGAACGCCTCGACCCAGCCCGCGGAGACCTTCGGCACCTCGAAGGCGAACGCCGCGTCGATCAGGATCAGGAACACGTCGTGGCTCGAGTTGAGGTGCGCCAGCTCGCGCAATACGTCGTCGGCCTGCTCGAACAGGAAATCGGAAATCACCGGAATGAGCGAGGTCTTGCGCATGAACCCGGCGATCGATCGGCTGATGCTGTCGCTCGCCTTCACGTCTTGAAGGCCGGTGTGGTACTGGTACGCGTCCAGACAATGAATGACCTGGTTCTTCCCGATCCTCGGCCGGATGGCTGACAGATGCTCGAAGTCGGTCTCGAACATCATCAGGCCGAACATGTCCTGAAAGAACACGGCCGACATGCCGATCGTCGCAATGGCGCGCGCGATCGCCGCGGCGATCGGCACGCCGTCGACGCCGCAGCGCGTGGAGAGCGACCCGTCCGCGACCACCATCACATTGGCCGTGCTGGGCTGCTCGAACTCGCGGACGATCAGCGGGCTGAAGTTCGTGAGGGAGGATTGTGGCCAGTCGATCGACGAGAAGCGGTCGCCCGGCGCCCAGTCGCGAAGCCCGACGAAATCGAACCCGTTGCCGTGGAACAGGCTCCGGTGCTCGCCGATCGTGAACTCCCGCATCCGCTTCAGGATGAGCAGCTCGACTTCGGTGATCTCCGAAAGGTTGACGAGAGAGGTCTTCTCACGTTCTTTCGTGGGCGAGGAGAGAATCTTCATCAGGGAATCGCCACCCGTTCGAGGATGTCTTTGATCACGGTGTCCACGGTCAGTCCGTGGCTCGCGGCGTGCGGACCGAGCCAGATCCGGTGGCTGAGAATGTACTGGGCGAGGTCCTGAATGTCCTCCGGATACACTTCGGTGCGCCGCCTCACGAGCAGCGTCCACACCTTCGCGAGCCGGCCCCAGCAGATGATCGCCCGCGGCGATGCGCCAAGGTCGACGCTGTGCTCGACCAGCTCGGACGGCGACCGGATCAGCCAGTCCGTGTCCGGATTGTAAGGCCGCGACGCCGCGACGAGGCGCTGGATGTAGATGCCCAGCCGTTCGTGCAGAAACACTTCCTGGCTGATGGCCCCGCGGAGCTGGATGATCCGCTCCTTCGGCATCAACTTGTTCAGCCGGACGCGCTTGAAGTCGAAGTTCACGAGCCTGGCCTCTTCCGCCGGCCCGAGGTAGCCGATGTTGACCATGATGGCGAACCGATCGGTCGCCGCTTCCGAGAGCGGAAACGTTCCCTGGCCGAGCTCGATCGGGTTCATCGTCGCGATGGCGAAGCTGAACGCCGGCAGCTCGTACGTATTCTTGCCGACGGTGACCGTGCGGTCCTGCAGGGCCTCGAGAAAGGCGCTCTGCGACTTCAGCGGAATCCGGTTGATCTCATCGAGCAGGATGACCTCGGCTTCGACCAGCGGACCGAACTCGGTCATCATGTCGCCGGTCGCCGGGTTGATCATCTGGAAGCCGACGACTTCGGTCGGCTGCAGGTCGGCGCGGCCCTGGATGCGGGCGAACTTCGCGTTGCTGATCGCGGCCAGGATGACGCCGAAGAACGTCTTCCCGACGCCGGGCACGCCGCGCAGCAGCAGGTTGCCGGCGTTGACCTGCCGCTGTTCCTTCTTGTCGTATGACGTCGGAATTTCCGACATCAGTACGACGTTGGCGAGGGCCTTGGCGGTGTCGTAGCCGACGAGCGCTTTTCCACCTTCGGCGACGATCGACTCGTGAAAGCTGATGGCTTGTTCGAGGTCTGGATGCACTGGGGGTGACATCTTACTTGATAGAATGCCGCCGATGAACAAGGTCCTCGCCAGCGCCGAGGAGGCCGTGGCGCTGATCCCGGACGGCGCGACAATTATGATGGGCGGCTTCGGGCTGTGCGGCATTCCCGAAAACCTCATTGCGGCGCTGCGGCAGCGGGGGACGAAGGCCCTCACCATCATCAGCAACAATGCCGGCGTGGATGATTTCGGGATCGGCGTGCTCCTCCGGAACCGCCAGGTCCGCAAGATGGTGTCGACCTACGTCGGCGAAAACAAGGAATTCGAGCGCCAATTCCTCAGCGGCGAGCTGGAGGTGGAGTTGGTCCCGCAGGGCACCTTCGCCGAGCGGATTCGCGCCGGCGGCGCCGGGATTGGCGGTTTCTTTACACCGACCGCTTATGGGACGTTGGTCGCCGAAGGCAAGGAAACGCGCACGATCGGCGGCCGGCCGTTCGTCCTCGAACTGCCGCTCCATGCCGATTTCGCGTTCGTCAAGGGATGGAAGGGCGACCGCGTTGGTAATCTTTTGTATCGGCGCACGGCGCGCAACTTCAACCCGGTGATGGCGACCGCCGCCGACGTCACGATCGCCGAGGTCGAGCACCTGGTGGAGCCCGGCGAAATCGACCCCGATCATGTGGTGACGCCGGGCATTTTCGTCAGGCACATCCTGCAAGGGCAGCGCTACGAAAAACGAATCGAGAAGAGGACGACGAGGTCGGGGCCAGGGGCGAGGGGCTAGCTGTGGGAGATACCCGCGAGCGAATTGTCACGCGTGTCGCGAAAGAGTTGCGTGACGGCGACTACGTCAACCTCGGCATCGGCATGCCGACGCTGGTGGCCAACTGCATCCCGCCAGGCGTGCACATCACCTTGCATTCGGAGAACGGCCTGCTCGGCATCGGGCCCTTTCCGACGGACGACGAGGTCGATCCGGATCTGATCAATGCCGGCAAGGAAACCGTGACCGAGACGCCCGGCTGCTCCTATTTCAGCAGCGCCGACTCGTTCGCCATGGTGCGAGGCGGGCACATCGACCTGACCGTGCTCGGCGCGCTCCAGGTCGATCAACAGGGCAATCTGGCGAACTGGATGATTCCAGGCAAGATGGTGAAGGGGATGGGCGGCGCCATGGACCTGGTGGCTGGCGCGAAAAGGGTCATCGTCGCGATGGAGCACACGACGAAGGACGGCGGCCACAAGATCGTGAAGGTGTGCACGCTGCCGCTGACCGGGCTCAAGGTCGTTCACATGATCGTGACCGAGCTGGCGGTCATCGACGTCACCAACCGCGGGCTCGTGCTCAAGGAGATCGCGTCCGACACCACCCTCGAACGGGTGCAGCAGGCCACCGGCGCCGACCTCATCGTCGAATCGACACCGGCTATTTTTTGACACCCCGCTTCACGAGCGCAGCCCTTCAGGGCTGCTTCGCGCGGCAGCGGGCAGGACGACCGCCTTCGCGTCTTCGCGGCTATGGCGACTCTCGCCGAAGCTCGCGGATAACATAGTGCCGAGCGGAGGCGGAAAGGCCTGCGCGACGAGTACCACATCATGCGTCTCCGAGAGAAAGTAGCGGTCGTCACGGGTGGCGGGTCAGGCTTTGGCGCCGCGATCTGCCGCCGTTTCGTCGATGAAGGCGCGAAGGTGGTGGTCGTCGATTGCCACCGCGAGGGCGGCGACGCGGTCGCGCGGGAAACCGGCGCGGTGTTCGTCGAGGCGGACGTCGCGTCCGAGGCCGACACGCGTCGAATGATTGCAACCGCTGTGGAACGTTTCGGGCGGCTGGATATTGTCGTCAACAATGCGGGCGCGCCCCAGGCGCCGACGCCGATCACAGACACCGACGAGCACGATTTCGATCGGCTCATGGCGGTCAACGCGAAAGCGATCGCGCTGGCCGCGAAGCATGCCGTACCGATCCTGCGTCGGCACGGCGGCGGCGTGATCCTGAACACCGTTTCGGTGGCCGCCATCCGCCCGCGGCCCCATCTGGCGGCGTACAACGCCAGCAAGGGCGCCGCGCTCGTGCTCAGCAAGTCGCTGGCGATCGAGCTCGCTCCCGATCGCATTCGCGTGAATGCCGTCTGTCCCGGTCCAGGCGACACGCCGATGCTCGCGACCTTCGTCGGCGGCGAGTCGGACGCGCAGCGCGCACCGTTTCTGCAGTCGATTCCGCTCGGCCGCCTCTGCGCGCCGGCGGACGTGGCCAGCACCATGGTGTTTCTCGCGTCCGACGAGGCCAGCTTCATCACCGGCGCGGTCATCGAGGTGGATGGCGGTCGCTGCATTTGAGATCAAGGGTTCGAGAGTTCTAAAGTTCTAGAGTTCTAAGGTTCGCGGATCACGGACGCGAGCCTCAGAATCTGAGAACCCTAGAACCCTAGAACCCTAGAACCCTAGAACCTTTGACTATGAACACCTATCAGAACTACATTGCCGGCCGGGATGTCGCCGCTGCTGACGGCCGCACCTTCACCGCGTTCAATCCGACGACAGGCGATCAGTGGGGAACCTTCGCGCTTGCCGGAGCGCCGGAAGTGGATCAGGCGGCCCGCGCGGCCTCAGCCGCGTTTCGCGACGGTCCGTGGGGTGCGCTGTCGCCGACCCGTCGCGGACGCCTGCTGATGAAGTGGGGCGAAGTGATCGCCGAACACGCTGATGCCATCGCCACCATCGAAACCGAGCAGAACGGCAAGCTGTTCGCCGAAATGCGGGCGCAGGCGCGGATCGCGCAAGACTGGCTCTACTACTTCGGCGGCCTGGCCGACAAGATCGAGGGCACGGTCATCCCGCTCGATCGGCAGAGCATTTTCAACTACACGCTGCGCGAGCCGCTTGGCGTCGTTGGTGTCATCACCCCGTGGAACTCGCCGACGTTCATCGCCATCATGTCGCTGGCGCCGGCCCTGGCCGCCGGCAACACGATCGTGCTGAAGCCGTCGGAGATCACGTCGGGCTCGGCAATCGAGCTTGCGAGGCTGGCCGAAGAGGCCGGGATTCCGCCGGGCGTCATCAACGTCGTCACCGGCTTTCGTGAAACCGGCGAGGCGCTGGTCGATCATCCTCTGGTCGCGAAGGTGTCGTTCACCGGCAGCGTCGGCGCCGGGCGCGCCATTGCGGCCCGTGCGGGCCAGCGCCTGGTCAGCTGCATGCTCGAGCTCGGCGGCAAGAGTCCCAACATCGTGTTCGACGATGCGAACCTGGATCAGGCGGAGGCGGGTGTGCTGGCCGGCATCTTCGCGGCGGCGGGGCAGACGTGCGTCGCCGGATCGCGCGCCTACATTCACGCCGGCATCTACGATGCCTTCGTCGATCGGCTGGTCGGCCGCGCCGGGCAGATCAGGCTGGGCGATCCATTGAAGCTCACCACGCAGATGGGACCGGTCGCAACGAAGATGCAGCTCGAGAAGGACGAGTCGATGGTGCAACGCGCCGTCAGCGAAGGCGCCGCGGTGTTGTGCGGCGGCCGGCGGCCGGAGCTGGCCGAGTTTCCCAATGGGTATTTCTACGAGCCGACCATCGTGCACCAGGCTGCGAAAGACAGCTTCCTGATGCGCAACGAAGTCTTCGGTCCAGTCCTCGCGGTCACACCGTTCAAGGACGAAGCGGAAGCGCTCGCGCTGGCGAACGACACCGAGTTCGGCCTGGCCGCCGGCGTCTGGACCCGCGACGTTCGACGGGT
>Ga0157379_10003101_pt1 | contig 14055 bp, 12 predicted proteins | sample S25metaG_FD_121802 | JGI IMG/M metagenome (GOLD analysis project Ga0157379, IMG submission 121802) | Switchgrass rhizosphere microbial communities from Kellogg Biological Station, Michigan, USA - S2-5 metaG | ecosystem: Host-associated > Plants > Roots > Rhizosphere > Soil | place: USA... | reverse complement strand
CTGGCCTTCTCGGAGGAGCTCAACTACGCTCCGAGCATCTGGCTGAACGTGCGTGGCCGCGAGCCGCTCGGCGTCGTCGCCGCCGAGTCGTACGACGCGACCGTCGCGACGCTGACCGCCCGTCTCCTGGCCTGGCGCCATCCGCTGACCGGACGACGCATCGTCCGGGCGGTGCACCGGCGCGACGCGCTCTACGCCGGTCCCCACGTCGCCGAGGCGCCCGACCTCGTGCTGGAGCTCGAGACGGAAGGCGGCTACTCGTACGTCTGCCTGCCGAGCGACGAGCGCGCGACCGGCAGCGTCCGGACGCTCGCGCCCGAGGAGTACGTAGCGGGGAAGGGCGGGGGCATGAACGGCAGCCATCGCGCTGAGGGGCTCTGGGCCCTCGCGGGTCCGAACGTGGTGGAGGGCCGCCGCGCCGAGGCGTCGATCGTCGACGTCGCGCCGACGATCATGCATCTCGCCGGTCTCGCCGTGCCCGCGTGGATGGACGGCCGCCTGCTTCCCGGCGTCGCGGGTGAGCCGACGATCGGCACCGACGGGGACGGCACGCCGCTCGCCGGGCCGCTCGGACGGCCGGCGGCGGGCGACGGCGACGAGCTGTGGCGCCGACTCGCGGCGCTCGGCTACCTCGAGGGGCGCGCGTGAGGTGCGCGGCGCCACGGGTCGCGGTGGTCGCCGCGTGCCCGTTTCCGACCTTACAGGGCTCGCAACTCCTGATCCGTCGCCTCGCGCAAGGACTGCAATCGCGCGGCCATCACGTCGTCGTCGTCGCGTACGCCGAGGGCCTGGAAGGCGCACTCACGGGGATTCCGATGCGCCGCATCCGGCCGATCCGGGGATGCCGCGCGCTGGGCTCGGGGCCACGCGCGGTGAAGCTCGTCCTCGACGTTGCCCTGTTCGCGACCCTGGTGCGCGTCGTGCGCGAGGAGCGCATCGACATCATTCACGCGCACAACTACGAGGCCGCGCTCGTGGGTTTGGCGGCGAGCCGCCTCACGGGCGTGCCGCTGATCTACCACAGTCACAACGCGCTGGCGGAAGAGCTGCCGACCTATTTCCGTGGGCGGCTGGCGCGGCGCCTGGCGCGCGGGCTCGGCGCGCTGGTCGACCGTGAGGTGCCGCGGCGGGCCGATCATTGCATCGCCATCTGCGGCGAGCTGGTCGGGTTCCTGCGCGCCCGAGGCGTCGGTGCCGTCGACGTGGTCGCGCCCGGCGGTGCACCCGAGGAGTTCCCGGCGCGTTCCGCGCAGGAGCTCGCCGACATCCGCGGTCGCTTCGGCATCGGCTCCGGCCCGGTGCTGCTCTATACCGGCAACCTCGACGGCTATCAGAACCTCGAGCTCCTGCTGGCAAGCATCGGCCGTGTGCGTGCGGCGGCTCCCGAGGCGCTGCTCGTCCTCGCCACGCACGCGGCGCCCCGTGCGCTGCCGCGCATGCTGCGGCGCGAGCGGCCGGGCGTACGGCTGGTCACGGCGGATGACTTCGCCACGGTGCGGGATCTCTTGCAGATCGCGGACGTGGCCCTGTGTCCGCGGCGCGAGTGGTCGGGCTTCCCGATGAAGCTGCTGAACTACATGGCGGCGGGGAAGGCGGTGGTGGTGTCGGCCGGCTCCGCCAAAGCGGTCCGGCATCGGGTGAACGGACTGGTGGTCGCCGACGGCAGCGCCCGCGGCTACGCCGAGGCGATCGTGCAGCTGCTGCGCGCGCCTGATCTACGGCTGGCGCTCGGGCGCGCGGCGCGGCGTACGGTCGAGGACGAGTACGGCTGGGACCGGGTCATCGACCAGGTCGAGGACATCTACGCGGCAGTGCTGGCGCGCCACGGAGTGGCGGCGGTCGCCGCCGAGACCGACGCGATGCTGCACGTGGCCGGCATCGACTGAGACGACAGGCGACAGGAGACGGCATGCGCAAACCGACGATAGCGATCACCATGGGAGACGCCGCGGGCATCGGGCCCGAGATCGTCGTCAAGTCGCTCGCCGACCCGCGCGTGCGGCAATGGTGCGACCCGGTCGTCCTGGGCGATCTGCGCGTGCTGCAGGCGGCGGCGGAGCAGGCGCGCGTGCCGATCGCGCTCGAAACGGTCGCGCGTCCGGGCGCGGCGCGCGACGGCGCCGTGGCGGTCGTCGACTACTGCAACGTCGATCCGAGAACCGTGCGTATGGGCGTGATGGAGCCGGCGCTCGGCGAGGCCGCCGTCCGCTACACCCGCGAGGCGGCGAAGATGGCGCTCGCCGGGCAGGTCGACGGCATCGTGTCGGCGCCCCTCAACAAGGAGGCGATGCGCGCGGCCGGCCACCACTACGAGGGCGCGACCGAGATCTTCGCCGAGGAGGCGGGGGTCAAGCGCTATGCCATGGTGCTCCTGCTCGGCGAGATGCGCCTGATGCTGCTCACGAACCACATGTCCTTGCGCGAGGCGTGCGACAAAGTGACGAAGGAGCGGGTCTACGAGAAGATCATGCTCGGTCACGAGGCGTTGCGCGCGCAGGGCATCGCAAAGCCGCGCATCGCGGTCTCGGCGTTGAACCCGCACGCGGGCGAGGGCGGCCTCTTCGGCCGCGAGGAGATCGAGGAGATCGAACCGGCGATCGCGCGGGCACGCGGCGACGGCGTCGAGGCGATCGGGCCGGTTCCCGCGGACACCGTGTTCTTCAAGACGAAGCAGGGCATGTACGACATGACGATCGCGCTCTACCACGATCAGGGTCTGGGGGCCGTGAAGCTCCTCGGCTTCGGCAACGTCGTGACGTTGCTGGTCGGCCTGCCGTTCATCCGCACGTCGACGGGACACGGCACGGCCTTCGACATCGCCGGCACCGGGAAGGCCGACCATCTGAACCTGCTCGAGGCCGTACGGGTCGCCGCGGAGCTCGGCGGCCGCCGGCGGGAGCACGCTGCCTGATGGGTCCGACGACCGAGACCGCGTTGCGCGAGGAGCTCAGCCACTACTGCCGGGTCGCCTACGACCGTCAGCTCGTGTCGGGGACCGGCGGCAACCTGAGCGCCCGCATCCCTGGGACGGACGACGTGCTCATCACGCCGAGCGCCGTCTCCCTGCGCGAGTGTGCGCCCGAGGACTTCATCCTCGTGAACCTCGCCGGCGAGAAGGTCGCCGGCCGCGCGGACCTCGTCGCGTCGAAGGAGGTCTTCCTGCACACCGCGATCTACGCGGCACGGCCGGACGTGCAGGCGATCTCGCATCTCCATCCCCCGTACAGCATCCTCTTCGCGGTACGGAACCAGCAGATCCCGCTGGTGACGATCACCGCCGAGGTGCGACTGGGACCGACGCCGGTGGTGCCCGAGGCACCGTCCGGCTCGCGCCGCCTGGCCGACCTGGTGCGCGACACCGCGCTCGCCTGGCCCGAGGCGCGGCTCATCCTGCTCGAGCGCCACGGCGTCCTCGCGATCGGGCAGAACCTGCGCGATACCATCGACGTCGCCGATCTCGGCGAGGACACGGCACGCGTCGCCCATCTGCTTTCGCTCGCGACCGGCGTCGAGACGCGCCGCACCTGGGACGTATCGGTCAAGGTGGAGCCGGGCATGCACGTCTATCCCGGCGACCCGGTGCTGGAGATGCAGCGGGTGCGGGCGATCGCCAAGGGCGACGCGGCGAACCTCACGCACCTGGCGCTCGGTGCCCACACGGGCACGCACGTCGACGCGCCCGCGCACTTCATCGACGGGGCACCGACACTGGAGCAGATCCCGCTCGACCGCTTCGTCGGTCCCGCGACCGTGCTCGATCTGCGCGGCCGACGCGCCATCGACGCCGAGGCGCTGCGCGGACAGGACCTGCCGGCGGACGGTATCGTCCTCTTCAAGACGGACAACTCGGAGCTGTGGGCGAAGCCGACGTTCGACGAGGGGTTCACGTATCTCACCTACGACGCGGCCGAGGTGCTCGTGTCGCGCCGCGTGCGCACGATCGGCATCGACTACCTCTCGATCGAGCGCTTCGGGAGCAAGGATTTCGCGGTGCACAAGCTCCTGCTCGGTCATGGCGTTCCGATCATCGAAGGACTCGACCTGCGCGCGATCGCGGCGGGGTCGTACACCCTGGTGTGCCTGCCGGTGAACCTCCAAGGCGTGGACGGGGCGCCGGCGCGCGCGATCCTGATGCAATGACGGGCCTGCAGGTCATCGCCGACGACGTCACCGGCGCGTGCGACGTCGGGGCCGAGCTCGCGAGCGCGGGGTGCCTCGTGCACGTCGCGGTCAGCGGCGACGCCGGTGACGAGGCGCTCGACGGCGTCCAGGTCGTCAACACCCAGAGCCGCGCGGTGCGCGCCAGCGAGGCACACGCCCGCGTGCTGCGCGTCACACGCCGGCGTCCCGTCGACGTGCTCTTGAAGAAGATCGATACCGCGCTCCGTGGGCACCTCGGCGCCGAGCTCGACGCGGCGATCGACGGTATCGGGGCGACGGCCGCCTTCCTGGCGCCCGCGATCCCGGCGGTCGGGCGGGTGACGCGCGGCGGATGCCAGTGGTTCGGCGGGCGGCTCCTCGCGGAGACGGAGTTCGCCACGGATCCGGAGGGCGTGGGGGCCGAGTCGTCGGTCGCCGCGGTCGTGGCGCGGGAGAGCCGCCGGCGCACCGAGATCATCGCTCTCGAGACCCTGCACGGTGGCAGACTCGGCGACCGCGTCCGGACGCTCATGGGCGCCGGCGCCGATCTCTTCGTGCTCGACGCGGAGAGCGACGCGGATCTGTTGGCGGGGGTGCGCTGCGCCCTGGATCTGCCGGGGCCGGTGTGTCTCGCCGGGTCGATCGGCATCGCGGCCGGCCTGGCGCAGACCCTCGACGTCCCGGCACGGCACCAGGCGCCCATGCCGACGAGCCTGCCGGGCCCGGCCCTCATCGTGTCCGGCAGCCTGCACTCGGTGGCCGCGGCGCAGCTCGACGCCGTCTGTTCCGCGTCGGGGGCCGAGCGGCTCGTGCTCGCGCGTCCCGACCAGGCGCTGTCCGCCGACACGCGCGCAGCGCTCTTGGCCAAGGCGCGTGGGGCGCTCGCCGAGCGGCGCAGCGTCGTGCTCACGGCGTCCCGCCCGCGTCATCGCCCCGACATCCGCGACCGCCGCGCCGTCGAGCACGCGCTCGCCGACGTGGCGCACGACGTACTGAGGCTCGGGCTCGCGAGTGCGCTCGTGCTCGTCGGCGGCGAAACCACCTACGCCGTCCTCACGGCGATCGGCGCGAGCGACCTCGTCGTCCACGGCCGGGTCGCGCCGCTCGTGACGATCGGTGCGATCAGCGCCGGCGAGGCGGCGGGACTGCCGGTCGTGGTGAAGGGCGGCTCGGGTGGCGATCCCGACGTCGTGCGCGCGTTGCTGCGCCACGACGACCCGACGTGTCGGGCCGCGAGCTGAGCATTTCGATGCGCGTCGCTACGGATACAGTCGTGACGCTCGACTATGTCGCGCGACTCGACGACGGGACGGTCGTCGATTCCACCGACCATTGCGGGCCGGTGTCGTACCTGCACGGCAACGAGCAGATCTTCCCGGCACTCGAGCGCGTGGTCGACGGGCTGGCTCCCGGCGAGGAGCGTGACGTCCGCCTGCCTCCCGAAGAGAGCTACGGGCTGCGGCGCGAGGAGCTGGTCCGGCGCGTGCCCCGGGCGCAGCTGCCGGAGACCTTGGCGCTGGTCCCGGGAGAGCGCTACGAGCTGCGCGGCAAGGACGGCACGCGCCTCGCGTTCACGGTCGTCCGCATCGAGGACGACGAGGTCGTCGCCGATTTCAACGCCCGCGGAACGGGGCAGGGTCTGCGTATCGTCGCGAAAGTGATCGCAGTGCGACCCGCCACCGCCGAAGAGATTCGCCGCGGCAGCTTGCGCTGACCCCGGCGCCACGCTCGCCTCTCGTTCCATCCCCTTCCGACTCCCGGCACTGGCCGGGCATCCACGCACCACCTTCAGCACGCGCGACTGGATGTCGCGCGATAAGGAGCAACAGCTCATGAGAAAACGTGAGAAGCTCACACCAGAGGAACGATTCGCTCTCGCTTTGGCGCTGGTCAAGCGCGAGCAGTCACTGGGCGAGATCTGTCTGCACTACCAGGTCAGTCACACGACCGCGTACAAGCTGCGCAACGCCTTCCTCGACGGCGCCCGCAAGGCGCTGGCGGCCGTCGGGCGATCGGCGGAGGGCCGTGACGACGTCGCCGGCGGTCTCGACGGCGACGACGGCTCGGTCGACGGTAAACAGGCCCTCGCGTGAGGGCTGCGGGCCTCTCGGAGGCGGATGATCGCGCGTTGCCGACGCGTCCGGCGCCGGATATTCTCGTTGATCACGACTCGGAGGAGGGGCAATGTACCTGGTAACCGGAGGCGCAGGATTCATCGGCTCGAACGTCGCCGAGGCGCTGCTGCGCCGTGGCGACAAGGTTCGGATCTTCGACGACTTCTCGAGCGGCAAACGGCAGAACCTGCGTGCCATTCCCGCGGCCGAGGTCGTCGAGGGCGACCTGCGCGACATGGCGGCCGTGCAGCGGGCCGTGAAGGGCGTCACCGGCGTCTTCCACCAGGCGGCGCTGCGCTCGGTACCACGGTCGGTCGATAATCCCCTGGCGACCAACGACGTCAACATCACGGGGACCTTGCAGCTCCTGATGGCCTGCCGCGATGCGGGGGTGAAGCGCGTCGTCGCCGCCTCGTCGTCGTCGGTGTACGGGGCCAACGAGGAGCTGCCGAAGCGCGAGGAGCAGATGCTCATGCCGGTGTCGCCGTACGCGGCGTCGAAGCTCGCCGGCGAGCACTACTGCCGCATCTTCAGCAAGCTGTACGGGCTGGAAACGGTCAGCCTGCGCTACTTCAACGTGTTCGGTCCGCGCCAGGATCCCGATTCCCAGTACGCTGCGGTGGTGCCCCTGTTCATCCAGGCCGCGCTGGATGGCGTGCCCCTCACGGTCCACGGGGACGGCATGCAGTCGCGGGATTTCACCTTCATCGACAACGTTGTCCAGGCCAACCTCCGCGCGATGGAGGCCCCGGGTGTCGGCGGCGAGGCGTTCAACATCGCCTGTGGCTCGCGCTACACGCTGATGGACATCGTGCACGCGATCGAGTCCAGCTTCGGCCGCAAGCTCACATGCAATCACACCCCGTCGCGCGCCGGCGACGTACGCCACACGCTGGCGGACATCAGCAAGGCGGAACGCCTGCTCGACTTCCACCCCACGATCGGGTTCGAAGACGGCATGGCGCGCACGATCGAGTACATCAAGTCGCAGAATTTCGGCGGCCGCGCCGCGACCGCCTAGCGTCCTCGTGACGCGGCGGCGCGGTCTCGCGCCGCGCCGGGCCCCGTTCTTCCCTCCACCGCAATGGACCCCGCACGCCCCGCCCGGGTGCGTGTGCGACTGCCCCACACGAAGGAATCGAGCCCGTGCAGATGGCCCACATCGGGATCGCGACGACCCTCGCGCTCCTCGTCGCGATCACGAGCGCCACCGCGGCGCAAGCGCCCGGCGACCACTACGTCTGCTACAAGGCGAAGCCGGCGCGCGCCCCGCGCGGGACGCCGCCGCTGCCGAGGTTCGTGCCGCGGCTGGCCGACAAGGTGGTGGACGCGTTCGGCGCGCTGGCCGCGGGCGATCAGCATCTGCGCGATCTCAAGAAGGCGGTGACGCTTTGCGTGCCGGCCGACGTCAACGGCTCCGGCGTCGCGGACGACGTCACGAACTTCGAGGCGTACCGCGCCGCCAAGTCGCGTACCGTGCCGCGCCAGCCCGCGCCGCTGGCCGGGGTGCACGCCATGTCCGACCAGTTCGGCACCCTCCGACTCGGCATTCGTGGCGTCGAGCGCGTCCTGGTGCGGGCCGAGGCGTCGCTGGGCGCCGGAGGTCTCTCGACGCCGCCCTCGGCGGACGCGACCGCGTTCGCCTGCTATCCGGCCAAGACGATTCGCGGCGCCGGCTCGGCCTTCGCCGCGATCGACGTGACGGCGCACGATCTGCTCGAAACGGTCACGCTGCATCTGAGCAAGCCGTCGCGCGTGTGCGCGCCGGCCGACCTGAACGGCGCCGATCCGACGGCACCGGGTCTGCCCGGGCACCTGGTGTGCTACCGGGCGCGGCTCGCCCGCACGCCAGTACGGCAGACCGCGCTGCCGGCCACCCTCGTCTCGACGGACGGTCCGTTCGGCGCGCAGGTGGTGGAGCTGCGCGGTGTCGAGGAGGTCTGTGTCCCAGCCCTGAAGGACGTTCCGCAGCCGACGTCGACACCGCTCGTGTTCCCGTCGAACGGTGGCCGGACGGCCACGCCGCGCATTCCGACCGTGACGCCGCCGCCGACGGAAACGCCTCCGGCGACGCCGACGCGCACGCGCACGCCGGTCCCCTCGAAGACCCAGACCCCGCCGCGCACGGCCACGCCGCAGGCGACGCCGACCTTGACGATCGCTCCCACGCGCACGCTGACGCCGACGCGGACGCCGACGATCACGGCCACGCCGACGGTCACCTCGACGGTGCCGGCGACCGTGACGATCACGCGCACCCCGCCGCCGACGGTGACCCCGCCGCCGCCCCGGACGGCGACTCCAACCGGGACCTTCACGGCGAGCGGTACGCCGACGAAGACCCCGCCGCCCGCCAAGACCGCGACGCCGACGGTGACGCGGACGCCGTCTCCGACGCTCAGCGCGACCGCCACGCCGACGAAGACGCCGCCGCCGACCAAGAGTCCGACGCCGACGCCGACGAAGACGCCGCCACCGACCAAGAGCCCGACGCCCACGGTCACGCGCACGGCGACGCCGACCCGTTCACCGACGCCGGTCGGCACCCCGGTGCGCCTCGTGGTGCAGCCGGCGACGCGTACCGTGCAGCAGGGCGCGAGCGCCAACTTCACGGCGCTCGCCGTCTACAAGAACGATGCGACGCAGAACTACACGCAGAAGGTCGAGTGGACGTCGGACGATCCGTCGGTGGCCGTCGTCAGCAACGACGCCGGCATGCGCGGCCGCGCGACCGGCGTCGCGCCGGGCGAGGTGACGATCAGCGTCCACGACCCCGTCACCGGCCTCACGTCGTCGAACGCCAACAGCGCGACGCTGACGGTACTGGGCCCGCTGCTCAGTCTGACCGTCGGCCCCGCGACGGCGTCGCGCAATGTCGGGGAGAGCTTGAACTTCACGGCGACCGGCCACTTCGCCGGCGGCCAGGACCAGAACCTCACCCAGAAGGTGATCTACTCGTCTGACAACCTCGCGGTGGCGATTCCCACCAACCAGGACGGCAATCGCAGTCTGGTCGAGGCGGTGGGGGAGGGCACGGCGACGATCTCGGCGACGGATCCCGATAGCGGCATCACGTCGACGGCGTCGGGCGGCGACGCGGTGCTCACGGTCCAGCCGTGAGCAGCAGGGACGACCTCAGGGAGCGAACGGCAGCTCGATCGTGAAGCAGGTCCCTTCGCCCGGCGTGCTGTCGACGGCGACCCGGCCCCCGAGGCTCTCGCTGTAGCGCTTCACGAGGTACAGGCCGCATCCGGTGCCGGAGGCGCGCGTCGCGGAGCCGGGGCGGAACAGCTCGAAGAGATGCGGCAGATCGACGGGCGCGATGCCCGGTCCCGTGTCGCGCACCGTCAGGCGTATGCCGTCGGCGGCGCGCGCGGCGGTGACGTGGACGCTGCCGGTCTCGGTGAAGCGCAGGGCGTTGTCGACCAGGTTCTGCAGGATCTGGCGGATGCGGAAGCGATCGCTGCGCATGGGCGGCAGCTCCGGATCGACCTGCCAGGCCAGCTCGACGCCCTCCGCGCTGCGGCGCCCGAGGGAGCCGCCGCGCAGCTCGTCGAAGACGTCCGCCAGCGCGAATTCCTCGTGCCGCGGCTGCTCGCGTCCGCTGTCGAGCCGCGCCAGATCGAGCACGCCGGAGAGCAGCGACAGGAGCTCGAGGGCGTAGCGCTCGATGCTGCCCAGCGCCTCCCGCTGCTCCGTGGAGCATGGTCCGAAGGTGTCCTCGGCGAGGAGCCGCGCGTAGCCGATCAGCACGTTGAGCGGCGACCGCAAGTCATGTGACATGGCGACCAGCAGCTCGGACTTGGCCGTGCTCGATTGCTCGAGCCGCTCCCGCTGGGCCCCGAGACGCAGCGCAATGGCCGCCAGGGAGCCCGCATAGCGCGCCAGGGCGACGTCCTCGAGGCTCAGGTGTCGCGCCCTGGGCCCCACGAGCTGGAGCAGGACGGGGACCTCGCCGGCGTGCAGCGGGATCGTGACGCTCGGGGGGTCATCGGGCCCTGCCGTCCCCGGCGTCCCCTGGATGGCCGGCCGGCGCTCGGCCAGCGCCTGGCGCACGACGTCCGGGGCGATCGCGGGAAACTCGGTCGCGCCGTAGGCGGCGACGGTTTCGACCCGATCGCGATCGAGCAGCGCGAGACGCGCCGACGCCATGCGCAACAGGACGGTTGCGCCCTGGCAGATCCGACCTCCGAGGTGCGCCGGGCTGACCTCCCCGCTGAGCAGCGACTCCTGCAGCCGGAGGAACTGCTCGAACCCTCCGGAATCTGCCGAGGGCGCCTGATCGGGGGTCGGGTTGACGCGGTAGGCGTTGATCGTCACGTGAGCGCGTCGGTCGCGTGATCGAGCGCGACGTCGGGGCGCAGCCTACAAGCGGTGTTTTTCACGGTCAAGTATTTCGTCTTTTCCCACCTGCTTTTCGCACCATCCCACCTGTTTCGTCGCTCCATCCCTTCCATTCTATGCGTTGCGGCGCTCGCTGGTCGACGTGCCACTGCTGTGGCAGGATACGCCTACGTCCGGCATGCGCGATCACCGAGCTCTCACCATCCTGAACCGCGGGCTCCGCTTGCTGTGTCCACGCTGCGGCCAGGCGCCGCTGTTCCGCGGCTTCTTCACGATGCACGAGCGCTGTGGCGTTTGCGGCCTCGTGTTCGAGCGTGAGCAGGGGTATTTCGTCGGCGCGATCTACGTGAACTACGCCGCCACCGTCGGCATCACCGTGCTGGGCTTCTTCGTGCTCGACGCTTGGCTGGCGCCGAGCGTCACGACGCAGATCGTGCTCTGGAGCATCTTCGGGACGCTCTTCCCGCTCTTTTTCTTCCGCTACTCGCGGAGCCTCTGGCTCAGCGTCGAGTACCTGTTCAATCCGGAGGCGCCACAGTTGCGAAGCATCAGGTGATCGCGGCGCGTCCGCGTGACGAGGCAGTCGAGTATGCCATCACGATCCGGGGTCTGTCGCACCGCTACGGCGAGCGGCAGGCTCTGACCGACGTCAGTCTCGAGGTCCGGCGCGGGGAGATCTTCGGTCTCCTCGGTCCGAACGGTGGCGGCAAGACCACACTGTTCAAGGTGCTCTCCACCCTCGTTCCGGCGCAGACTGGCACGATCACCGTCTTCGGTGAGGATGTGCGCGTGGCGCCGTTGGCGGTCCGGCGGCGCCTCGGCGTCGTGTTCCAGCATCCGGGGCTCGACGACAAGCTCACGATCGACGAGAACCTGCGCTGTCACGCGGCGCTCTACGGCCTCGACGCCACGACGTTCCGCACGCGCAGCGAGACCGCCCTGAACCGCCTCGGCCTTACCGAGCGTCGCGGCGATCGGGTGGAGACGCTGTCCGGCGGTCTGGCGCGCCGGGCGGAGCTCGCCAAGGGCCTCCTGCACGCGCCCGAGGTGCTTCTCCTCGACGAGCCGAGCACGGGGCTCGATCCCGGGGCGCGGCGCGATTTCATCGAGTATCTCGTCCACCTGCGCGACACCGAGGGCATGACCGTGCTGCTGACGACGCACGGCATGGAAGAGGCGGAGCGCTGCGACCGCGTCGGTTTCGTGCACCGGGGCTCGCTCGTCGCGGTGGGAACCCCCGAGGCGCTGAAGGGGGAGATCGGCGGCGACGTCGTGCTCATCCACGGCGCCGATGCCGAGGGGTTGCGCGGCCGCATCCGCCAACGGTTCGGGCGCGAGGCGCGCCTCGTCGACGGGGTGTTGCGCATCGAGCTCCCGCGCGGCCACGAGTTCGTGCGCGAGGTCGTGGACGCGTTTCCGGGCGAGATCGACTCGGCGACGTTCGGCCGGCCCACCCTGGAGGACGTGTTCGTGCGCCTGACCGGGCATCGCTTCTGGAGCGACGAGGCCGTGGACGAGGAGCGCTCGTGAACCGCGCGGCCTTCACCTCCGTGCAGGCGCTCTGGTGGCGCGAGATCATACGCTTCGTGCGCCAGCGGAGCCGTCTGGTGGGTGCGTTCGCGCAGCCGCTGGTCTTCTGGGTGCTGCTCGGGGGCGGCTTCAGCGCGTCCTTCCGGCCGCCGGGTACGCCGGCCGACGTCGGTGCGATGCAATACTTCTACCCGGGCATCATCGGCCTCGTGCTGCTCTTCACGGCGATCTTCGCGACCATCGCGGTCGTGGAGGACCGCAAGTCGGGATTCCTGCAGGGCGTGCTGGTCGCGCCGATCCCGCGCGGCAGCATCGTCCTCGGCCAGGCGCTCGGCGGCACGACTCTCGCGGTGGTGCAGGGGGTTCTCTTCCTCGCGCTCGCGCCGCTCGCCGGGATTCCGCTGTCGCTCGCCGGCGTGCTCGACGTCACCCTCGTCCTCATCGGCGTGGCGTTCGCCCTCACGAGCCTCGGCCTTCTCATCGCGTGGCGGATGGAGTCGACGCAGGGCTTCCACGCGATCATGAATCTCATCTTGATGCCGATCTGGATCCTGTCGGGAGCCTTCTTCCCGGCCGCCGGTGCTCCCGGGTGGCTCGGCTGGATCATGCGGCTCAACCCGCTCACCTACGGCATGGCGGCGCTGCGCCGGACGCTGTACCTCTCGGCGCCGGCCAACATCGGCAACGTTCCGGGACTGGCGATCTCCGTGCTGGTGACGCTGCTCTTCTGCGGCGTCACGTTCGCGGGCGCCACCGCGATCGCGCGGCGCTCGGCGTAGAGCAGCCGTCCGCAGGCGCCCGCGCGTCCTTCGAGGTGCGGGAGGCGTTTCGTGGCGGAGCCATGCCCGCGCGAAGGCAAAAAAAACCGGGCGTCCACCCGAAGGTGAACGCCCGGCGGTGTCTTACGCTGAGGTCGGGACTCCGAGGATCAGTCCGTCGGACAGCTGCAATCCGGGTTGCAGGGCAGCTCGCCCGGGCACGGAGTGCCCCCGATCGCGGGATCACATTCCTCGCCGTTATCGACCGTCCCGTTGCCGCAGAGCGGTGGTGGGCAGGTGCAGTTCGCTGAGCACGGCTGCGTATCCGGACACGGATTCGTGTCGCAGATCTCCGAGCCCTCGATGATGCCGTTGCCGCACTCCTGGACGGGTGGGGCGACGAGCGAGGGCACGCAGAGCTCGGTGGGACGCGTGAGCGCGATCGTCAGGGGGACGAACTGGTTGTTGATGAAGATCGGGCTCGGGCCGTGGAACCGCGGACTGCGCGGCGGACGGACCTCGTAGCACAGGAGCTGTCCACCCGGTATCGGGATGCCTTCGCCGTTCTTGTCGGTGGCGACGCAGAGCCGGACCGGACGCTTCAGGTCGTAGGTGAACGTCCCGAACTGATCCTGCACCTTGACCCCGGTGACGCGCTGCCGGGCGCGCTTCACCTGGTAGCACTCGAAGTGATCGATCGTGGAATCGGCGGGGGCGTCAGGTGAGCCGCTCAGGCTCTTGGCCGTCGGCACCATCAAGAGATCCGGGCGCACGACGTCCATCGTGATCGTCCCGAACTGGTTGGTCACTTCCTGGCTGAAGTGCGTCTGGAAGCGCGGATCGCTGCGGATGATCGAGTAGCCGGCGAGGTGCTCCGGCAGCAGCGGCGCCTGCGGGTCCTCGTCGTTCTTGTTGGCCGGGGCGCAGAGGCGCTTCAGCCGCCGGACGTCGACCGTCGACGCGTTGGAGAAGTCGTTCGAGAGGTTGATGCCGGAGATCGTCGCGAACGGCTGACGATCGACCTCGTAGCACATGAAGTGTCCCGGCGTCGTGGTGATGGTCGGCGTCGCCGTGACCGTCGGCGTGGCAGTTGGGGTCGGGGTCGCCGTCGCGCTCTCGGTTGAGGTCGGGGTCGGCGTCTCCGTCGGCGTCGCGGTTGGCGTCGCCGT
>Ga0157379_10003100_pt1 | contig 14056 bp, 12 predicted proteins | sample S25metaG_FD_121802 | JGI IMG/M metagenome (GOLD analysis project Ga0157379, IMG submission 121802) | Switchgrass rhizosphere microbial communities from Kellogg Biological Station, Michigan, USA - S2-5 metaG | ecosystem: Host-associated > Plants > Roots > Rhizosphere > Soil | place: USA... | reverse complement strand
GCCGCGCCCGCGCGAACGCCTCGATCAGGTGATGGCCGCCGCGCAGGTAGAACGAACGCGGGTCCTGGTGCAGCGAGTTGGTGAACAGGATGCGCAGTCGGTCGGGCTGTTCGTACTTGGCCAGCGCGCGTGCCGGGTCCGGTGTGTGGATGCCGAGCGGGACGTGGCTTGCCTTTGCGGCGATGACCGGACTGCAGAACACCCGGTTCAGGATCTCGAGGCTGCTGCGCATGTGGCTGAAGATGCGCAGGCATTGCGGGGATTCGAAGGCCTCGCGGACGAGCTGGAAATAGCCCTGCGCGGCCAGGTCCACGCCGGCCGTTTCGCCGGTGAACAGGAACGGCATGAACAGGCTGGGAACACTCTCGAGGTGGAAGATCCACGGCTGGGTGCCGGCGTACAGCGGCGTCGTGTGCAGGAACAGCGCGTCGCAAACACCGGACTGCGCTTCGATGTTGAGCTGGTCGGGGATGTTCAGCCATTCGATGAAGCGGCCGGTCGCTTCGTGCGGGATGGCCCTTGTCTGTTGTGTGAGGCGCAGCAGCACGGACTGCAGGTGCGCGGGTGTCGCGGCGGCGCCCGCCCCAAGTTCGACGCTCTCGACGGCTCGGTTGCCGCGCACGAACGACTGCACCAGCGGGTGTGGGCCGTTCAGTGGCTTGTAGTGCGGCAGCCGCCACGGCAGACCGAGACGGATCGGTGGTGAGTTCATCGGCGTCGTCCTCACACCGCCGCGAAGGCCGGGTCGACTCGTTCGTCGACCAACAGCTGCGGCTCGGGCTGGCGCGCCGGGTGCTGATCGGCGCGTGCGCGTGCGGGTTTGACGGCCACCAGCGTGACGATCATTTCCCGCACCAGGCCACGGCTTTCGCGTACCTGCTGCAGGGTCGCAGGGGCATCCTTGGGCACCACCAGGCGCAACGTTTCGAGCTGCCAGTCGGCGCGGTACGCACCCGCGCCGTCCGCAAGCGCCGGCTGTGCGAAGTGCGCGAACGATCCTTCGTGCCAGGCACGCTGCTGATCCGGCTCCTGCCAGGCCTCGCTGCGTGCACCGTGCGCGACGCGCAGGTGCAGCTTCGCGCCGGGGCGCGCGACACGGTGCAGCTCGTCGAACAGCGCATGCGCGTCCCGCACGCCCTCGAGCACGTGGCTCAGGTGGATGCCGTCGATCGAGCCTTCGGCCAGCGGGAGCTGCTGCTCGCGGCAGCGCCGCGGATCGAACGGGATGTCGAAGCGGCCTTCGCCGACGCCGGCATTGATCCAGCCCGGGATGTATTCGCGTCCACCGTCCACATGCAGCACCCTGGCGCGCTGCTCGAATGCAGCAACGCGTTCGCTCTTGCGCACCCAGGAGTCCTTCTTCGCGACGCTCCAGTTCGAGAAGGTCGTGCTGGTGTGCTCGCGGTAGTAGCGCTCCTCGTCACTCAGTGCAGCCTCGTCGACGTACCAGGGTGTGTGCTCGGCGATGTACGGATGTCCGAGGCGAAGATTGCATGCCTCGTTGGAGAACTCGCCGCGTGCCGGGTACAGCGCGAAGGTGGTGTCGATCGGCGCGGCAAACACACCCGGCGCGACCGGATGTTCCCAGAACTGCGACTCCCATTTGCGCACCGTGTCGGCCTCGCCGTAGCTGTCGGGCAGGTCGTCGATGCGCAGCGCCATGCCGACCTTCTTCGCGTCCGGGTGGCGGTTCAGGTGCGTCAGCAGGGTGCCGATCAGATCCGGCGGGCAGAAGTCGGCCGGCACGACGTCGGAGTCGGTCACGACATAGGGTGTGTCGAGCACCTTGTGCACGCCCTGCTGCCACAGCACGTAGGGGCCATGGTTCTCGGGCATCAGCATCACGCGCACGCCGTCGGGCAGCTGCCGGTAGTACTGCAGCAGCGGCGCGTAGTCGGACGCGCTGTCCATGATGACGACACGCCGCGTGCCGGCGGCGACCAGCCAGTCGACCAGCCGGCGCATCGCGCCCAGCCGGTTGCGGTTGACGATGAAGACGGGGATGTCGCGCCAGTCGAAGGCGTTGTCGCCGGCCGCTTGCATGCCGGCCAGGCGCCGCTCGAACGCGCTGCCGATGCGGCGCTGCGCGAGGCGCAACGTGTGAATGCGCGGGCTCTCGACCAGCGGCAGCACGCGTCCGCTCTCGAGCGCTTTCACGGCCGCCGCGGCCGGCACGACGCTGGCGTGCTGAAGATCCGACGGTTCGGGCGATTGCCCCGGCAGGCCGGCGTTGAGCAGTCGCCAGCCCAGTTCGCAAGCGGCGCCGTGCGTGCCGAACTCGGCATGTTCGTCGAAGCCACCGAAGCGGATCGCGTCGCGGCGCGTGACCGAGAGGCAGGCACCCACGTGCTGCAGCACCAGCGGCTTGCCGTCCGGCGACGCCGGGTCGTCGAATGCCGTGACGATGCTGCGGATGAATCCGGCCGGCACCGCCAGCGCTGGGTCGCATACCGTGACGATGCTGCCGCTGGCGCGCAGCAACGCGTCGTTCAGGCGCGCGTGTGCCGTGCCGGGCACGTCAGCGATGTCGACGATCTCGAACGCCGCACTGTCCTGCCGCGCGAGCGTCTCGCGCGCAGCGCTGGGCCCGCCGGGCAGCAGCACCGACACCTTCGGATGGGAGGGAGGAGCAGAGGGCATCGATTCGCTTTCGGTCGCTGGTCACTCGATCTTGCGGGCAGTCTAGGTGCGGGTCTGCACCAGCGATCGCTGCGTGAGGCGGGCAAATGCCGGGCAATTGGCGCTGCCGGGCGGTGCGCCGTCGCCGCGGGCGTCCGTGATCTGCATCACGCCGCGGCGATCGGCCGGCACGCCAAGTAGGAAGTTGGATGACAAGACCGATGGAGAAAGCTGGACTTCAGCCACAGAGATGGGCTGATGTTCCGGTCCAGATGCAGTCTTCACAATTCATTCCACGCTGTCACGAGATGCAAGGCAGCAAGCGAACCACCAAACACCACGACAACCCGGAGCACACAAACATGAACGCCGACCAGATCCTCACCGAAATCCGCGAAGCCAACCTGTCGTACCTGATGCTGGCCCAGAGCCTGATCCGTTCCGACCGCGAGCAGGCCCTGTACCGCCTGGGCATCAGCGAGGACACCGCTGCGCTGATCGGCCTGCTGACCCCGGCGCAGATGATGAAGATCGCCGCCGGCAACACGCTGCTGTGCCGCTTCCGCATGGACGACGACCTGGTCTGGGGCCTGCTGACCAACCACGGCAAGGGCGCCGCGAACGACACCACGACCCGCCTGCACGCTTCCATCCTGATGGCCGGGCGCCACCAGGAAGCCGCGTAAGCCGACCTGCCTACAACACTACAAGACAAGATTCAGGAGCGAGAACCATGGCCCGCACCAAGAGCATCCTCACCGAAGCCAAGCAGATCGATCGCGCCGTGACGCTGATCAACCTGGGGGCGCGCCTGCAGGTGCTCGAATCCGAGACCGACCTGTCCTACGAGCGCCTGCTGCGCCTGTACAAGGAGGTCTCGGGCAAGTCGCCGAGCAAGGGCCAGCTGCCGTTCTCGACCGACTGGTTCATGACCTGGCAGCCGAACATCCATGCCAGCCTGTTCCTGAACATCCACGAGTACCTGAACAAGGTCGCCGAGATGGACGAGATCGACACCGTCATCAAGGCCTACCAGCTCTACCAGGAACAGACCACCGCGCAGGGCCTCGAGGCGCTGCTCTCGGTCACGCGCGCCTGGCGCCTGGTCAAGTTCATCGACAACGGCATGCTGACCATGACGAAGTGCTCGAAATGCAGCGGCCACTTCGTCACCCATCCGCACGAGATTGCGAAACACTATGTGTGCGGCCTGTGCAACCCGCCGGCACGTGCCGGCAAGGGCCACGCCGCCGGTGCGATCAAGATGGACGCGGCCAAGGCCAATCTCGCCCGGGTGCACTGAAGTTTTCGGGCCGCCCGCCGATAACAGGGCGAACGTTTTCTTGCTTGTCTCCTCCTGGCACGTCCCTAGTGCCTTCGAAGCGGGTCCCTCGGGACCCGCTCTTTTCTTTGCGGCGCTGATTGGCTTGTTTTTGCGCCTCAGTTGAGCCGACCGGGGCCGAGCGGCCCGCGCCACACTCAAGCCACCGGGCCGTCTGCCGATAAAGGCGCAAACCTCCGGTATCGGAACAACTCGACCATGTTCGTCCTCATCGGCTACGGCGTCGCGCTCGGATGCATCTTCGGCGCCTACATCCTCCACGGTGGCAACATGAGCGTGATCATTCACGCTCTGCCCACCGAGCTGATGGCCATCCTGGGTGGCGCGCTGGGGGCGTTCACCGTCAACAACCAGCCCAAGGTGCTGAAGGCCACGCTGGGCGCGCTGCCCAGCCTGCTGAAGGGCTCGAAGTATTCGAAGGCGCGCTACATGGAGCTGATGGCGCTGCTCTACGACATCCTGCAGAAGGCCCGCAAGGAGGGCCTGATGTCGATCGAGAAGGACGTCGAGGAGCCGCACAGCTCGGCGCTGTTCCAGAAGTACGCCACCGTGGGCAGTGACCACCACGTGGTCGAGTTCATCACCGACTACCTGCGCATGATGGTCTCGGGCAACCTGAACGCCCACGAGATCGAAAGCCTGATGGACAGCGAAATCGAGACGCACCACCACGAGGCGCATGCGCCGGTGGCCGCGATCGCCCGCCTGGCCGGCGCGCTGCCGGCCTTCGGCATCGTGGCCGCGGTGCTCGGCGTGGTGAACACGATGGGCTCGGTCGGCCAGCCGCCGGCGGTGCTGGGCGGCATGATCGGCTCGGCGCTGGTCGGCACCTTCCTCGGCATCCTGATGGCCTATGGCGTCGTCGAGCCGCTCGGTGGCCTGCTCGAGCAGAAGATCGACGAGAACGGCAAGGAATTGCAGTGCATCAAGACCACGCTGCTCGCGAGCATGCAGGGTTACGCCCCGCAGGTGGCGGTCGAGTTCGGCCGCAAGGTGCTGTACTCGGGTGACCGCCCGACCTTCGCCGAGCTCGAAGGCCACGTCAAGGGCAAAAAATAATGGCTGGCGATAGCAAGAAGCTCCAGCCGATCATCGTCAAGAGGATCAAGAAGGGTGGCCACGGCCACCATGGCGGCGCGTGGAAGATCGCGTACGCCGACTTCGTGACCGCGATGATGGCGTTCTTCCTGCTGATGTGGCTGCTCGGCTCCACCACCGAGGGCGACAAGAAGGGCATCGCCGACTACTTCAACTCGCCGCTCAAGCTCTCGCTGATGGGCGGCGGCAGTGGCTCGGGCGATTCGTCGTCGGTCATCAAGGGCGGCGGCGCGGACCTGTCACGCAGCAGCGGCCAGGTCAAGAGCGGTTCGGTCGAAGCGCCCAAGCGCACCATCAACCTGCAGGCGTTGAAGTCCGAGCAGCGGCGTGCCGAGGCGGCGCGCCTGCAGGCGCTGAAGGACAAGGTCGAGGACGTGCTGGCGTCGAACCCGAAGCTGGCCGCGATGAAGTCGCAGATCCGCCTGGACATGACGGCCGACGGGCTGCGCATCCAGATCGTCGACGAGCTGAACCGTCCGATGTTCGACAGCGGCAGCGCCTACGTGAAGCCGTACATGCGCGACCTGCTGCGCGAGATCGGCTCGGTGCTCGCCGAGGTGCCGAACCGGCTCACGCTGGAAGGCCACACCGATGCGCTGGCGTTTGCCGGCGGCGACCGCGGCTACAGCAACTGGGAGCTCTCGAGCGACCGCGCCAACGCGTCGCGCCGCGAGCTGGTGGCCGGCGGGCTGCCGGACGACCGCGTGCTGCGTGTGCAGGGCCTGGCGTCGAGCAACCCGTTCGAGCGCGAGCAGCCGGACAGCCCGGCGAACCGGCGCATCAGCATCATCGTGATGAACCGCGATGCCGAGGACCGCATCCTGCGCCCCGGCGCCGATCTGGAGCGCACCCCCGAGAACACCGACACGCGGGCCGAGCCGCCCGCCGAGGCAGCGCCCTCAATTTCAGCCGTATCCACCCGATAACCGATCCAGACCCGGCCCCAGGCCGATCACGCCTATTCGAGGACCGACATGAGCACCGCCACCGAGCTGAAATTCCTGATCGTCGACGACTTCTCCACCATGCGCCGCATCGTGCGCGGCCTGCTCAAGGAGATGGGCTGCAACAACGCCGAAGAGGCCGAGGACGGCGCGGTCGCGCTGAACATGCTGAAGGCCGCGAAGTTCGACTTCGTCGTCAGCGACATCAACATGCCGAACATGAACGGCTTCGACCTGCTCGCGGCGATCAAGAAGGACGACTCGCTCAAGCACCTGCCGGTGCTGATGGTCACCGCCGAGGCGCGCAAGGAAGACATCGTGCGCGCAGCGCAGGACGGTGCTGCCGGCTACATCGTGAAGCCGTTCACGAAGGCCACGCTCGAAGAGAAGGTGCAGAAGATCCTGCAGAAGCTCGCCGCGACGGCCTGATGCACTCACCACGACCGGGAACAAGAACATGAAGATGGACGACCTCGACACGCTCGCCCCGCAGATGGCGGCGGGCGCTTCGCCGGAAGTGTTCCACCAGCTCGGCCTGATCACGCGCCAGCTGCACGACACGCTCACGCAGCTCGGCGTGATGCCCAAGCTGCAGATGGCTGCCGACGGCCTGCCCGATGCGCGCAGTCGCCTGAACTACATCGCCAAGAAGACCGGCGACGCCGCCGACAAGGTGCTGAACTCGGTCGACCAGGCGAAAGCGGAACATGCCGCCATCGCCAGCGAGACCCGCCGCATCGCGCAGGCGATCGTCAAGGATCCGGTGAAGGCCGTGGCCTCCGGCTCGGTGATGAACTTCGTCGGCGACGTCGAGGCCGCCACCGCACGCATCGACCGGCACCTGACCGACATCATGATGGCGCAGGACTTCCACGACCTGACCGGCCAGGTGGTCGCCAAGGTCGTGTCGCTCGCCGCCGAGCTGGAAGACAGCCTCGTCAAGCTGCTGGTGCAGGCCGCGCCGCCCGAGCAGGCGCAGAAGGTCGAGTCCTCGATCCTGAACGGCCCGGTGGTCAACCCGGAAGGCCGCTCCGACGTGGTCGCGAATCAGGGCGAGGTCGACGACCTCCTGGCCAGCCTGGGGTTCTGACCCCGGCAAGGTGTAACGAGGGCCGCGATAAGCGGCCCTTTAGTCCTTCTGATCCGGCTCAAGTTTCGGGGCCCGCCCGGAACAATGGCAAGGCGCTGCAATCACGCGGCGCCCCGCCATGGCCGACCAGAACGCACAAGATCGCAACCTACCCGCCACCGCGCGCCGCCTGCAGAAGGCCCGCGAAGAAGGCCAGGTGGCGCGTTCGCGCGACCTGGGCCACTTCGCCTCCGTCGCGGTGGGTGGTGCGGCGCTGATCGCCGCAGCGCCGATGGCCTCGGCCTGGCTGCGCGACAGCCTGGCGAACGCGCTGCGTTTCGACCTGAAGGCGGTGCAGAGCAACGATTTCATGCTCGAGCGCCTGGCCGAGCTGACCGGCACGATGTTGTGGCTGGTGCTGCCGCTGGGCGTGCTGATGACGCTGGTGGCGGTGGCCGTCGCGGTGGCGATCGGCGGCTGGAACTGGACGCTCAAGCCGCTGACGCCGAAGTTCGCGTTCCTCAACCCGCTCGCCGGCATCGGCAAGCTCGTCTCCAAGCAGCAGCTGCTCGACGCGCTGAAGGCCTGCGTGCTCGCGCTGATCCTGGGCAGCATCGGTGCGCTCTACTTGAAGAGCCATTTCGGCGAGTTCAGCGCGCTGATGGGCATGTCACTGATGGAGGCCGTCGGCAGCGGCTCGAGCCTCGTCATCGGCGGCATCACGCTGCTCGTGATCGCGCTCGCGGTGTTCGCCGCGATCGACGTGCCGCTGCAGCGCTACCTGCACGCCGACCGCCTGAAGATGAGCCACCAGGAAGTCAAGCAGGAGCACAAGGAGTCCGAGGGCAGCCAGGAGGTCAAGGGCAAGATCAAGGCGCGCATGCGCGAGATCACCAAGCGCCGCATGCTCGCGGCCGTGCCGAAGGCCGACCTGGTGGTGATGAACCCGACCCACTATGCCGTCGCGCTGAAGTACGAGGACGGCAAGATGGCCGCGCCGCGCGTGGTCGCCAAGGGTGCCGACCTGCTCGCGATGAAGATCCGCGACACCGCGAAGGACGCCAAGGTGCCGGTGCTGCAGGCACCGGTGCTGGCGCGTGCGCTGTACGCACACAGCAAGCTCGACCAGGAGATTCCCGCCGCGCTGTTTGCGGCTGTCGCGCAGGTGCTGGCCTACGTCTACCAGCTGCGCGCCGCGCTTGCCGGTCGTGCGCCGCAACCGGGCGCGCTGCCCGAGCTGCCGGTGCCGCCGGAACTCGACCCGCACAACCAGCCCGTGCCCGACATGGAGGTGTTTGAGTGAATCCGCTGATCCAGCAGTTGCAGTCCCTGCTCGGGCCGAACGGCAAGGCGCTGCGTGCGCTGATGGCGCCGCTCGCGGTGGTGATGATCCTCGCGATGATGGTGCTGCCGCTGCCGCCGTTCGCGCTCGACCTGCTGTTCACCTTCAACATCGCGATGGCGCTGATGGTGATGATGGTCGCGGCCTACATGATCCGGCCGCTGGACTTCGCGGCGTTCCCGACCGTGATTCTGCTGACCACGCTGCTGCGCCTGTCGCTGAATGTCGCGTCCACGCGGGTCGTGCTGCTCGAGGGCCATGGCGGCACCGGCGCGGCCGGCAAGGTGATCGAGTCGTTCGGCCATTTCCTGATCGGCGGCAACTTCGCGGTCGGCCTGATCGTGTTCGCGATCCTCGTCGTCATCAACTTCATCGTCGTGACCAAGGGCGCCGAGCGCATCGCCGAAGTCGGCGCGCGTTTCACCCTGGACGCGATGCCCGGCAAGCAGATGGCGATCGACGCCGACCTGAACGCCGGCCTGATCGATGACAAGGAAGCCAAGCGGCGCCGCACCGAGGTGGGCGACGAGGCGGAGTTCTTCGGCTCGATGGACGGTGCGAGCAAGTTCGTGCGCGGCGATGCCGTGGCCGGCCTGCTGATCCTCGCGATCAACATCGTCGGTGGTTTCGTGATCGGCGTGCTGCAGCACGACCTCAGCGCCGCGCAGGCGGCCGACAGCTACATCCTGCTCGCGGTCGGCGATGCGCTCGTGGCGCAGATCCCGGCGCTGCTGATCTCGGTGGCTGCGGCGATGGTGGTGTCGCGCGTGGGCAAGCAGGACGATGTGGGCAGCCAGATCGCCAAGCAGGTGTTCAACTCGCCGCGCTCGCTGGCGATCACCTCCGGCGTGATCGGCGCGCTCGGGCTGATCCCGGGCATGCCCAACCTGGTGTTCATCACGATCGCCTCGGCGCTCGGGTACGCCGCCTGGTGGATGCGCGAGCGCGACCGCAAGGCCAAGGAGGTCGAGCCGGTGCGCCCGGCCGAGGCCGCGCAGGCGAACCCGGAGGCGACCTGGGACGACCTGCAGCCGGTCGACACGCTCGGCCTGGAAGTCGGCTACCGCCTCATCTCGCTGGTCGACAAGGCGCGCCAGGGCGACCTGCTCGCGCGCATCAAGGGCGTGCGCAAGAAGTTCGCCCAGGACGTGGGTTTCCTGCCCCCGCCGGTGCACATCCGCGACAACCTGGAGCTCAAGCCGAGCGCCTACCGCATCACGCTGCGCGGCGCGGTGGTCGGCGAGGGCGATGCCTATCCGGGCATGCTGCTGGCCATCAACCCGGGCGGGGCGACCACGCAGCTGATCGGCACACGCACCATCGACCCGGCCTTCGGTCTGCCTGCGGTGTGGATCGAGGAACGCCAGCGAGAGGCTGCCCAAATGGCCGGATTTACGGTCGTTGATTGCTCGACCGTGGTGGCGACCCATCTTTCACACTTGATGCAACTTCACGCGGCCAAGTTGCTGGGCCGTGTCGAGACGCAACAGCTGGTCGAACATGTCACCAAGCTGGCCCCGAAACTGATCGAGGACGTCGTTCCCAAGATGGTCGTCATCGCCACACTGCAGAAGGTGCTCCAGCTCTTGCTGGAAGAAGGCGTGCACATCCGCGACATGCGCTCGATCGTCGAGTGCCTGGCCGAACATTCCGCCACCGTGACCGACCCGGCCGAGCTGGCCCGCCGCATCCGCATCCACCTCGCGCCGTCGATCGTGCAGCAGATCTACGGGCCGACCAAGGAGCTCGACGTGATCGCGCTCGAACCCGAGCTCGAGCGCCTCGTCACGCAGGCCCTGAACTCGCCGCACGGCGCCGCGCTCGACCCGGGCGTGGCCGACACGCTGACGCGCAGCGCCGCCGACTCGGCCAAGCGCCAGGAAGACCTGGGCGTGCCGGCCTGTCTGCTCGTGCCCGACCTGATCCGTGCGCCGATGGCGCGCCTGCTCAAGCGCGCCGCGCCGCGGTTGCGCGTGCTCGGCCACAGCGAAATCCCTGAAACGCATTCGATCCGCATCGGGTCGGTGATAGGAGCCCACGCATGAACTGCAAACGCTTTACTGCACGCAATTCGCGTGACGCGCTGAGCCTGGTCCGCCAGGCCTTCGGCGAAGACGCCGTGGTCCTGTCCACCAAGCCCTGCGCCGAAGGCGTGGAGGTGCTCGCGATGGCGCCCGAAGGCATGGCCCACATCGAGCATCTGTCGAACACCGCGCCGAAAGTGTCGGCCCCGGCGGCGCAGGCGCCCAAGCTGCCGGCCCCGTCGACAACACCCGCACGTGCGACGCCGGCCGCGACGCAAGCTGCCGCTGCACCTGCGCGCCGCGCGGGTGGCCGCCTGGCCGATCGCATCGAACCCGAACTCGCGACCACGCCGGTCGAGGAAGACGTGGCACGCCTGTCGATGAGCACGCTGTCGTTCCAGGACTTCGTGCGCGAGCGCATGCTCAAGCGCCGCCAGGAGGCGATGAGCGACGTCTCGCGCTTCCCGGACGACGCGATCGCGGTGACCATGGTCGGCACACACCAGACCACGCCCACCGTTCCGGCCGCGCCCGCGACGCCAGTGGCTGCGGCGCGCCCCGCTGCCCGCGCGGCCAGCGCCGCCGAACCGGTCACCGAACGCAGCGGCGTGCTCGGCGCCCGCATGACGCCCCCGGCCGCACCGGCCCAGCCGGCACGCCCGGCCGCGCCGCCGCCGATGCTGCACGACACGGTGCCCAACGTGGCCAATGTGTCCTTGGCCAGCGAGATCCACGTCGGTGCGATGACGCGCCGCGACAGCGACGACATGATGAAGGAACTGCGCCTCGTCAAGGGCCTGATCGAAGAGCGCTTCGGCGCGCTCGCCTTCATGGAGAAACTGCAGCGCCAGCCGGCGCAGGCGCGCCTGACGCAGAAGCTGCTCGACTGCGGCTTCTCGCCGGCACTGATCCGCAAGCTCGCCGATGCGATGCCGGCCGAAGTGACCGATGAATCGAGCTGGGCCGCCAGCGTGCTGGAGCGCAACCTGCTGACCGGCGACGCCGACGGCGCGCTCGAAGACCAGGGCGGCGTGTACGCGCTGGTCGGCGCCACCGGCGTCGGCAAGACGACCAGCACCGCGAAGATCGCGGCTGCGTTCGCGACCAAGTACGGCGCCGCCAACCTGGGCCTGATCACGCTGGATGCCTACCGCGTCGGCGCGCACGAGCAGCTGCGCGCCTATGGCCGCATCCTCGGCGTGCCGGTGCACACCGCGCACGACCGCGCCTCGCTGGAAGACCTGCTCGACCTGTTCGCCGCCAAGAAGATGGTGCTGATCGACACCGCCGGCATGGCGCAGCGCGACGCGCGCACCCGCGAACTGCTCGAGATGGTGCAGCACCGCTCGATCAAGCGCCTGCTCGTCGTGAACGCCGCGTCGCAGGGCGAGACGATCGAGGACGTGATGATCTCCTACCGTGCCGCAGCCTGCGCCGGCATCGTGCTCTCCAAGCTCGACGAAGCCGTCAAGCTCGGGCCCGCGCTGGACGCGCTGATCCGCCACAAGCTCAAGGTCGTCGGCGTCGCCAACGGCCAGCGCGTGCCGGAAGACTGGCATCGGCTGTCGGCCAACGCGCTGGTGCATCGCGCGCTGCGCGGCGGCGGCAGCTCCGCCTACAAGCTCGACGCCGGCGATGTGAATCTGATCTTCGCCGCGCCGCGCGCCGGTGCGCTGCACGCCGCGGCCGCGCATTGATTTCCGATCCTTCCCGAACCCTTCGTCCTGTGTCCATGCCTCTCGATCAAGCCCACGGCCTGCGCCGCCTGTTCGCCCGCCAGCGCGTGAAGTTCGTGCCGGTGGTGTCGAACCCGCATGTCGCCTTCGGCGGCGTGCTGCTCGAACGGCTGTGCGCCGGTTTCGGCGAGCACGGCCTGCACACCCTCGTCGTCGACGCCTCCGAACGCGCCAGCGCGCCGTCCGAGCTCGCGCTGGTCGACCTGAGCGACGCCATCGAGATGCTGTCCGCGCAGGTCTCGTACCTGAGCGCGCGTGGCCTGCCCATTCGCCACGTCGACGCCCAGGGCTCCACCGCACCGTTCCTGCAGGCCGTGACCGACGCCGCGCCGCATGCCGAGGTGGTGCTGGTGCACGCGCCGGCGAGCGACCTCTGCCGGCTGTTCGCGCGCAGCGCCGAAGCCGCACGCGTGAGCGGCGACGACACCGCCAGCGTGCGCCCGCTGCTGCTCGCCGACGACCGGCCGGCGAGCGTGACGCATGCGTATGCCGCACTCAAGTTGCTGACGCAGCGCGCCGGCATGCTGGTGCACGACCTGCTGCTCGGCGCCGCGCCGCAATCGCCGCGCGCTGAGCGCATCGCGATGCAATTGGCCACCTGCGCCGACGACTTTCTCGGCGCCGTGCTGCGCGACTGGGTCCAGATCGACCCGGCCGAGCAACCCACCGAGCCGCCCACCGAGGCGCTGCGCCGCCTCGTGCGCGAGACGCTGCGTTCGTCGCACACGAACGCCGCGCACGAAGCCCCGTACTACGTCGACCGGCCGCAGCACGCTGCGGTCGCGTCGGCACTGAATTGATTTTTGGAGCCAAGCGCATGTACACCGCCAAGGGTCGCCTGGACCTCGACTCGATGCTCAAGCAGTACAGCTCGCTGGTGCGCCGCCTCGCGCACCAGATGATCGCCAAGCTGCCGGCCAACGTCGAGATCGACGACCTGATCCAGGTCGGCATGATCGGCCTGGCCGACGCACTGTCGCGCTTCGACGAGGCACAGGGCGTGCAGTTCGAGACCTTCGCGACGCAGCGCATCCGCGGTGCGATGCTCGACGAACTGCGCGGCAACGACTACCTCTCGCGCGGCACGCGCAAGCAGCAGCGCTCGATCGAATCGGCGGTGCACAAGCTCGAGCAGAAGCTCGGCCGTGCGCCGGCGGAGAGCGAGATCGCCCGCGAGATGGGCATCACGCTGGTCGAATACCAGGAGCTGCTCGGCAAGGTGCGCGGCACCCAGCTCGTCTATCTGGAAGACATGTCCGGCGACGAGGGTGACAACGACTTCCTGGATCGCCACGTCGCCGACGACCAGGCGAATCCGCTTTCGCAGCTGCAGGACCATCGCATGCGCGAGGCGCTGATCGAGGCGATCAAGCACCTGCCGGAGCGCGAGCAGTACGTGATGTCGATGTACTACGAGCACGACATGAACCTGAAGGAAATCGCGGCGGTGCTCAAGGTCACCGAGTCGCGTGTCTGCCAGCTGCACAGCCAGTCGATTGCCCGGCTGCGCGTGAAGCTGCGCGAGTATTGAACGCGGAGGGCCGGTACATGTTCGCAGCGCTTCGCAAGCCGCACGCCGAGGTGGTCGGCTTGCCGCAGGACGCCATCTTGAACGCATCCCAGTTGCAGGACGCGGTGCGTTCGATCGCCGCACGCGCCAGCTCGATGGGTCGCGAAGCCGCCGAGGTGCGGGGCGTGATCGACGACACCACGAAGGCGGCGCAGCGCAGCGCGCAGGCCGTGTCGGCATTGGCCGAACAGGTGCAGCAGATCACGCGCTCGCAGGAAGGCATCGCCCAGGTCTCGCACGACAGCCTGGGCGCCGTCGCACGCGCCCGTGGGGCTGTCGAGGAGGTCGGGCAGGAAGTCGCCGGCATCGTCG
>Ga0157379_10003099_pt1 | contig 14065 bp, 10 predicted proteins | sample S25metaG_FD_121802 | JGI IMG/M metagenome (GOLD analysis project Ga0157379, IMG submission 121802) | Switchgrass rhizosphere microbial communities from Kellogg Biological Station, Michigan, USA - S2-5 metaG | ecosystem: Host-associated > Plants > Roots > Rhizosphere > Soil | place: USA... | reverse complement strand
TGTCGGAACTGATGTGAAGTCTGGAACAGCCAGGCGCCGCGGGTGCCTGAAGGAGAACCGAAGATGCGAGCCGCGACCGTGGATGCCAGCCAGAGCCGCCGAATCGTTGCCGGCCTGCCGTTTGTTGAATCACTCGCCCGCCGGATGGCGTCGTCGATGCCGAACTCGATCGACATCGGTGATCTCGTACAGGACGGCGTGATCGGCTTGATCGACGCGGCGCACCGCTTCGATGAGGATCGCGGCATCAAGTTCGAAACCTTCGCCGAACGCCGCGTGCGCGGGGCGATGATCGATGCCTTGCGAAAAGACGCCTGGCCGCGCGGGGTCCGCCGCCAGCGGCGCGAGCTCGAAGCCGCTCGGGAGATGCTTCGCCGCGAGCTGGGTCACGAACCGTCGCTCGCCGAACTGGCCGCGCGCGTCGGTTCCGATGAAAAGCGGCTCGGCCGCACGATCGTTCGCATCAACACGATCGAGTCGACGTCGCCTCTGGCGAGCGGCGATCGTGTAGACGAGAGCGCGCTGCCGGCGGCGCTCATCCCGTCCGAGCCCGACTCTCCGGATTCGGCATACGAGAAGCTCGAAACGCGCACCCGCATTCGTGCGGCAATTCAATCGCTGCCCTGGCGCGAACAGAAGGTGATCGGGCTCTACTACTACGGCGAGGCGACGATGAAGCAGATCGGCTCGCAAATCGGTGTCAATGAATCGCGCGTCTCACAATTGCACGCGCGCGCCGTCCGGCGTCTGCGCGAGGCGCTTGGTCAGATGGGGCCGCAGCAGATGGCCGCAATCCGTCGGTCGCTTGTGACCTTTGTTCCGAAACCGCGGATGCTCAAGGCGCAGTTGCCCGCGCCGCAGGCCGACACGCTGGCCTCGCCATCCGCCATCGTGTTGCCGTACAAGGCACGGCAGAAACGCGCGACGTCATCCCGCGCGCCGCTCAGGATGGATCAGCAACGACGAGCGGTAGCGGCGGCCCGCTGACAGCGGATCGACGCCCGGTCATCCCGCGAGCCCTTCACGAACGGTCCGCAGGAGATCTGCCAGTCGGAATGGCTTCGCCAGCCAGGCACAGCCGCTCCCTCGGAGAAACGTCTCGGCCTCGGCGTCCGCGACATCACCTGTCATGAAAATGACGCGCCTGGCCGACGCAGGCTTCGCCTTCACAAAGGCTCGATAGAACTCCCTGCCGTCGATCTTGGGCATCTTCAGGTCGCAGATGATCAGATCGAACGCGCCCGTGGCCACCTTCGCCAGCCCTTCCTCTCCGTCCGCCGCGCGATCGACGACGTAACCCGCTTCCCGCAGCATGTCGGACACGGCGTTGGCCAGCGCCGTTTCGTCTTCGACGACGAGGACCGAGGCGCCGGTGACGGCGTCAACGGAGGCACGAGCGCGAAATCGTGCGCGCGACGCCGGCGTCTGAGGCAGCTTCGCGCCCGTCACGGGCAGCTCGATGTAGAACGAGGCGCCGGCGCCGGCCTTGGATTCGAGGCGAATGCGTCCGCCATGCTCCTGAACGATGGCGTATGCCACCGTCAGACCAAGCCCGGTCCCCTTTCCGACATCCTTCGTAGTGAAGAACGGGTCGAAAATTCTCGGCTGCACTTCGTCGGCGACTCCCGGACCATCGTCGTTGATCTCGACGATGATCGACTCCTGCTGGTGATCGTGCCACGTCCGCACGACCAGGACGCCGCGGCCGTGCGCCGACAGCATCGCCTGTTCGGCGTTGAGGATCAGGTTCAGCAGCACCTGCTGCAGTTGATGGCCGTCTGCGAATACCTGGGGCAGGCCGGCGGCGAGCGCGTCGATGATCGCGATGTTCGACAGCCGCTGTTCGTGCGACCGCAGCGCAAGCGTCTCGCGCGTCACCTGGTTGACATCGACCATCGCCCGCGTCGTCTGACGCTTGCGTGCGAAGGTGAGAAGGTTGCGGACGATGCGCGCCGCACGCTCGGATTCGCTGAGAATCGTCTCGAGGCCGCGGCGGGCCGACTCGTCCAGCATCGTCTTCTGCGAGAGCCGCTCCGCCCAGCTCAGGATCGTCGCCAGCGGATTGTTGAGCTCGTGCGCAACGCCCGAGATGGTCTGCCCGAGCGCGGCCATCTTCTCCGCCTGCAGAAGCTGTGCGTAGACGTCGCGCGTTTCGTCGTCGAGCTTCTTGCGCTCGCTGACGTCGCGCATGAGGGCTTCGACGCGAATCGAGCCATCGCCGGCGGGCGGATCCGCGCGCGCCGTCAGCTCCATCCAGGCTGGAGTCTGATCGGCGCGCCGCAGCCGCAGCAAGTAATCGGCGACCGATCCGTCGATGCTGAGACGCGCGAGGAGAGCCCCGCGCGCCTGGGGGTCGACGAACCGATCGACGTCGAACGGGCGGACGTCAGCGTCCGGTGTTTCGCTCGCGTAGCCGAAGATCAGCTTCAGGTGCGGATTGGCGGCGATTGTGGATGTGGCGTCGGGACAAAGTGTCCCGACGTACACACCCTCCTGTACGGCTTCGAAGAGGCGCGCGAATGCCGCCGCGCGTCGTTCCACTTGGGCTGTCTACTTGGGCGGATCCGGCGTCGGCGTATGCGTGTGCATCTGCGCCGCCTGAGACGACCATTTCTGTTCGACCGCCGCGCGGATGTCCCGCACCGACGCCCCGGACGAATACATCTGCATCGCCTGAGTCGCCACATCGACGCACACGTTGCATTCCATGCCGTGCGGCTCCCATTCCGCGACGTCGCCGTTGGAGGCGCGCGACTTCACGAAGCAGTCTTCGTTGCCGCGATGGCCGCTCCGCTCGCATCCACAGAAACAGGGCACGTAGGTGAGCACCTCGGGATGCTCCGCCGCGAACCGGTACGCCGCGGTAATCACCTCCGGCGACCGGCCCAGCGGATACGCCGGCAACTGCAGCGGCGGATATTCCTTCTGCGGGTGCGGTTTCAGAGCGACGGCCGGAGGCGGTGCCGGCGCCGCAGGTGTTGCGGCCGGCGTCGACACCGGTGTGACAGCGGCGGTCGTGGCCGCCGCTGCAGGTTCGGGGCGATCGCCTTGCATGAAGACGAAGGCCGCAACGGCGATCGCCGCGACGGTGATGACGCCGACGACCAGCGGTGTCTTCCCGCGGCCCGGCGACAACGGCGCTGGCGGTTCGGGGGTTCGTGGATGCTTTCGTGATGGTTTGGACATAAACAAGTCATTTTACCGCGCCCGGCGGTTTACACTAGAGTTCAGCACAATGAAATTGGTCGGCCGGCAAGACAGGCTGTTGATAGCCGGGCTGACCGTCGCACTGCTGGCGGTGTTTTCGAAGCAGGTGCGATCCCTGCTGGATTTCGCGCGCGACGTCGAGCAGAATTCCGGCGTTGCACTCCTCGTCCCGCTCATCATTCTGACCGTTGTCTTTCTGTTTCACCAGCAGGGGAAGCGCGAGGCCGAAAAGGCACGTGCCGCGGCGGCGGAGGGCGAAAGCCGGGAAGCACAAGCCCGCTCCGCCGAGCTCGAAGGCCTCGTGGTCTTTGGTCAATCGCTCGGTCGCGCGCTCGATCTCGACGCCATCCGCGATGTCGTGCTCAAGCACCTCGAAGGGTTGACCGGCACCCGCGAGGCTTGCGTCATCGCCCGTCGTGACGGTCAATGGCAGATGCTGATTGATGCGAGACACCTGACGCCGAGCGCAACGGCCCCGTCGTCGCAGGAGTACGTGGACCGCATCGTTGCCCACGCCAGCGTCAGCTCCGATCGGCGGCCCGTCCTGACCGCCGGCAGCCTCTGGTGGCCGATGATGGCGGGCGACGATATCGTGGGCTTCCTCGGCGTCCCGGAAGCCCACGGCAAGGCCCTGGGAACGCGAGAGCGCGCGTTGATGACGGCGGCCACATTGCTCGGGATTTCTCTTCGCACCGCCGCCCTGTTCGGACAGGTGCGGGAGTCGAGCGTGAAGGACGGTCTCACCGGCTGCTTCAATCGGACGCACGCGCTCGAAATCCTCGAAAGCGAGATGAGACGCGCACGGCGTTCCCGCCTGCCGCTGTCGCTGATCATGTTCGACCTCGATCACTTCAAGGACATCAACGATGCCCACGGCCATTTGTGCGGCGACGCCGTGCTCGCCGCCATCGGGCAGGCGTTGCGGGACCTCCTTCGCGGCAGCGATCTCAAGTGTCGATACGGGGGCGAGGAATTTCTCGTACTGCTGCCGGACACGCCCGTGGAAGGTGCGCGCCGCGTCGCCGACACGATCCGTCGCGAGATTTCCAAACGGCGGATTCCCTGGCGGAATCAGTCGTTGTCGGTGACGGCCAGCTTCGGCGTGGCCGTCGCCCATCACTCCGAGACCGACCTGAGCGCATTCATCGGCCGCGCCGACAGCGCGCTGTATCTCGCCAAAGAGCAGGGACGCGATTGCGTCTGCCTGTCGAGCGAGCCTGCCGTCGTGTAACTTCCTCACAGCCGCCGTCGGCCGGCAATCACTCGGAGGGCTCGCCCAGCGCGGGCCCGAGCGCAAAGGTCATCGTGCCTTCCAGGACGACCCGTCCGTTCACACGCGCGGTGCCTTTGAGACGTCCCATCCGGCTTCGCAAGCGCAGCACGATGGCTTCGATCTCCACGACATCGCCCGGGTAGACGGGACGCCGGAAGCGGACTCGCTCGATGCCCGCGAAAAAGGGCAGACGCTGGCGGTTCTCGGGCTTCGCGAGAATCAGAATGCCGCCGACCTGGGCCACCGCCTCGGCGAGAATCGTCGGCGGCAGGACCGATGGTCCGTTCGCCGCGTGCGAGAGGAACCGCTCGTTGCGCGACACGTTCTTGATGCCGACGATGCGCTTGTCCACTTCGAATTCGGTGATGCGATCGACGAGCAGGAACGGGATCCGGTGGGGGAGGATTCGTTCGATCGCCGCGTAGTCGAGCGGCAGCGTCAGGTCCATTGGAGCCTCAGATTATACTGTCTTCACAACTGGTCATTTGCTCATCTCGTCACCTGGTCATGGGTTGCCTGGTCATCTCGTTACTCCAGTGAGCAAATGACCAAATGACCAGATGACCAGATGACCAGATGACCAGATTCATTGTTCAACCGTGACCGATTCTCCTGCGGCAACTCCGCCTGATACTCGTGTGACCGCGATCGCGGCGCTGTCGACGCTCTTCGCGCTCGGCCGCGAGGTGACGTCGGTGCTCGACCTCGACGAGCTGCTGCCCAAGCTCCCGGAGCTGATCGCCCGCCTCACCAAGTTTCAAGCGTTCGCAGTGTATCTGCTCGATGCTCGAGGCGAAGAGCTGACGCTTGCCTACTCGGTCGGGTATCCGGACGACGTCGCGCGGACGCTGCGCCTGAAGGTAGGACAGGGTCTGGTCGGTGCGGCGGTGGCGGATGCGCAGCCGCTTCTCGTGAACGACGTCCGGACCGACCCGCGCTACGTCGAGGCCGTCCCGGGATCGGCCGCCGAGCTCGTCGTTCCGTTGCGGCGTAAGGGCCGTGTCATCGGCGCGCTGAACCTGCTGAGCGATACGGTCGGCCAGTTCACGGTGACCGACGAGGCGGTGCTCCGACAGTTTGCCGCTCACGTCGCGGTGGCGATAGAAAACGCGCGACTTTTTGAGCGCCAGCGCCGCTATGCGAGCACGCTCGAGTCCCTGGCCGAGATCTCGCGCGAGTTCGCGGCCATCCTCGACCTCGACGAACTGCTGACGCGGATCGCCAGTTTGACCCGCCGCCTCATCGACTACCGCACGTTCGGCATCGTCCTCGTCAACGACGAGACCGAAGAGCTCGAGATGAAGATGGCGGTTCGCTACGGCGAGAAAACGGAATGGCCTCGCCTCAAGGTGGGCAGTGGTCTTGTCGGCTACGCGGCGCTCCACAAGCAGCCGGTCCTGGTGCCGGACGTCTCGGCCGATTCGCGGTACATCAAAGTGGTGGAGGACGTGCGCTCGGAGCTCGTGATTCCGTTGTTGCTGAAAGACCGATGTATCGGCGTGTTCGATCTCGAGAGTCCGGAGCTCGCCGCCTTCGACAGGAGCGACGTCGAGATTCTCACGTTGCTCGCCAGCCAGGCGGCCGTGGCCATCGAGAACGCGCGGTTGTACCAGACCATTCGCCGCAACGAGGTGCGCCTCGAAAAGGAGCTGCGTTTTGCGCAGCGCGTCCAGGCGGCCCTGTTGCCGGCGGAATTGCCGAAGCGGCTGAAAGGGGTCGATGTCGCCGCCCGTTTCACGCCGGCGCGCGAGCTCGGCGGTGATCTCTACGATTTTCTGTCCCCGGAACCTTACAGTGTGATCCTTGCGGTGGGCGACGTGTCAGGCAAGGGTGTGCCGGCGGCGCTCTACAGCGCATTTGTCGGCGAGCTCGTCCGCTCCCGTACGTTCCGTCGCCGATTCGCGCCCGAACGCTCGAGTCCCGCCGGCGTCCTCGCGTCGATGAACACGATTCTCCACGAGCGCCAGCTGGAAGAGTACTACTGCACGCTGTGCTACGCGGTGTTCGACTTCAAGCGTCGAACGGTGGTGATGGCCAATTCGGGCTTGCCGTACCCGATTCGCGCGACCGGCGACACGGTGAGCCAGGTGGAGCTGCCGGGTGTGCCGCTGGGGGCGTTTTCGGGATCGTCGTACGACGAAGCCGCCTTCGATCTGACCGTCGGCGACGTCTACGTGTTCTGCACGGACGGTGTGTCCGAGGCGCGCGACGCGCGCGGCATGGAATTCGGCGACGAGCGCCTGTTGGACCTCGTGGCCGCGAATCGGCAGAAGACGTCGCGCGATCTCATCGACGCGATTTTCGGGGCCGTGCATGAGTTCCGCGGCGACGCACCGCTTCACGACGATATGACGGCCGTGGTCCTGAGGATCACCGCGTAAAACAACCTCAAACCGCCGAACGTCACGCTCGAAAACGCGCTTTGTCTCGACTCGTGCAGCAGGTTCTTTACGCTTCTTTTTGACGTTTGCTGAAGGCCGCGCCGAATCGGTGATATTGCAGACGGAATACGTGATGCCAGTGCCTGCCTGAAGTTACGCATCCCGTTGACCCGGCGCGACCAGTCAGCGTCGTATCAAATCGCGTGCCTGCGCGCGGCGCGAAAAACAACCGGGAAAACATCTGTCGTGGTCGACGCGTCCTTGAGCGGAGACGGACGGCTGACCTGCATTGAGTGCGTTAGAGCCTCGACTCGATCCGCCGGTCGGGGACGAGCCACATCAAGGCGACCAGGACGTACAGCCCGTCGGAGGTCCACTGGTTGACGAACGCGAGCGGAATCGCCACGGCATAAAAGAGCATCGACATCCAGCCCTTCACGTCCTTTCCCAGGGCCGCGGCCAGGCGCGCGTTGCCGTGGTGGGCGACGATCGTTCTGACAAGGATCGTGTAGGCAATCGCCGCGAGGAGAAGGACCACGCCGTAGATCGCCGTCGGCAACGCCGCGAAGTGGTTTTCTCCCATCCAGCCGGTGACGAAGGGGACCAGCGACAGCCAGAACAACAGGTGCAGATTCGCCCAGAGCATCGCACCGTTGATTCGGTCCGTCATCTGGAGCATGTGGTGATGGTTGCTCCAGTAGATGCCCAGAAACACAAAGCTCAGGATATAGGTGAGCAATTTCGGAATGATGGGCTCGAGGGCCGCCCAGCCGGTTCCTTCCGGAACCTTCAGGTCCAGCACCATGATCGTCATCAGGATGGCGATCACCCCGTCGCTGAACGCCTCCAGTCGTCCTTTGCTCACCGCTCGCTGATCCTTGATTCTCCGTCGTGCCTGCGCGCCACTGCCTGAAGTCCCAGCAGTAGTTTTCACCTGCGTGCATGACGTACTTGAAAATGACCTCTCGCCGCTCCTGGGCCCGGCCCCTACGCGCCGGTCTCTATGCGCCGGTCCTTACGTCCCGGTCCCTACACCCTTCTAATCCCCAATCCCCAACCCCTAGTACATCTCGAGGTACCGGTCAACTTCCCACGAAGAGACGTGCTTGATGTAGTCACGCCACTCCTCACGCTTGGCGGCCAGGAAGTGGTCGAAGAGGTGATCGCCCAACAACTCCCGCATCACGTCGTCTTTCTCGAGCTCGTCGAGCGCCTCGTTCAGGCTCGCGGGAAGCTCGTCGATCCTCAAGTGCCGCCGTTCGCGGTGGCTCATCGCGAAGATGTTCTTGTTGATCGGCGGACCCGGATCGATGCTTTTATCGATACCGTCCAGGCCGGCCCGCAGCATCGCGGCCAGCGCCAGATAGGGATTGCATGCCGGATCGGGCATGCGCAACTCGATCCGCGTCGCCGTGCCCCGCGCGGCGGGCACCCGCACGAGCGGGCTCCGGTTTTTTTCCGACCACGCGATATTGGTGGGCGCTTCGTATCCGGGCACCAGTCGCTTGTACGAGTTCACGAGCGGGTTGGTGATCGCGCAGAATCCCTTGGCGTGCCGCAGGATGCCGCCGATGTAGTTGAGGCAGATCTTGCTCAACTGCCGCGGCGCCTTCGCGTCGTAGAAGATGTTGACGCTGTTGGCAAACAACGACATATGCGTGTGCATGCCGGAACCGTTGATGCCGTAAATCGGCTTCGGCATGAACGTCGCGTGGAGGCCGTTGCGGATGGCGACGTTCTTCACGACGAAGCGGAACGTGCTGATATTGTCCGCGGTGGTCAGCACATCGTCGTAGCGGAAGTCGATCTCGTGCTGCCCCGGGGCGACCTCGTGATGGGCGGCTTCGACGTGGAAGCCCATCGCTTCGAGCGCGAGCACAATCTCGCGGCGGACGTCCTCTCCCATGTCCACCGGACTCAAATCGAAATAGCCGGCGGCGTCGTGTGTCTCGGTTGTCGGAATCCCGTCTTTTGTCTGGAAGAGAAAGAACTCCGCTTCGGGCCCGGCCTTCATCGAGTAGCCGCGCGCCGCAGCGAGCGCGATCACCTTCTTCAGCGTGGTCCGCGGACAGCCGACGAACGGCGTTCCTTCCGGCGTGTAAATGTCGCAGATCATGCGCGCGACCTTCTCGCCGCTCGGACCCGCCCACGGGAAGACGCGGAAGGTCGAGAGGTCGGGGCGCAGGTACATGTCCGATTCCTCGATGCGGACGAATCCTTCGATCGAAGAGCCGTCGAACATGATCTTGCCGTCAAGCGCTTCGGCGAACTGGCGATCGGGAATCTCGACGTTCTTGATCGTGCCCAGCACGTCGGTGAACTGCAGGCGCATGAACTTCACGCGCTCGCGCTCGACGAGCTGGAGGATTTGCGCCTTGGTCTCACCGGCCGGGGTGCGCGACTTGGCCATGAAAGCGATCTTAGACTAGCGACGAGCCACGCAGCGAGGCGGGATGCGCGCCCGGAAAGTGCCAACGAACTTCGGAGACACGACACTGGCCGCCGTGACGTGTTGCGAAGGGCGAGCAGGCCGTCTGCCGGCTCCGAACTCGCCTCGAGGACAGGGAAGCACGAAGACGGTCCTCAGTGGATGGTGAATCTTGAGATATCGCGGCGGGTCGATCCGCGACTCAGATCGCCGAGCCGCCCGCGGCGCGCGCGTCGTTCTGGGCGGGCGTCGCCGCGACGACACTACCGAGCTGGGCGGCGATAATCGCAGCCAGCGCCTGGATCGTGTCTGACGCTTCACCGCCGCCGCGGATCTCCGCGGACAGCACGCCAATGCAGCCGTCGGGCGACAGCACCGGCGCGACGATCGCGCCCTTTGCGGGCGAGCCGGAACGCGACCGCACGACCTGCAGCGTGCCTGTACGATAGGCCGCCGCCGCCGCATTGTCGGCGGCTCTCGGCACCGGTGGAATCCGCGAGACGGTGTCGGGCGGATAGCCGTGGGACAGCGCCGGCCGCAACTGTTCGCCTGACAGGCTTGCGAGCCACAACACGAGGCCGCTGGCGTCCAGGAGCTCCGCGGCGCGCCCGACAAGGGCCTTCAGCTCTTCGACGTCGTTGACGCGGCCGATATCGGTGCAGAGCCGCGCCGCGGCGGCGAGGGCGGCCGCGCTTGCCGGTGGCTCGACGGGCGCCGTGATAACAGCTGGCGGCGGAGTGCTCTCCACGGGGGCATCCTGTCGCAAAAGCAGTTCGCCGCGCATCGGCGGGGCGGCGGGTGACGCCTCGGGCACGGCGTTCAGGTCGATCGCAGTCGCCTCGATTGGTGTTGAGGCTGCGGCGGACCTGGGGGCGAGAACGATCAACGCCAGCAGCATCAGGGCCGCCGCGCCGCCAGCCGCCTCGACCGCCTGTCTGCGCCGCACCGCGTCGGCGCGATCGAACGAGACGTGTTCCTCGAGACGTGCTTTCTCGACAACATGTGCGGCGTTCGCCGCCGCCTCGCCGCCTTCCGTGAAGACGATATCCGCCGCCATCAGTGGCGCGCTGGTCCTGAGGTACCCGCGAATCCGGCCGTCAATCGAGCGGAACTCGGCAAAGATGGAAACCGCCTCGTCAAGCGCTGCTTTGGAAACGTCGCTGCTGGCGGATTGTTGAAGTGTCGGCAACATCCGTCCGATCGCTCGTGTGGTGGCGTCGACTTTCGACATCCAGAACTCGTTGCCCTGGCCGACCGCGACGTAGGCTTGCTGCGCCGCACGCAAGTCGCCCAGCGCGTCGATTGCCTCGCGGGCCTGCGCGTCGAATTCCTGTACCTTCGCGCGCCGGACGGCGATCGTTTTTTCGGAGGTGATGATGAAGGTGGCTACCGCGGCAAGGGCAATCGCGCATAAGGCAACGAGGGCGATGCGCATCGCACGAGAGGGTATCACGATCTCTTCGGTCGAAGAATCACATACGTCGGAAGACCGACCGCGTCAAACCGCTGCATGACCTCCTTTGTCGGCGACTTGTCGGGCTCCTCGGCCTGAAACTTGATCTTGATGTATCCGGCGAGCGCCGTTTTCACCTCCGCGCTCCCAAGCGTCGTCTTGTCCATGGTCAGGCAGTTCTTGCACCAGGTGGCCCACATGTCGATGAGCACCGGCTTGCCCTCGCGCTCGGCGGCGGCGAGTCCCTCCGCCAGCGATGGATGCCACCCTTCCTTGATTTTTTCGTCGACGCTCGATGCAACGGCGCCGGCGTCGACCCACCGGTTCGACAGCAACTCGTAGCCGAGGTACCCGTAATACGCGGCAGTGACGAGGATGATGACGCCGAGTCCCTGTTTCACTCGAACCATCCACGCGCCGGGCTTCGGCAGCGCCGCCAGACCGGCTCCCGCGAGCGGCCACGGCACCGCCATCCCGATGCCAAGGAAAAACGGCAGCGCGAGCGCCATCCTGGTGCCTGTGGCGTACAGGTTGCTCGAGAACAGCACCACCTGGATCACGACGGGCGCCACGCACGCGCCGGCGAGGAGCGCCGCGATGGCCCCCATGCTGAATGCGACGACGAGCGTGCCACGACTCTTGTCGCCTACCCTGAATCCGCTCGAAAAGCGCGAGAAGTCGATCGCCAGGATGTCGAACATCGCGAGGCCGAGGACGACGAAGAGGACGGCGATGCCGAGATTGAACCAGGGCGACGAATTGATCGTGCCGAAGGTGCCGGCGGTGAGAATGACGATCAGACCGAGCACGCCGTACACGAGCGCCATGGCCGCGCCGTACACGCTGCCCAGCAGAAAGCCCCGGCCGCGAGATCCCGCTTGCGCCCCGGCCCCGATTATCGCCAGGTTGATCGGTATCATCGGAAGCACGCAGGGCGTGAGGTTCAGCGCGAGCCCTCCGAAGAACACGATCAACAGAATTGCGAGCGGTCCGCGGCCCTCGAATAACCCTTGTTCTTTCACTCCGGATTCGGCGTTGTGGATGAACCGGAGGAACTCTGCGGTTCCCAGGTAACCGCCAGTCGTGGACAGAACGGAAAACCCTTCGAGTGCCTTCAGGCCGTCGCCGCGAATCGGACGCGCCGGCGCCGCTGGCGGGGCGACGACCGGCGCGGCGGCCGGCGCTTCCCCGTGTCCGAACGCGATCCGACCGAACAACTCGCGATGTTGAGCGGCTCCCACGGCCGCACCGGCCGGCACGACGTGAAGCGACCACTGCGCATCGGCGGTCGCGGGCGCGTAACAGACGCTCGCATCGCACGCCTGGTACCGCAGGTGGAGCGGCACCTTGACGTCTCCGGGACCGACAGTGCCCGCGATGGCGAGGCGGACGCCGACGTCGAATGCGCGTTCGAACACCGCGAGCGGCTGATCCGAACCGGCCTGCTTGAGATCGGTCGACGGCGGAAAGACGACCTCCTCGACGGTGATTCCGTCCGGGGCGTCGATTTTCAATTCCGTCGGAATCAGCGATGGATCGCGCGGCTTGTTCGACTGAACGTGAAACGTTTCCGGGAGGCTGACCTGAAGCACGACGCGCGCCGGGCCACCGGCGCGGATGCTTTCGCGTTCGACCACGGTGGCGATGTCCGCTTTTGGCCGGACCATCTGCGTCTCAGCAGCGACGCTGGTGGCGATGAGCGCGCCGATGAGTACGATCCAGACGCGCGGATTACGCATGGTTCGAATGCCGCCGGGTCCCAGGACCCGGCCTACTTGAGCTCCTTGAGTGGAATCGCGCCAACCGGCAGTGGCAACGCGCTCGGATCCACGGTGCCTTTGATGGGCGGCAGATCCTGGAACAGGAAATCCCACTTCCACCGTTCCGACGGATTCGATGCCTGCAGCCAGTGCTTCCCGGTCACCAGGCGTCCGAAGGCGAGCGTGGGAAGATCCGAGAATTCCGGACGGTCGGCGTGCCGGGCGGCAATATCGCGGCGGACGTCCGAGACGCTGGCGTAATCAACGGCCACACCGAGCGCGGAGGCGAGGTTCACCAGCACCTGCCAGTCCTCCATCGCTTCTCCCGGTGCGGGAATCACGCGCGCAGCGCCCTGCAACCGGCCCCGGTCGTTTGTATAAGACGCTTCTTTCTCGACCGACGATGCGCCAGGGAGCACGAAATCGGCGGCGCGCGCCAGCCCGGTGAGCTGCACGCCCTGAACGATGAGCAGCGGCAGCATGCCGCGCGTGCGCGCGTCGAGGATCCAGGAGGTGTCGCCGATGGAGCCCTCGGGGCCCGGGTCGAAGACGTAGAGTGCCGACACGCGGCCGGCGGCCACCGCGTCTTTGAGCATCGCGAGGTCGGGCTCAGCCACTGGATCGGCGATCTCCCCAGCCACGAGACCGAACAGTCGCGCTCCGCTGACGTTCGGGGCATCGACGGCCGGCACCTTGAACCGGGTGCCCGCCGGCTGCGCTTTCGGCCGGTAGCGCCAGCTGACCGAAATCGCGCCGACGTTGCCGACCAGCTCGTCTGCGAGGCGGCGGAAGAGGAAGAATTCTTCGTGCGACGCGTGGGCCGACAGCAGAAACCGCACGCCCTCGGGATTCGCGGTGCCTGCCGCCGAGAGGCGATCCCGCAGCATCGGATAGAGCTCGTGCCAGGAGACTGGCCGCGGCGTTCCATCCTCGCCGCGCACGAGCGGCCGTTGCAGGCGATCGTCTCCTTCGATCCAGTGGTAATCGAAACGACCGATGTCGCACATCCAGTAGTCGTTGATCTCCGGATTCATCCGCGGTGTAAACCTGATGAGCCGGGAGCCTTTCGCCCATTCCGGTTTGGCTTTCAGCCACGCCGTGGTGTTGCAGCCCTTCGAGCAGAACGTGCAAATCGTGTCCACCGCGTTCGGGTTGTCCCACGGACGCGACTTGAAGCGGTAGTCCTTCGTGGTGATGGCGCCGACCGGGCAGACATCCATCAGGTTGCCCGAGATGAGCGAGTGAACGCCTTCCTCCTGAAACGTGGCGATCTCGCTGCCGTAGCCGCGGTCGATGATGTTGATCTGCGCGTCTCCTTCGATGTCGCGCATGAACCGTACGCACCGCGTGCAGAGAATGCAGCGGTTGCGATTGAGCATCAAGGTGGGGCCAAAGTCGACGTCTGCCTTGACGCCTTCACCGTCGAATGTCCGCCGCGGCAGATCCATGCGGCTCTCGTCGGGCCCGAAGGTGTACGAGAAATCCTGCAGCGGGCACTCGCCGCCTTTGTCGCACACCGGACAATCGAGCGGGTGATTGATCAGCAGGAACTCGAAGACGCCA
>Ga0157379_10003097_pt1 | contig 14069 bp, 12 predicted proteins | sample S25metaG_FD_121802 | JGI IMG/M metagenome (GOLD analysis project Ga0157379, IMG submission 121802) | Switchgrass rhizosphere microbial communities from Kellogg Biological Station, Michigan, USA - S2-5 metaG | ecosystem: Host-associated > Plants > Roots > Rhizosphere > Soil | place: USA... | reverse complement strand
GCTCGTCGAGTGGGTCGCGCGCAGCGGCTGACCGCGCGTGGCGCAGCGGTCGAGCGGCGCGTCAGGACGGGAATCCGGGCGCGAACGGCTCGGGCGCGACGCGCAGCGCATTCACGAGGTACGCGACGGCGTGGTAGAGGCCGGCGAGCATGACGAGCTCGACGAGCTGCGGCGCGGAGAAGCGTGCCGCCGCCTCGGCCCAGAGTGTGTCGTCGACGTCGTTCGTCTCGTGCAGGCGGTCGGCGAGGCGCAGGACGATCGCGTCGTCCGCGTCCCAGCAGTCCTCGTCCGGGCTGCCGTGCACGGTCGAGCGCTGCTGACGCTCGTCGATGCCGGCCTTGACAGCGAACGTCGCGACGTGCACGCCCCACTCGTACGCGGCGCCGCAGCGCGCGCACGTGCGCAGGATCATCAGCTCGCGCGCGCGCAGCGCGATGCTGCCGCGGTCGAGCAGACCGCCGGCCATCATCCGCTGCAGCACGCGCGGGTTGTGGGCGACGGTGCGAAAGAGCAGCAGCGGCGGCGCTCCGCGCATGACGACGTCGAACGCCGACTGGACGTCGGCGGGATACGGCGGCTCGATCGGCGCGATGCGCGGCGTCGACATCATGGGGCGCGCGTCGCGGCGCTCCGCTTGACCTGACGGCGACCGCCGGCGCGGGCGAACGCGCGCTGCCCGACCGACGCGCGCTCGAGCCGGCCCGCGATCGATCCGCAGACGAGGTCGCAGAGCGCGTACACGGACGGATCCGCGATCTGCAGCAACGCGTCGGGCGACAGACCTTCCATGCAGGCGCTCTCCTCGAGGCTCACGCAATGATGCCCGATGCAAGACGGCCTCGCGATCTCGTCGATCTTCGGGATCCTCGTTTCGACGCTGCTCACGCTCGTTTGGTCCCGCTCCGGCGCGCCGAGAGCGAAGCGCTCCCAGGCTGGACGACGAGCAGCGTCGCCGAGCCGTTGTGAGTTCAGGGCCGGGCGCGGCATTGCGCCTCGAGGTCCGGTGCCGCCGGCGAGTTGCGTGCACGCGCATCACGAGCGGCTTCGCAGATCGTGCGCGGCGGCATGGTCGTGGACGGCGACGACGGGGTGACCCTGCCCAACGTCTTGAATTTCGCGCCTGATGCCGCCTGCTCCGCTTCCCGCTTGCGGTTCTCGGCCGCCTTGCGCTCGGCCTCCTTCTCCTTTCGGTCCACCAGCTTCTGATTGAACTCGTCGCCGCCGCGCGGCATCTTCGACGGGTCGAGGCTGGGATCGCCCGGACCCGGTCCGATCGGGACTCCGCCCCAGCTGCCGCTCCCGCCGCAACCCCCGCCGAAGTCGCCGAGTCCGCTGCCCGCACCGCCCCCGCAGCCTCCAGGCTTCGACGGTTCCAACGCACCTGCGGGGCTCGAGAGCGCAAAGGCCAGTGCCGCCATGACGACGAGGGTGAAGTGCTTCATGCTGTCTTCCTTGAGTGATGGGACCGTGCCGGGCCCGGACTGAAGAGAGTGGATTCGCGCGTCGTCCTCTACCGATCGCGCCGGATCATCGTGACGTTGCGGGTGTTCGCTTCCGACCACGCGCACTTCGATCGGTCCTCGAAGACGCTGGTCGCGCTCCAGCCCGATGGCTTGGGCCTCCACACGTCGGAGCAAACGGCCAGAGTGGAACCGGCCGGCAACTGGTCGAAACGCACGATCGAGAGCAGGTTGTTGCCGTCGCCATCACCGCAGCGAACGTCGCGCCCGACGTCGACGACGATCCAGCCCGACGGCATCGCTTCGAAGACGCAGATCGTGCGCGACAAGCGCCCAGGCGTCGGCTGCTCGACTGCCGCGGTCGCGCCGCACTTCAGGATCCCGTCCTCGTTGGCGACGACGAGCGGCGAGCAATCCCTGGTGAAGAGCCTGCTCGTGACGTAGCTGCCATCGCTGCGGCGGCAGCTTGCGGTCATCAGGTCGCCGCGCACGACCACGTCGTGACAGCTGCCGTGGTAGCTGCCGCGCGGCGCGCCGCCGAACCCGGTCCCCTTCACGCAGCTGAGGAAGCCGTCGATGTTCTCGATCGCGGTCGAGCACTCGCCGGGATCGTCGAGGATGCTCTCGCGCTCGCCGGAGCCGAGCGTCCGGCAGACCGCCGTCAGGCGTTCGTTCGTCGCCCGGATGTTCGAGCAGCTTTGCGCATAGTTGCCCCGCGGGGCAGCCGCCGATCCGGTGGCACACGTGAGGCGGCCGTTGCTGTTGCCGATGTCGCCCCGGCAGCTGCTGATGCCGCCGAGCGTCGACGGCCGGGAGCGGCCGTCGAGATCGCGGCAGCGCGCGTGCAGCGTCTCGCCATCGTGCCAGATCCGGTCGCAACTGTCCCGGTATGTCCCCGGCGGTGCGTCGCCGTTCTTGTTGCAGTGGAGCTCGCCGTCGAAGTTGGCGATGCCGCCCGAACACTTGGCGAACTCGGCCAGCGTCGTACGCTGCATGTTGCCGTGCTCGTCGCGGCAATTGCTGCGCAGCTCGCTGCCGACGACCACCGTTTCGCTGCAGCTGCGCTGGTAGTCGCCCTGCGGAACCGCCGCGGCCTCGGGACACGCCAGGCGCCCATCGTCGTTCTGGATCTCGCCGCCGCAGTGGCGAAAGTCGTGCAGCCGGCTCGCGACCGTGTTGCCGCGCCTGGTCCGGCACACCGCGCGCAGGTCCGCGCCCTCGACGAAGATCTGCTCGCAGCTCTGCGTGTAGCTGCCGACCGGGATCGGCACGCCTCGATTGCAGCCGAGGACGCCGTTGTCGTTGAAGACATCGGTGACGCACTGAACGAAGTTGGGCAGTGCCGCGCGGACGAGCTGGCCGCTGCGGTTGCGGCAATTGGCGCGCAGGGTCTGCCCGTCGACGACCGCTTGCTCGCAGGTCGCCGCGTAGCTGCCGCGCGGCGGCGGCGTGCCGCGGCTGCAGCGCAGCACCCCGTTGTCGTTCATGATGTCGCCGACGCACTGGCTGACGTCGCGCAGCTCGGTCGGATGGAAGTTGCCGCTGCGGTCCTTGCACGCGCTGCGCAGCACGTCGCCGTCGAGCTGCGAACCGTTGCAGCTTTGGCGATAGCCGCCGGCGGGCAGCGCCTCGGCGCTGCCGAGCCACGCGCACGCCAGCAGTCCGATCGGCAGGAGCCATGGTGCCGCTCGACTGCGGCGCGGGGGGTTCGGGTTGCGCATGACGATCTCCCTTGCGATGAACGAGCGACCGCGGCTCAGCGTCCGGCGGGACGGAACGCGCTCTGGCTGCGCGCCGGCGACGTCGGGTCCGGATCGGGCGGCAGCGGCTGCGGATTGAGCGTGACGGCATCGGCGTTCGTCGCGCGCGGCTTCGCTGCACCGAAAGCCGGCGTCGCCTTGCCGGTCGGCGCTGCCTTGCCCTGGCCGATCGTTGCGCCCTGCGGCCGCGTCGTCGCCTCGGTCGCGAGGCGATCAGCGACCTGGATGCGCGGATCGGCCGGGTTGACCGCGCCGTGCTTCAGCGTAGCGGCCGGATCGACGACCGCGCTCGCCTCGATCTCACCGCGGATCACGTAGTTGCGCTCGATGCTCGGCTGCGCGATGACCGTGCGGCCGTCCCAGCCGTCGCCGACCAGCGTGTAGCGCGTCGAATGGATCGAGTTGCCCGCGCTCTTGTTGCCGTCGAGCGTTGCAGCGTTGAGCGAATTCGGCCAGCCGACGGCGATGCCGCTCAGCCGGTAGCGGCAGTCGGCACCGGCCGTCGACGGCAGCCGCTGGAAGCTGCCGACGCCGCGACGCGGTGCATCGCCGGGCTCGTAGTAGCCGCCCGGGTCACGCAACGGCGCCGGGCCGGTCTGGACCGTCGCGTCGATGCGAAGCTTCTCGCACGTTCCCGCCGGCATCTTGCTGCTGTCCCAGCGCATGACGCCGAACATCGTTCCGCCGAGCGGCGGCACGAACTCGCGCGGCCCGAAGGCGACGGTGATCGCGTCGGGCCGGCCCCAGACGCCGAGGCGCACCATGTCCGACGGACCGCGCAGCTTGGCGTTGACCGGTGCCAGCGCCCTGTTGAAGAGCGCCGTGAGGTCGACGCCGATGCTGTCGATCGCGCCTTCGGCGAGCCGCTTGTAGTTGGGCCCGCCGAAATACGGGCTCAGGTCCTCGCCGACGAACTTCAGCAGGTCGCCGCTCAGGTTGTGCGAATCGAGGGTCGCGTTCGACAGCTTGAATTGCGCCTTGTCGATGCGCAGCGTCTGATCGCGGCTCGGCTGCACGCTGATCGCGAGCAACAGGCGCGCGGTCAGCGCGACCGAGAAGCGCGGATCGACGGCCCCATCGACGATCGTCGGCGTCGTCGACGACGTCTCGACGTAGCCGCTGATCGCCAGCTGCGCGCTGAGGGCGGCAGGCCCGCTCCTGGCAACCTCGAGCGTCGCGTGCTCGTCGAGGACGCAGACGATGTCGTGCAGCGTCTGGCCCGCCGCCGCGCCGCCCTTGCCCATCGCCAGGTAGAGCGCGTTGCAGATGCGCGGGCGCGCTTCGTTCCATGCCGCCTGCACCGCGTCGCTGACCGCGCTCGGATCCTCGGTGGCCGTGGTCGTTTGCACGTCGGGCGCGGTCGGCTTCCATTGCTGGACGATGACGCGGGCACCGACGACGGCGTGTGCCGCGGTCATGCCGCCGAAGAGCGCGACGCCGCAAACGAGCGCGCGCAGGGATGTCGAACCGACTGTCTTCATGGCGATCTCCAAGGGGATGGCTGCATCGGTCACGCCTGGCTGCGCGGCGGCGGGTTGCCGAAGCGCTCGGCGCTGCGTTGTTCCAGTCGAGCGAGGGCGCGGACGGCGAGCGAAGCGGACTCGCGGTGCATGACTGCTCGTGTCAGGTGGGTTGATGCCTCACGGCGCGATGCCCGCCGGGCAATACGCCCACGCCCGCGCCTCGAACGCGACCCGGCACGCGCTCCTGATCGCGATGTCCTGCGCCCCGTCGGAGATCACGTAGTAGTGGCTGGTCGTGACGCGCGTGTCGGCGCAGGCGCCCGCCCAGTCGATCGTCACGGAGGCCTCGTTGGGTGGGCCCTGCTCCCAGCCGCGGATCTGCCGGATCGCGCCCGAATGGACGACGGCGTCCATCGTGTCCAGCGCACACTGCGGCTGCACGCGCACGAACTTCTCGGTGTGGCCCGCGAAGGCCTCGTTGCTCTCGTCGGGATCGACGAGGCGCGAGGTCTCCGCGGTGGCGGCGAGCTCGAACGCCGGCGTCGGCGACCAGAGTCGATCCGGCACCTCGACGCGCTCGCGCGTGGCGATGAACCGTGCCCGCACCGCGGCGCTGGCCTTGCCCTCGGCCGTGATCACGGTGACCGCGACGATGTGGTCCGGCGCGCCCCGCACCGGCGGAATCGCCATCTCGATCGTGTTGTTGTCCCATGAGCGCGCGGCGAGCGCGAGCCTGCCACTCGGAAACTGGCCGATCAGCTCGATCCTGCCGAGACGTTCGCCGAAACACTCGCCGACGAGCGCGACGAGGGCGCCGGGCTTGAGCGCAGCCGGCGATTCGGCGATCTTCGGCGCGCCCTTGTCGGGGCAGCGCAATGCGGTCAGGCTGACCGCCGACTTGTTGCCGGCAACCGCCTGCGTCACGCCGGGCTTGACCGTCTGCGCGCCCTGCAATGCCGATGTCTTCGCGACGGTCGCCGAGGCGGTCTTCGGCAGGTGGGCGCCGATGCCACCGGGAAAGACCGGCGGATCGGGCCGAGGGCCTGCGCCGGATTCCGGCATCAGGGCGAGGTCGAGCTTTCGCGCGCCGCCCTTCACCGTCTTCGGCGGCCCGGCCTTCGCGGCGATGTCGGCCTCGAGCGCGCGCTTGACAGCGCCCGCGGTCGTGCTCTTGCCACCGACGATGATGATTGCCTGGTCGTCGAGCGAGAAGAGTCCCTTGGCCGCACGCCGGGTCGGCGCAGAGGTCGCGGCCGACGCGGCGAGCTTCGGTGCTGCCGGATGCTCCGTTGCGACGATGCCTCGCGCCGGCGCCGGCGCCGGCGCCGGCGCCGCCATCGCCGGAGCGGCCGCGCCCGGCTGGCCTGTTGCAGCGCGGCTCCAGTCGAGGCTTCGCGGCGCATCGGCGGCACGCGTCGTCGCGAAGCAGGCGGCGAGCGACAGGCCTGCGCAGAGCGGCAGCAGCGGTTGCAGTCGATTCGTTCGGAACATCTTCATGGTGACTCCTCGGAAAGGCGGCCCGCGAGGTCGCGCTCAACGCAATCGGTTGGCGAGCTCGATCACGGCCTGATCGATGGCCGCTCGCAACGCGACGTCGAGGCTTTCCTTCCTCTGCTGCTGCATCTGGAGGTCGGGTGCGTACGTCGGGCTCCTGCCGTTCCTCGAGAGCACGGTGCCGATCAGGTTGCCGATGCCCGAGACGCTGGTCGTGTCGCTCTTCACCGACTTGCGGACGGTGACGACATTGACGATCTCGCCGGTGGCGACATCGACGACACGAACGTCGATGCCGAGCACGTCCTTGTTGGTGCTGCCGCCGAGCTCGGCGCCGGCGATGCGAAGCGCTGCCGAGCGCTGCGTCTCGCCGCCGTTGGCCTCGGTGATGCTGCCCTCGAAGATGTACTTCGCGGCGATCAGGACTTCGCTCGCGCTGGCGCCCGAGCTCAGACCCGAGGCGTTCAGCTGCTTTTCGTGTACGACGCCTTCGTTCAGCCGCGCCCGCTCGACGACCCGGAACTGGCCGCTCTGCACGAGGGCGGTCGCGAACATGTCGGTGCTGCCGCGCGCGGCGATCTCGCCGACGCTCGAGCGGAATTCGTAGATCGAGACCGGGACCAGCTCGCCGGTCCGATGCGGCAGCGTCTTCAGCGCCTGCGAGCCGGCAGACGACTCGACCTCGGGCGACTCCGCGAGCACTGGTGTGCCGGCACACGCCATCACGAACGCTGCCGCTGCCGACGCCGTGCATCGCACGGCGAGAATCGCGAGTCTGTTCATGCTTGCTCCTGTGGACACGATCGGGTGCAGTGGCGGAGCTCTCGCCGCTCGCTGCCTCCTATCCACAGTTACGGTGCGTCGCGGTCGGACCGGACATCGCCGCAGCAAACCGCGTCGTCAGTGTTGGGGATGGGGCGGAGCGGGCCGCTGCCGAACGAGCGCCCCGCGGCGCGTCGTGCGGCACGACGCGAGCGTCAGAGCGCGGCGCGGGACCGACGCAACGAGACCGTCGTAGGCGACACGCGACGGTCGCCGCGGCGAGGCCGGCGTCGCTCAGGCAACGGGGCTCGGTCGACGCGACCGAAGGTTCCAGCCGATGGCGAACAGTCCCAGGAGCAGCAGTCGAAATGAACCTGGCTCCGGCTCCGCAGCGATGCCGGCCGTGAAATCCGAGCGACCCGCCGACAAGGGAGAACTCGCCCGCGGCGCCACTGAAGGTGAAAACGCTCGCAGTCACTGAAACCCCGGTCTGTCGACAGTTACGGTGCGCCGGCGCCGAACCGGACATTGCCGCCGAAACCCGCTTCGTCACCGTCCCGAATGGCGCGACGTTGGCGGTCCCACCCCCGCGAGGCCGCACCTTCCCAGGGACGGCTACGATGCGAGCGCCAGACCGCGGCGCACGGCTGGATGCGACGAGACGGCATGGGCGACATCACACGACTCATTCAGCGTGCACGCGACGGTGACCGCAGCGCGCTCGACAGCCTGTTCGAGGCCGTCTACCCCGACCTGCGCCGGATCGCGCACGCGCGCCTGCGGCACGGTTTCCCGGATCCGGACCTCGGCACGACGGCGCTCGTCAACGAGTGCTACCTGAAGCTGCGCGAGGCCCATCGTCTCGATGCGACCGACCGCGCCCACTTCCTCGCCTACACCGCGACCGCCATGCGATCGATCATCGTCGACCTCGCCCGCGGCCGGGCGAGCGCGCGGCGCGGCGCGAACGCGCCGCACGTGACGCTCGAAGACGATCTCGGCAGCGGCGACCCCGCGGGTGAAGAGCAGATCCTGCGCGTGCACGAAGCGCTCGAGGAACTTGCCAAGCTCGACGAACGGCTCGTCCGCCTGGTCGAGATGCGCTATTTCGGTGGGCTCAGCGATCTCGAGATCGCCGAAGGGCTGGGCGTCACCGACCGGACCGTGCGGCGCGACTGGCAGAAGGCGCGGCTGCTGCTCGCGAGCGCGCTGCGCTGAGGCGTCGCGCAAAAAGGTGGCGCGACATGTCCGCACAGCGCCGCAAATTCCGTGAACAGAAGGCGGACCGCATCTGCCCGGCCGATCGAGCGTGGCGCCTCGTCCGACTCTGACATGGCGGATCTCCAGTTTCTCGTGAACGAATGGCCGGCGATCAACCGCCGGCTCGACGAGGCGTTGTCGCTCGACGCCGACGACCGGGCGCCCTGGCTCGACTCGCTGCTCGAGCCGGACTCGATCAAGGCGAAGCTGCGCCGGCTGCTCGACGACGCCGCGGGCATCGAGACCGGCGATTTCCTGGCCGCCTTGCCGAAGCTCGATCTCGACGAAGAGACAGCGCACGGATGCGTCGACGGCGCCGTCGCCGGTACGGCAGTCGGCCCTTATAGGCTCGTTTCGCTCTTGGGCCGAGGCGGGATGGGCAGCGTCTGGCTTGCGCGCCGCGCGGACGGACTGCTCGACCGTCGCGTCGCGCTCAAGTTGCCGCATGTGAGCTGGGGGGTCGCATCGTTTGCCGAGCGCATGGCGCGCGAGCGCAACATCCTCGGCTCGCTCACGCACCCGAACATCGCCCGCCTTTACGACGCCGGCATCGCCGACGACGGCCGCCCGTACCTGGCGCTCGAGTACGTGGATGGCCAGCCGATCGACGCCTATGCGGCGGCCGCAGGGTTGACGGTGCGCGCCCGCGTCGAGCTCGTCGTCCAAGTCGCCAGAGCGGTCGCGCACGCTCACGCGCACCTGGTCGTGCACCGCGATCTGAAGCCCTCGAACATCCTGGTCGACGCGAGCGGGCAGGCGCATTTGCTCGATTTCGGGATCGCCAAGCTGGTCGACCCCGAGTTCGACGAGTCGGCCGACGAGGCCTCGCAGCTCACTCGGACAATGGGCCGGGTGCTGACCCCCGACTACGCTTCGCCTGAACAGGTTCGCGGCGACCGGATCGGCACGGCGTCGGACATCTACTCGCTCGCCATCGTGCTGTTCGAACTGCTCGTCGGCGCGCGGCCGTACCGGCTGCAACCGGGGCTCGGCCCCGCCGCGTTGGCCGAAGCCATCGCGCGCACCCAGCCGCCGCGTGCCAGCGACATGGCGCGCGAGAGAGCGCTGCGCAGCCAGCTCGCAGGCGATCTCGATTCGATCCTGACCAAGGCGCTCTCCAAGGCCCCGGGCGAGCGCTACGCCACGATCGACGGACTGGCCGATGACCTCGAGCGCCACTTGCGCGGCGAGCCGGTCCAGGCGCGCACGGCTTCGCGCTGGTATCTGGCGGAGCGCTGGGTACGCCGGCACAAAGCCGAATCGGCGGTGGCGCTGGCGTTGCTCGTGGCGGTGCTCGGCGGTGCCTATGCACAGGTGCTGGTGTTGGTGGCGCTCGGCGCCGGCGCGGTGCTCGCCCTCTGGCAGCGCAACAGCGCGTTGCTGCAGGCCAGGCGCGCCGTTGCCGCGCAGGGGCGCGCCGAGCAGGTCAAGAACTTCATCGCATCGATCTTCACCCAGGCCGCGCCGCGCGTGGGACAGGGGGGCGCCGTGATGGCGGTCGACCTGCTCCATGCCGCCGCGCGGCGCGTCGAGACCGACCTCTCCGGCCAGCCCGAAGTGGCGACCGAGCTGGGCGTTCTGATCGGCACCGGCTTCAACGAGCTGGGCGACTTCCGTGCCGCTCTGGATTGGCTGCCGAAGGTCGTCGAACGCTGCACGCGCACCCTCGGCCCGACCCATCCGTTGACCCTGAAAACCCGCTGCCAGCTCGTCTACACGGCCAACTCGATGGGCACGCTGTCGATCTCCGAGCCCATGTTCCCGGCGTTGCTGCGAGACCTTCGCAGCGCGCAGCCGCTGCCGGTCGAATCGCTCGTGTTGGCGTTGCGCAGCCAGGCGTTCGTGCACACCAAGCGCGCGCGAGAAGCCGCCGCACTGACGGCGTTGAACGAAGCGGTCGAGCTCGCGACGGCGCACTTTGCGCCCGCCAGCCAGGTCGTCCTCGAGGTAAGAGGGGCACTGTCGAACACGCTGGTCCATTTCGGCCGACCCGAAGAGGCGTTGCTCGCCATCGCGCCGGCCCTGACCGACGCCCGTACCGCGCTCGGCGCGTTGCGGCCGCACCCGGTGTTGATCCACATCGAGCGCTTCCACGCCGACGCGCTGGCTCGCAGCAACCGCCCGCGTGAAGGGGCGAACATCCTGCGCCAGGTCCTGTGCGACCAGCGCGCCCTCGACGTCGAGGACACCACGCGGGTGCGGATCGTCATGTCGCTGCTGTCGAATGCGCTGCTGCTCGGCGGTCGCCTGGAAGAGGCGCAATCGCTGGTCGCGCAGTCCGAAGCCATGCACGAGCGCCTGACCGGGGGCGTCAACGACGAAGGGATCGCCCAGGCCAGCCGCCATACCCTGATCTGCGCGCTGCGCGGCGATGGCGAGGGTGCGCTCGGCCAGTTGGCGCGCCTCGATGCTCTGGCGGTCGCGAGCGGCGAAGCCGAAGCGCCAGCCATCGACCGTTATCCGCTTCGCGTGCTCGTGCTGGCAACGGCTGGACAGCATGCCGCGGCGCTGGCGCACGCCGATGCGATGCGGTCGCACCAGGCTTCCCTGCCGACGATTGCGCGAGTTCGATTGCATCGCGCTTGTGCGCTCGCGCTGCGGGGTGGCGGCTGGCCGGCAGGTGCCTGCGATGCCGCCGACCAAGCCGTCGCGATCGCCGCCGAAGGTGGCTGCGCCAGCCTCGAGCACGGCTTGGCGCTTGCAGAATCGGCGTGCTGCCAACTGGCCGCTGGTAGCTCAGAGCGGGCCGCGCATCTCTGGCGTGCTGCGCTTTCGACCTGGCAGACTGGCCAGGTCGACAGCACCGAGGTTGTTCAGCGATACGAGGAGCTCGTCCCGCTGCAAGCGGCGAGCTGAGCGAACTCGCGGGTCCGCGCGTCGGTGCGCTACTCGACGAACAGCGTCGCCGGATGCTCGACGAGCTCGCGGACGCGCTGGATGAATGCTGCCGCATCGGCGCCGTCGACGACGCGGTGGTCGAACGACGACGACAGGTTCATCAGCAGGCGCGCGACGACGGCGCCGTCGCGGATCACCGGTCGCTCGGCGAGCCGGTTGACGCCGACGATCGCGACCTCGGGATGGTTGATGACCGGCGTCGTCACGATGCCGCCGAGCTTGCCGAGGCTGGTGATCGTGATCGTCGATCCGCTCAGCTCGTCGCGCACCGCCTTGCCGCTGCGCGCCGACTCGGCGAGGCGCGCGATCTCGGCGGCGCTCGACCACAGGTCGTGCGCCTGGGCGTCGCGCAGCACCGGGACGACGAGGCCGGCCGGAGTCTGCGTCGCGATGCCGGCGTGAACGGCGGTGTGCCGTGTCACGACGCCGGCCTCGTCGTCGAAGCGCGCGTTGACCATCGGGAACTCGCGCACCGCGAGGACGACGGCGCGGACGAGGAACGGCAGCAGCGTCAGCCTGCCGCGGGACGCGCCGAACTTCTCGTTCAGGTGCGCACGCAGCGACTCGAGCTCGGTGACGTCGAGCTCCTCGACGTAGGCGAAGTGCGGGATGCGCCGCTTCGACTCCTGCATCTTCTGCGCGATGCGGCGGCGCAGCCCGACGATGCGGATCGCCTCGGTCGCGTCGCTGCCCGCGGCGGCGACGGGGGCGCGCGCACGCGCCGAGGGCCGCGCGCCGGTGCGCGCCGCTTGCGTCTCGACGTCGCTTCGCGTGATGCGCCCCGCGGTGCCGGTCGCGGCGACGCCGGCGAGCTCGACACCGAGCTCCCACGCGAGCGCGCGCACTGCGGGCGACGCGAGCGGCCGCGACGATGGCGCGCCGCGAGTCGCCGTCGCAGCGGGCGTTGCCGCCGGTCCGGAAGGCGGAGCGCCCGGGGGGGATTTCAAAGGCGACGGCGACGGCGCTGTCGCGGCCGTCTCTTCGCGCTTGTTGGCCGAGGCCGCGATCGCCTCGGGCGCGTCGGCAGCGACCGGTGCGGGCGCGGCGGTCGTGGTCGCGGTGCCGTCGTCGAGCTCGATCCGGATCAGGTCCGAGCCGACCGCCAGCATCTGGCCGACCTCGCCGCCGAGCTCGAGCACCTTGCCCGCGACCGGCGACGGGATCTCGACCGACGCCTTGTCGGTCATCACGTCGGCGAGCCCCTGGTCCTCGGCGATCGCATCGCCCGGCTTGACGTGCCAGGCGACGAGCTCGACCTCGGCGATGCCTTCGCCGAGGTCGGGGACGCGGATGACGTGGACTGCCACGGCGCTCAGGGTTCGAGCGTGCGCTTCAACGCCGCGGCGACGCGCTCGGGGCCGGGGAAGTACGCCCACTCGAGCGCGTGCGGGTACGGCGTGTCCCAGCCGGTGACGCGCTCGACCGGCGCCTCGAGCTGGTAGAAGCAGTGCTCCTGCACCAGCGAGACGAGCTCGGCGCCGAAGCCGCTCGTTCGCGTCGCCTCGTGGACGACGACGCAGCGGCCGGTCTTCTTCACCGAGCGGACGACGGTCTCGAGGTCGAGCGGCCAGAGCGTTCGCAGGTCGACGATCTCGGCGTCGATCCCGGTCTCCTTCACGGCAGCCTCGCTGACGAAGACCATCGTCCCGTACGTCAGCACGGTGACGTCGTTGCCGGGACGAAAGACGACCGCCGAGTCGAGCGGCACCGAGTAGTGGCCCTCGGGAACTTCGCCCATCGGGTGCGCGGCCCACGGCACGACCGGCTTGCCGTGGTGGCCGTCGAACGGGCCGTTGTAGAGGCGCTTGGGCTCGAGGAAGATGACCGGGTCGTCGTTCTCGATCGACGCGATCAGGAGGCCCTTGGCGTCGTACGGGTTGCTCGGCATCACGGTGCGGATGCCGCAGACGTGCGTGAAGAGCGCCTCCGGGCTCTGGCTGTGCGTCTGGCCGCCGTAGATGCCGCCGCCGCACGGCATGCGGATCGTGATCGGCGACGTGAAGTCGCCGGCCGAGCGATAGCGCATGCGCGCCGCCTCGGAGACGATCTGGTCGGACGCCGGATAGAAGTAGTCGGCGAACTGCACCTCGACGACCGGCCTGAGCCCGTACGCCGCCATGCCGATCGCCGAGCCGACGATGCCGCCCTCGGAGATCGGCGCATCGAACACGCGCGTCTTGCCGTACTTCGCCTGCAGCCCGTCGGTGACGCGGAAGACGCCGCCGAAATAGCCGACGTCCTGGCCGTAGATGACGACGTTGTCGTCGCGCCCGAGCATGACGTCCATCGCCGAGCGCAGCGCCTGGATCATCGTCATGCTCGCCATCTCGGGCCTCAGCTCTCGGCGCGTGCCTGACGCAGCTGGTCGTGCAGATGCGCCGGCATGTCCTCGTAGACGTCCTCGAACATCGATTCGAGCGGCGGCGTGTGGCCGTCCAGAAGCGAGCCGTACTTGGTCGCTTCCTTGAGCGCGGCGGCGACCTCGGCGTCGAGCTCCTTGGTGGTCGCCTCGTGCTCGGCGTCGGACCACGCGCCGAGGCCGATCAGGTGCTGCTTCAGCCGCGCGACCGGGTCGCCGAGCGGGAAGTGCTTCGCTTCGTCGCCGGGCCGGTAGCGCGACGGGTCGTCCGAGGTCGAGTGCGCGCCGGCGCGGTACGTGACCCACTCGATCAGCGTCGGGCCGAGGTTCGAGCGTGCGCGCTCGGCGGCCCACGCCGACGCCGCGTAGACGGCGAGGAAGTCGTTGCCGTCGACGCGCAGGCTGGCGATGCCGCAGCCGACGCCGCGCGCGGCGAACGTCGTCTCGTCGCCGGCGGCGATCGACTGGAACGTCGAGATCGCCCACTGGTTGTTGACGACGTTGAGGATCACCGGTGCCTGGTACACGTTCGCGAACGTGAGCGCGGTGTGGAAGTCCGATTCGGCGGTCGCGCCGTCGCCGATCCACGCCGATGCGATCCGGGTGTCGTTCT
>Ga0157379_10003095_pt1 | contig 14072 bp, 11 predicted proteins | sample S25metaG_FD_121802 | JGI IMG/M metagenome (GOLD analysis project Ga0157379, IMG submission 121802) | Switchgrass rhizosphere microbial communities from Kellogg Biological Station, Michigan, USA - S2-5 metaG | ecosystem: Host-associated > Plants > Roots > Rhizosphere > Soil | place: USA... | reverse complement strand
GGTTGACCGCGGAAATGAGCGAGCGGCGGCCAGGAGGCGGTCGTCCTCCTCGGCGGTGGTGACCGTGACCCGCACGCCATCCGGGTGGAACGGGCGGACGATCACGTTCTGCGCGAGGCAGTGGGCGGCGAAGTCCGCGGTCCGGTCGCCGAGCGCGAGCCAGACGAAGTTGGCCTGGGTCTGCGGCACCGTGAACCCGGCGGCGAGCAGTGCCTCCCGCACCCGGACCCGCTCCCCGACGGCCTCCTTGCACGCCGCGAGCAGCTCCCCGGCGTTGTCCAGCGCGGCGATCGCCGCGGCCTGGGCCAGCGAGCTCACGCTGAACGGCGAGCACACCTTCTTCAGCGCGGTGGCGATCTCCGACGTGGTCACCGCGTACCCGACGCGCAGCCCGGCGAGCCGGTAGGCCTTGGAGAAGGTCCGCAGCACGACGAGGTTCGGGTAGCGCTCCAGCAGCCGCAGCCCGTCCACGGCCTCGGGGTCGGTGACGTACTCGTGGTAGGCCTCGTCGAGCGCGACCAGGACGTCCGGCCCCACGGCCGCCATGAACCGCTCGAACTCCGCCCGGTGCACCACGGTGCCCGTGGGGTTGTTCGGGCTGCAGACGAAGACCAGCCGGGTGTTCGGGGTGACCGCGGCGGCCATGGCGTCCAGGTCGTGGCGGCGGTCCCCGTCCAGCGCCACGGTGACCGAGCGGGCGTTCCCGATCTGCGTGACGATCGGGTAGGCCTCGAACGAGCGCCAGGCGTAGACGACCTCGTCCGTGGTCTCGCGGCAGGTGATCTGCACGAGCTGCTGGCACAGGCTCACCGACCCGCAGCCGACGGCGATCCGCTCCGGCGCCACGTGCAGCTCGGCGGCCAGCCGGTCGGTCAGCGCGACGACGCCCAGGTCGGGGTACCGGTTGCCCCCCGCCGCGGCCTCGGCGATCGCCGTCAGCACCGGCCCCGTGGGGGGCAGGGCGACCTCGTTGCTCGCGAGCTTCAGCGCGCCGGGGATGGCCTTGCCGGGCACGTAGGCGGGCAGCGAGTCGAGGTCGGGCCGGATGAGGGTCATGGGCGTCACGGTAACCCGGTCCACACCCACCCCCCGCACATGGAAGGGTGTGGACCATGAGCGTGATCCGCACCGAGGCGGTGCCCCTGGTCGACGGCAGCGACCTGCGGCTCACGGTGGCGGAACCCGAGGGTGCCCCCCGCGGCGGGATCGTCGTGCTGCACGAGGCCCGCGGGGTCACCGACACGGTGCGCCGGATGGTCGAGGGGATCGCCGAGGACGGCTGGCTCGTCGTCGCGCCGCACCTCTACCACCGGGACGGGGCGGACGAGCTGGACGGCGACGGCGTCGCCGAGCAGGTCGCGCGCCTCGACGCCGACCAGGTCATGGCGGACACCGACACCGCGTTCGGCTGGCTGGCGGAGCACGAGGTCGGCCCGGACCGGATGGGCGTGGTCGGCTTCGACCTCGGCGGCAGCGTGGCGCTGCTCGTCGCGGCCCGCCGGACGCTCGGTGCGGCCGTCACCGTCGCGGGCGGCGGGATCTCCGAGCCACTGGGCCCGCTCCCCGCGCTGCGCACCGCGGCCCCGGGGCTGACCTGTCCCTGGCTCGGCATCTACGGCGACCGGGACGACGAGGCGGAGCTCGACGGGCTGCTCACCGCGGCCCGCGAGTCCGAGGTCGCCACCGACCTCGTCACCTACCCCGGGCGCGGGCACCGCTTCGACGACGACCCGGCCATCGCCGGCGACGCCTGGCAGCGCATGCTCAACTGGTTCGACTCCCACCTCCGTTGATCGGACCGGGGTCCTCGGACACGATGTCCCCATGACGCTGGACGCCGAGGTTCCCGAGGTTCTCTGGACGCCCTCGCCCGATCGTGCGGCGGGCAGTGCGATGGCCGAGTTCGCCCGGCGGAACGGGATCGACCCGGACGACTACGCGGCGTTGCACGCCTGGTCGGTGGCCGACGTGGCGCGCTTCTGGTCGGCTGTCGCGGAGTTCTGCGGGCTGACCTGGCGTTCCGAGCCGACCGCTGCGCTGGGATCGCGGAAGATGCCGGGGGCGGAGTGGTTCCCCGGCGGCACGCTCAACTACGCGGAGCACGCGCTGGCACCGGGTGCGGACACCGACCGCGCGGTGGTGTTCGTCCGGGAGGACGGGCTGGAGCGCACGCTGACCCGGGGCGAGCTGCGGGAGCTGGTGGCGCGGGCCCGGGTCGGGCTGGTGGCGGCGGGGGTCGGTCTGGGGGACCGGGTCGTCGCGCTGGCGCCGAACACGATCGAGACACTCGTCACGTTCCTGGCGGCGGCGTCGCTGGGCGCCGTGTGGTCGTCCTGCTCGCCGGACTTCGGGGCCCGCGCCGTGCACGACCGCTTCGCCCAGACCGAGCCCACGGTCCTGCTGGCCGTCGACGGCTACGCTTACGGCGGCAAGCGCTTCGACATCCGGAGCACGGTCGCGGCGCTGCGGGAGCAGCTCCCCACCGTGCGGACGACCGTCCTGGTTCCCTACCTCGACCCGGAGGCGACCCTGGAGGGGACGCTGCCGTGGGCGGAGTTCACGGCTGAGACGGCGCCGCTGGAGTTCACCGCGGTGCCCTTCGCCCATCCGTTGTGGATCCTGTACTCGTCGGGGACCACCGGGCTGCCGAAGGGGATCGTGCACAGCCAGGGCGGGATCGTCCTGGAGCACCTCAAGGCCGTGCGCCTGCACAACGACCTGGGCCCCGGCGAGCGGTTCTTCTGGTTCACCACCACCGGCTGGATGATGTGGAACTTCCTGGTCGGCGGCCTGCTGGTCGGCGCGGAGATCGTGCTGTTCGACGGCAACCCGGGCTTCCCCGACCTCGGTGCGCTGTGGGCGCTCGCCGAGCGGTACCGCGTCACGCTGTTCGGGGTGTCGGCGCCCTACATCCAGTCGTGCCTCAAGGCCGGGCTGCGGCCGGGGGAGACCCACGACCTGTCCGCGATGCGGGCCCTGGGTTCGACCGGTTCGCCGCTGTCGCCCGAGGGCTTCCGCTGGATCGCCGACGCCGTGGGCCCCGACATCCAGATCTGCTCGGTCTCCGGCGGCACGGACGTCTGCGCGGCGTTCCTGGGTTCCGCGCCGACGGTGCCGGTGTGGTTGGGGGAGCTGTCGGCGGCCGCGCTCGGCGTCGACGTGCACTCCTACGACGAGCAGGGTCGGGATCTGCACGACGAGGTCGGCGAGCTGGTGATCACCCAGCCCATGCCGTCGATGCCGGTGTTCTTCTGGAACGACCCGGACGGCACCCGGCTGCGCGAGGCGTACTTCGAGGACTATCCGGGGCTGTGGCGGCACGGGGACTGGGTGCGCGCCACCCCGCGCGGCTCCTTCGTGATCTACGGCCGCTCGGACTCCACCCTCAACCGGGGCGGGGTGCGTATGGGCACGGCGGACTTCTACGCCGTCGTCGAGGGGTTCGACGAGGTCACGGACTCCCTTGTGATCGACACCACCGCGCTGGGGGCCCGAGAGGAGGGGGCGCTGCTCTGTTTCCTCGTGCTGGCGCCGGGAGCGTCGCTGGAGGAGGTCGAGCCGAGGCTGCGCAAGGCGCTGCGCTCGGAGCTCTCGCCGCGGCACGTCCCGGACCGGTTCGTGCTGGTCGACGCGGTGCCGCGGACCCTGAACGGGAAGAAGTGCGAGGTGCCGGTCAAGAAGATCCTGGCGGGGGTGGAGCCGGACAAGGCGGTGTCGCGCGGCGCCCTGGCGAACCCGGACGCCCTCGCCCCCTTCCTGGCGATGGCCGGGGCCGGGTGAGAACCCGCCGGCGGCCGTGTGTACTCTGATGTCCGCTGGAGCCGAGAGGCACCGGGAGGCTTCGCCTAGTCTGGTCTATGGCGCCGCACTGCTAATGCGGTTTGGGGTAACCCCCCATCCCGGGTTCAAATCCCGGAGCCTCCGCACCGGCAGGGCCGACTCCGGGTCGGTTCGGCCAGGCTGTACAACTGAACACCGCACGCGCCCGTAGCTCAACGGATAGAGCATCTGACTACGGATCAGAAGGTTAGGGGTTCGAATCCCTTCGGGCGCACAGCACGAATCTCGGCCCTGACCAGCGTCAACGGTCAGGGCCGAGATCGTTTTCGAGCGGCGGTGTTGATCTCGGCCCACGGTCCGGTCCACGAACCCTGTTAGCTTCCGCCATATGGCCGCCCCCGTCGCTCGCCAGCGCGGCAGCATCCGCCGTCGCGCGCGCTGCTGGGAGATCCGTGTCTCGGCCGGCGAGGACCCGTCGACCGGCGAGCGGATCGTGCTCGTCGACAGCGTGCAGATCGAGGGTGACGGCGAGCGCGCCGAGCGCACGGCCTACAAGCAGGCCGAGAAGGTCCGTACGCGGCTGCTGGCCGACGCTGACGAGCTCAAGGTCGCCCGGACCAAGGCGACCGTCGGGCGCTCCTGGAGCGCTTCATGGCCCAGCACGAGGTCGACGAGACCACGCGCATGAACTATGCCTCCCAGATCCGGCGCTACATCGAGCCGAAGCTCGGGGATGTGCCGCTAGTGCTCTTCATCCGCGAGGCGGCCCAGCGGCTGGAGCCCTGGTACGCGCAGCTTCGCCGGTGCGGGGCGCTCTGCAACGGCCGTTCCTTCATCGAACGTGTGGCTGTCGGCGGTCCTGGGCGCTCGCCGTGGCGAGGTGGTCGCGTTGCAGTGGGAGGACCTCGATCTGGCGGCCGGTGTGGTGCGGCTCGACGAGAACTACGTCCGTGCGTCCGACGGCATGATCCTTAAGGACACGAAGTCCCACCAGATGCGGCGGGTCTCAATCGATGCGCCGACCGTCGATCTCCTTCCCGCGGCGGGTCGCCAACGTCGCCTGCCCACCCTCCGCAGCCGGGAGCGCGGCTACCGATGGTCGAGCACTCCGTGACGGCGACGGGTCGGCAGCGGCTGTACCTCGACGTCCCGTACGCCGAGAAGGACCAGGCAAAGGCACTCGGCGCTCGCTGGGACCCCGCGGAGAAGCGCTGGTTCGACCCGAAGCCGCCGACGGCTGGTCTCGACCGGTGGGCGGCGCGCGCGCCGATCCCGGAGGTTCTGCCTGGCGAGGACCGAGCGTTCGGATCAGGCCTGTTCGTCGATCTGATCCCGCGTACCTGCTGGTTCACGAACGTGCGCACGTGCGTGACCCAGCAGGACTGGGAGCGGCTCCGCCGTCCGATCTTCCGCCGCGCCGGCCATGCTTGCGAGGCATGCGGCGCGACCGAGGATCGTGAGTCGCGCAGGTGGTTGGAAGCGCACGAGCGGTGGCAGTTCGACGAGCAGACCGGCGTGCAGTCGCTGCGTCGGTTGATCGCCCTGTGCTCGCCGTGCCACCTCGTGACGCACTTCGGCTACGCCAACGTTCAGGGACGCACCGACGAGGCGCTCGCGCACCTGCGCAAGGTCAACGGCATGACGCTCGTCGAGGCCCTGGCGCACGTCCACGCCGCCGAGGACGTGTGGATCAGCCGGTCCGGTCGTATGTGGGAGCTGGACCTGAGCATCCTGACCGACGTCGGGATCACGGTCCGCCGTCCTGAGCGATCCGTCGATCGGCCAGAGGCCGCCGAGCGCGCGCTCGCGCAGCTCGCTGATCGACCGGTGATGCCGCGACCGCGTCCGACATCGGCTCCATCGCTACCGGCTGCACCGCCGGCCGGCCGCCGCGGGCCGTGGGCCCGGCTGACCGGCAAGGACACGTAGCGATGCCGTTCCGGCGCCACGGGCTACGAGGGAGTGTCGATCCCCGCCGGTGACGACCGCGACCGTCATGGGGTTGGTCGAGCTGCAGCCACCGGTGCAGCCGATGGTCGCGCGCGCGGTCGAGCAGCTGCCCGACGCTGACGGGGCGGGCCAGTTGTCGTTCGAGCCGAAGATGGACGGGTTCCTTCAGTAACATCTGGGCATGGCTTCCAGCACCGGCAAGCGGCCCGCCACCAGCGAAGATGCCGGCACCCCGGGTGCTGTGTCTGGCGTTCGTCGGGGTCGGCGCGGTCGCGCCGGCGGCTTCACCTGCGGAGTGCGCAGGCCCCAAGGCTAGAGCCGATCCAGCCTGGCCCAATCGGCGAACTTCACCGCGTCCGGCAGAGACGATGTGTAGTCATTCAAATCAATGCTGTCGCCCACCTTGTTCCTGGCGTCAAGGAAGTATCCGTGCTCCGGGCTATACCACACCTCGACGATCACGGTATGCGCTGTATCGTCTATGGGTCGGTGGCGATGCAGCTTGAAGGTCCTCATCAGTTCGTACGCTTCGTCCGCCCTGGACAGCGCCGCAACCTGCGCCAGCAGGTGGTCCGTGTCGACGTATTCCATCAGCGAAGGAACCGCAGGAGCCGGGCTTCGAGTATGTCCGCCTCGGCACGGTCGACGCAACCGAAAGCCATCCAGCTCAAATACCGCTTGCGGGAGGCCTGGAGGCCGGCGAATTGATGGGCACAGCGATTCGTTCCGCGCACGTAGATCGGATGGGTGTCGGCGTCGAACAGTACGTACACGACGCACTGTCCGGTAGGTGGGAACCGCTCACCCCGGTGCAGCGGACAGTGTCCCTGCCACACCTCGCCAACCCCGATCATTTCCCACCTGGCGTTGGCGATCACCTTCTCCGGGCTAACCCCGATGGCGTCCATCCAGCGGGCCTCCAGGCCACGCAGTCTGCCGGCCGCCAGCGTGGCGTGGGCGTCGCGCAGCTCCCGCCACGTGGTGTGACCGGCGTCGCGCTCGCGGCGCAACGCGGCCAGGAACTGCAGCTCGGCGCCCACCAGCGCGTCGGTCAGGGTCTGCCGCTTGTTCTGCAGCAGTCTGATGTGCTGCACGGACACACGTAGCGACTCAGGCAGACGTAAGCCGGGGTCCGACAGACCGGTTCGTTTCTGGTCGGTGCCGAGAGTACTCATGGCGACCTCGGGATTTGCATACTGCCTGCACACAACTGGGACGACCGAGGTCTGGGGTCGTTGATCTTGATCTTACGCCGGGACCACCGCACAAGCTAGGCCCGGCCCGGGCATGTAACTCGCCGCCGAGCCACCTACCGCGCGACGACGATGGGCAGCGCAGCTCTGATCGGCGCCGGGCGGGCTACCGACGACGCCGACCAGCGCCGAACCATCTGAGCGCGACGGGCGCCCGCGCCCGACCCCGTCACGGTCGAGGTCTCGGCTGGGTCACCGGTGTCGCCGGCACGGCGGCGATGACGACGCCGGGGGCGACGACGTCGGCGGCGAGCTCGGACAGGCGCAGGTTGTGGCTTGAGCTCGCGGTCGGGCCAGCCCCAACACCGATCGTCGTAGTTGATCGTCGGTCCACGACCCGGTCCACGAACTGCTGTCGACCCCTGCCCGGAAAGCCCTGCGCAGCACCGGTCGGGCCCCTGATGTGCCAGGTCGCCCATCGTGCAGGTCCCGACGCCCCGACTACGGATCAGAAGGTTAGGGGTTCGAATCCCTTCGGGCGCACAGCAGAGAATCTAGCCCTGACCAGCGCGAACGGTTGGGGCTAGATCTTCTCCAGGGCGCACATCGGTCCCTCGTAATGCGTAGGTCTGGGGTTCGACTCCCAACAGCTCGCGCGCCTCAGCGCGTCGGCGCGTCGGCAGGTCATAGAACTGCACTCACCGAGCTTATGACTCCCCTCAGGCGTGCGGCAGGAGCCGGGATCTCGTCGAGGACCGCCCGAGTTCACGCTCCTCGTCGCGAAGTGGACCTCGAGTCGGTGGGCGAGTTCGGCGAGGTCCGCCTGCAGCGCCGCGAGGTCGTTGTCGACGCCCTACGACGCGGAGCTCGGGCGCGGCTGAGGCGGGTGGGCCGCGTCGTGGCGCACCTTCGCAAGGCGAGACCTGTCGTGTTCCGCGCTGATAGGCTGCGACGCTGGCTGGGGCGGTATCAGGATACCTCCGGTGATCCTCTTCAGACGCGGGAGCGCGCATGAAGGAGTTCGGGCGGTACCAGCTGCATGACCTCGTGGGCCGGGGTGGCGCGGGGGAGGTGTGGCGTGCCTTCGATACCGAGCGGGAGCGCTTCGTCGCGCTGAAGCTGCTGCCGGAGTCCGTTGCCGACGACGCGCAGTTCCGGGAGCGGTTCCGGCGCGAATCCGCGGTAGTGGCACGGCTGCGGGACCCCCATGTCATTCCGATCCACGACTACGGCGAGATCGACGGTCGGCTCTTCCTGGACATGCGCCTCGTCGAGGGCGAGGACCTCGGGCAGATACTCGCCCGCGAGGGGGCGCTGGATGCCGGCCGAGCCGTCGGGGTGCTGTCACAGGTCGCGTCGGCGCTGGACGCCGCGCACCTCGAGGGAATCGTCCATCGGGACGTGAAGCCCTCGAACGTCCTGATCGCAGGTGCGGGCCAGACTCGGGCCGACGAGTTCGTCTACCTCGCGGACTTCGGCGTGGCCGCGGCGATCGGCGGAACGTCGATGACCCAGACCGGCGCGGTCGTCGGGTCCATCGCCTACATCGCGCCGGAGCGGGTCGCCGGGGACACGATCAGCCAGCAGTCCGACGTGTACAGCCTCGCCTGTCTGTTCTACGAGACCCTCACCGGAGAGCAGCCGTTCCCCACGGAAGACTTCATCGCAACCCTGCAGGCTCACATGAACAGGCCGCCACCGCGGCCGTCAGCGGTCGTGGCGGGCCTTCCTGCGCTGCTCGACCAGGTCGTCGCCTACGGCATGGCGAAGGACGGTGCCGGCCGCTACCAGACCGCCGGTGCGCTGGCGTCCGCGGCGCGTGCCGCCCTGCTGGGGACTCTCGAGACGCCCTCCGGCGCCGACGGGCTTGTTCTCCCCGATCCGCGACCAGAGCCCGGACAGTCCGGGCCGAGCGAGGGTGGGTTCGGGACGACCGGGCCGCCTCCCGCAGCGGTGTCGCCGCGGTCACGGCCCGGTGACGACACGACGGTCCTGCGGCCGCGGCTCGCGCCGGCCGTCCTGGTGCCTCGTCCGGTCCCGCCGAGGACCGGTGGCCCCGCCGCGTTCCCACAGGCCGCACAGCTGCAGGTGCAGCTCCATCCGGCGTTCCGCTATGTCGCGTCCCCTGAACTGCCGGCCGACGGCCCGATCCCCTTCCTGGACAACGAGGTGTCGGTCGACCTGCTCCGCAACCGGATCTGCTGGTCGGACGGCGGGGCCATCCTCGTCACCGGATTCTCGGGGGTCGGCAAGACCACGGTCGTCGATCGCGCGCTCGCGGGCGTGCGCACGGAGCTGGCGGCGGTGGAGGGGGAGTCGCAGCCGCTGATCGAGGTTCGTCTCGACGTCGCCCGCCCGGTCTCCCCGGACGAGCTCATGATCAGGATGATCCGCAACGTCGTCGAGGCCGCGCGGGACTCCGGCATCCTGGCGCGTCTCGCCGGCCCGGTCCGGAGCGAGATAGATCTCGCCTACCGCCGGACGTCGCAGTCCCTGAAGGAGATCCGCGCGCGGACCACCGAGGCGTCGGCCGAGTTCGGCCTGGCAGGGCTCGCGGCGCTGGGCCCACTGGCCGCGCCCACCGGGAAGCTCGGCGGGAAGCGCACGAACACGAGTACGTCGGAGGCCGGGTTCCTCACGTACACGATGGCGGATGCCGAACACGATCTCTCGCGGATCCTGCGCGCCCTCTGCCTGCGCGACACCCCACGGCCGACGCCGTGGTGGGCGCCCTGGCGCAGCCGGCCGTGGGCAGGCCGGGTCGTGGTGATCCTCGACGAGCTCGACAAGCTGACCGCGGCGGCCGAGGGTTGGGCGGCGCTCACGAACCTGATCACGGCGTTGAAGAACGTGTTCTCGACGGCCGGGGCGCACTTCGTGTTCGTCGCCGGACCGGACGTGCTCGACGAGGTCCTCGCCGCCTCCCGGCGGGGCAGCGCGATCTACGACGGCGTCTTCGCGATGCAGCGCTACGTCCCCTGTGTCTCGACCGGGGCGGGCCGGGTGGTCGTGCGGCGGGTAGCGGAGTACGGCGGTGAGGCCGTCGACGTGGTCGCGGACTACCTGGACTACCGCGGCCGCGGCCTGCCGCGGCTGCTGCTGTCCGGGCTCAACGACCTCGTCGGCTACACCGGCCGCACCCCGATCCTGACGATCGGGCCGGAGCAGGCGACCTCGGTCGCCTTCTTCGCCGGCCTACACCGCCGGCTCGCCAACCTGCGCCCGCCGGAACAGGGCCCGCTCTCGCACCCGGTGGACTCGGACCGCTACCGCATGGGCGCCCACCTGCTCACGGACTGGGCGCTGGGGCAGGGCAGCCGCACCTTCACTGCCTCGGACCTCGCCGCCGCCGACGACCGGCCGGACCGCTTCGTGCTGCCGCCCGTCCTCGTTCCGTCGCTTCTGGAGCAGCTCGCGTCCCGCCCCGTCGGGATCCTCGAACGCCGGGTCGTCGACCGCGCGGACCGCACGCTGCTCGACGTGGGGGCCGCTCAGCCCGAGGAACGCGTCTACGCCCTCGCCGCGGACGTCCTCTACGTGGCCACCGGAGCGCGGAAAGCCCCGGAGGACCTGGGTCGCATCGCTGACCGGTACGCGCTTCTGGACGAGCTGGGGCGCGGTGGGCTGGGCCGCACGTACCTCGCGCGGGACGAGCGGTCCGGGGCGATGGTCGTCGTCAAGCTGCTGGACACGCCGAGCCTGGCCCGCGACGATCTCGCCCGCAGGCGTTTCCAGCGGGAGGCCGAGCTGCTGCTGCGGCTGCGGCATCCCGCCCTCGTCCCTGCCCGTGAGGTCTTCGAGGACGAGGGCGTGCTCGGCATCGTCCTGGACCACGTCGACGGAGAACCGCTGGAGCGGGTGATCACGGCGCCCCAGACGGCCGAGGCCGTGGTCGCCCTCGGGCGGCACCTCGTCGACCTGCTGGGCTACCTGGCCGGGCAGGACGTCGTGCGGCTGGATCTGAAGCCCGCCAACGTCGTCCTCGACGGTCACGGTCTCCCGGTCGTCATCGACCTCGGGCTGGCCCGCCGCCTGGAGCGCGGCGACGGTGACCAGCTCACCAGCGTTGGGGCCATTCTCGGCACGCCGCGCTACGCCGCACCCGAACAGCTCCGCGGCGAGCCCGTCGACGTGCGGGCGGACCTCTACTCGCTCGGCCTGATCCTGATCGAGGCGCTCACCGGGACGCCGGCCCGGGCCGGTCACGGGACGGCCGTGCTGCAGGCCGCCCGGCGCAGCAGCGGGATCGTCGTCGACCGGCTGCCCTGTTCCTCCGCGCTCAAGGCGGTGCTGGCCACGCTCACCGCTCCGGATCCGTCGGAGCGCTACGACTCACCGGACGCGGTGGCCGCCGCTCTCGCCGCGACGCCCGAGGCGCAGGACCAGGTGGAGCAGCCGGGGTGATCCGTGGAGGTGGCTCGACCAACCTTGTGCTGCGCCGCCCGCGGGTGTCGGCGAGAGGTCCAGCACGAACCGGGCCACGCCGGCCGGGGCGTGGACGAGCCGGCGCAGTGCCGGGGTGGGTCGGCCTCGAGCTGGTAGACGGGTAGGGCTGTGGGCGCCGGGAAGTCCGAAGGTACGGTCTGCGGCCAGGCCGACGGGTTCGGTGCCGAGTCGGTGTCTGGCTGCGCTTGGTGAGGGCGCTCAGGGCCGCGGGGGCCGTGAGAAGTGCTGGTGGACGCCCTGCGGGCGGCGGTCTGTCGGCCCTGTGGAACTCGGCCGTCGCCGACGTGCAACCAGCACGGACGGCTATGGACGTGCGGCGTGTGCCACGACCTCCGCGACCGTGACAACGGCGGGCTGCAGGCCGGCGGCGCGCTGGTTGGCGTCTCAAAGATCGCCACCACCGCGTGCACCAGCGGAGCATGGCACGGGCACGGTCCGTGGGGTAGGGCTCCGCACGTCGAGCAGGCCGGCAGTGCAACCTGACTGCCCTGACGGGCGTGCTGGTCGTCCGCGGTTCGTCCGCGCGGAGTCAGGCGGGCAGCCACCGCGGAAGGCCGAACGTGGCCAGGTGGGACGACTCGAAGCGAGTCAGCGCACAGACTCGGTCGCCGCGGATGGCGAGGACGAACAGGCCTGTCGCGCGGAAGGTCCCGTCCGGGGTGAGCACGTAGACGCCGAAGGCCGGTTGGCAGTTCGCCTCGGTGCCGACGAGACGGTAGCGACGGCCGGTCGCGAAGAACAGCTTGGTGAACTGGCCGACGAGCTCGCGACCGACGTACTCCAGCGGCATCGGGGGCATCGACAGGAACACGTCGTCGGTGAGCAGAGCCAGCAGGCCGTCGAGATCGGACGCCTCGTACGCGCGGGCGAACGAGGCCGCGGTCTTGCGGGCCTCGAGCGACAGATCCCCGTCGTGGGTCGGCAGGACCTCGCCCGCGCGAGCCATACCGGCCCGCGCGCGCTTGAGGGCGCTGTGCACGGCCTGCTCGGTCGTGGCGAGCATGTCGGCAACCTCGGCGGCCGAGAAGCCGAGCAGTTCCCGCAGCAGGAGGACTGCGACCTGGCGGCGCGGGAGGAGCTGCAGCGCGGTCAGGAACGTGAGCGAGATCGTCTCGGCCTGCTCGACGCGCTGGTCCGGGCCGGGCGCGGCCGCGCCGGTGGGCATCGGCTCGAGCCACACGACCTCGCCGAGTTTCGTGGGTTCCGGCGGCAGGAAGTCGGGCACGTTCCACTCCATCTCCCGCCGGCGCAGCATCGATCGGCGGACGTTGAGGCACCGGTTGGTGGTCACCCGGTAGAGCCATGTCCGCACTGAGGACCGGCCCTCGAACTCCGGCAGCCCGCGCCAGGCGGCGACAAGGGCGTCCTGCAGCGCGTCCTCGGCGTCCTGCATCGACCCGAGCATGCGGTAGCAGTGCACCAGGAGCTCGCGCCGGTAGGGCTGCACCAGTAGCGCGAATGCCGCGTCGTCCACGGCGACTGATCGATCGGTCATGTCTCGCCTCCACTGATGACGACACCTCGGGGCCTCGAAACTGGGCGCTCGTCGCGCGCCCAATCGGACTGGTCCGTGGTGCCAGTACCTGCGACCAGATCACGAGCGGCAGGAGTCAGCCCATGGGCAGGATCGTCCTCAGTACCAATGTCACCCTCGACGGGGTCTCGCAGGACCCGACCGGCGAGGAGGGATCGAGCGTCGGCGGATGGTTCCTCAACATCAGCGAGGGCGACCGCGCCGCCTGGGCGGCTCTGGAGCACGAGGAGGCCAAGAACACGGCGGCCTACCTTGTCGGCGGACGCAGCTACGAGTGGTTCGCAACGCGCTGGCCGGGCCGCGAGGGCGAGTGGGCTGCGGTCCTGAACGGCACGCCGAAGTACGTCGTGCGCTCGCACGCAGGGCGATCGGACTGGGGGCCGACGACCGTGCTCGACGGCGACCTCGAGGCAGCGGTGAAGGACTTGAAGGCCCGCACCGACGGCGACATCGTTGTCTACGCTAGCTATCAGCTGGTCGAGTCGCTGTTCGCCTACGGTCTCGTCGATGAGATCCGCCTGGTCGTCTTCCCCAGCGTCAACGGAGGAGGGGGCCGACTCTTCGACAGCGCACGCGCCCGCCTGTCGCTGCGTGAAGCCCGGCCGCTGGGTAGGTCGCTGGTCTACCTGAACTACGACGTCGAGGTGGCGGCATGAGCACGGCCACGACCGCGCCGTCGACCGGGGTCCGCAGCGGTGCGGTCCTGGCACTCGCCTGCGCCGCACAGTTCGTCGTCGTACTGGACGTGGCCGTGGTGAACGTCGCGCTCCCGTCGATCCGCGCCGATCTCGGATTCGGCACCGCCACGCTGCACTGGGTGATCGTCGCCTACGCACTGGTTCTGGGCAGTTTCCTGCTGCTCGGTGGCCGGATCTGCGATGTCTTCGGTCGTCGTACGGCGCTCTGCGTCGGGCTGGTGCTCTTCACCTTGTCGTCCGCTGCGGCGGGTCTGGCAACGAACGCGGGACTGCTGCTCGGCGCACGCGCCGCACAGGGGCTCGGCGCCGCGTTGATCCCGCCCGCGGCGCTCGCGACGATCGCGATCACCTTCCCCGACCCTGGCGCGCGGGGGCGTGCTCTCGGTCTGTACGGCGCGGTGACCGGTATGTCCGCCTCGATTGGCGTCATCGCCAGCGGCGTGATCACCGAGACCCTGGGCTGGCGCTGGG
>Ga0157379_10003094_pt1 | contig 14072 bp, 13 predicted proteins | sample S25metaG_FD_121802 | JGI IMG/M metagenome (GOLD analysis project Ga0157379, IMG submission 121802) | Switchgrass rhizosphere microbial communities from Kellogg Biological Station, Michigan, USA - S2-5 metaG | ecosystem: Host-associated > Plants > Roots > Rhizosphere > Soil | place: USA... | reverse complement strand
GTAGGCTCGGCCCTGTCGATTCAGTAGACTTTTGCGGCGCTTGCCATCGCACTACCATGGATGTTGGCCTAAGTGGCAAACATGGAATCCTTAATCTCCGTTTCCAGCCGTACCGTCTTCAGGCGAGCCGGTGTTGGGACAGGGGTGATACGCGCATCACTTGCATTGCCTGTCACGATCCGCACCAGCCCCGCGTGCGCAATTCGGAGTGGTATGATGAGCGCTGTCTCCGTTGCCACCAATCGACAGCAACCGTGCCGGAGATGAAGGCCGATCATTTTGGCTCAGCTTGCCCGGTCAGTACCAATAATTGTGTTACGTGTCATATGCCAAAGTACGAAATGCCGGGCATGCATTTTAAATTCACCGATCATTACATTCGCATCGTTAGAAAAGGCGATTCTTACGTGGATTGATCGTTCTCATGTTTCGCAAAGCAAATGCCGAGCAGGTGGGAGAAAACTTGCCATCAATTCGCAATCAAACCAGGTAATTTTAGAGGTGCTTCCACGGTTGCGCGTTTCTTTTGCCTTTCTCGTCATCATATTCATTGTCTCGCAGGGATTGGGTAATCTGCTGCAGGCTGAGCCTAACGAAGCGGTTCGCAATCTCATTCCTCGCAGTTCCACTCAAGTGTTTCTTTTCCTAACGCTGACATTCACGGCTGGGTTCTGCGAAGAAGTAATCTATCGTGGATATCTGCTGCGCCAGTTCGCCGCCCAAGCAATCCAACCTGTTCGCGTCGAGAAAGATGGCCAGTCGTGGATACTCTTCTCATTTGAGTCCAAGCGTGGCGCGTAACAGACGTAACTGTTGCGAAATCTCGATTGCGCTCATTGACCCGGGCGTAGCGGACAGCGCGTCAGCATGGCTGGACCCATCGGGCGGCAGCATCAGCACTATCGTCGGGCCGTGTATTGAAGGCAATCGCCGCGCGTGGGGCAACCTTACGAATAGCGTTGATGACGATTTCGAATAATGCGAGGTTGCGGGGTGGCAGGCGCACGCCGCCCCCGATGACCACACAATCGTAGCTCGTCGAAAGCAACTGACGCTCCACTGTCGGTCCTGCGGTCTCGTCCGGGCGGATGAAACCAACGTCGGACTCCCAACCGCGATCAGTGAATTGCTTCAGCGCAACCGCGATGCCGGCGCGAACCTTCTCAGCGGTCATGCCTGGCGGCAAGGCGGGGTCTGAAAAATCCACAGTCTCGGGATCTAGACCTAGCAGCAGAATCCGCGTCATGAACTCTCCCTTGTTCTGGCCTTCGCTCGGCCGCACCTTTTCGACCAACTTCGCCGGAAATTGCGAAGTGATCATAACCCGACATTTCTGATTTAACAAACGAGAAGCGCCCTTGTTTTAGTTGACGGACCGACCTTGCTACTTTCGGAGGGATACGGGGCTTGATCCTTCCGTGAGCGCGATAAATCGGTCGACCGCAATGTTCTTGATGGTATCTACGGTCCCGGAGGGCCAACGGACTTCAATGTCTACGGAATGAGCGTTCGATCCAAAGCCAAAATGCGGGCGAGGGTCACTTGCTGACAGATAACTGAAGTTGCTGCGCACTTCGCGAGTCTGAGTGGTGCCATCCTGTGTCACTTTCACCCGGGCCCCAAAACCGTCTCGATTCGACCGCGTGCCCTCGAGCTTCATCCCTAACCAGTGATGCTGTGTCGTCTCGCCGTCGGCGCTCACATTGTGAAGCAGTGCTGGCGAGGCATCCAAGCGGGTAAATATCAGATCCATAAATCCGTCATTGTCGAAGTCAATCAGCGCGAGGCCCCGATTCACCGCCGATCCGCTAAAACCTGGGCCTGCATCTCGCCCGCTTTCACGAAATCGACCATTGCCAAGATTTCTGAATAGGAAGTTTCGTTCGGCATAGCTTATCCCCATTGGCTGACGGTCAACTTGCGGATTCACGTGCCCATTCGCAACAACGATGTCGAGCGCACCGGAATTCTCCAGATCCGCGAAGGCAATTCCAAAGCCTAGCGATGTGCGGCTGATTTCGCCCAGTCCCGATTCAAACGTGAGATCGGTGAACGTGCCGTCACGGTTGTTGTGATAGACGTTCGGCGCATCGTCGGAAAAATTAGTCTTGATTAAATCCATCCATCCATCGGCATCGTAGTCTCCGAAATCAACTCCCATTCCCGCCTGTTCATGCCCATCAGCGCTGTATGCCACGCCAGCCGGGAGTGCAATCTCCTCAAACCGAGCAGGACCACCCGGAGACGTGATGTTGTGATACAGAAGGTTCGCGGTGGAATCATTTGCGATATAGAGGTCGAGAAGACCGTCATTGTCATAGTCTCCCCAGATCACGCCCAAGCCGTAGTACTGCTTGGGATCAATTCCCAGCTGAACCCCGACTTCGGTGAACGTGCCGTCTTTATTATTGTGGTACAGGAGATCGCGCTGGCCGGTGAGGCCACGAGGACCACAGTAAACAGGCAGCCCGCGATAGGAACAGAATTGGCCGTTTCCGAATGCCGGGGGATGAGATGGATCTACATCTACATAACGCGCCACTACAAGGTCAAGGTATCCATCGTTATCGTAGTCGCCAAAGGCAGCACTCGTGGAGAAGCCCGCTCCACGGACTCCGGCTCGGTCAGTTACATCAGTAAAAGTTCCGTTGCGATTGTTGTGGTAAAGACGATTTCCCTGAAGACAGCTGATGAACAAATCGTCGAAGCCGTCGTTGTCGTAGTCCCCTACTGCAGCGCCAAAACACCAGCCGGACACCGAGATGCCTGAATGCAAGGTGACATCCTCGAATGTTCCGTCGTTGCGGTTGCGGTAGAGTTTGCCGACCGGCGCTCGGGGACCATTACCCAACTCCATCGTTGTGCCGTTGACAAAATAAATGTCAGGCCAACCGTCATTGTCGAAATCAAAAACGGCTACCCCACCTTCAACCGATTCGAATATGTATTGTTTTTCTGGACTTCCGGCGGTCAGATGAAAGTCAATGTTCGCTGTGCGTGTCACATCCACGAATCGCCGCAAGAACTTCGGGGCGGCCGCGGGGACTTGGGCGCTCGCTCCAGCGGTTTGAGCTGCAGCAGTCAATGTCACTGAAGCGCCTAGTCCAAACCCGATCATGCCCGACACTATTAGCGCCAAGAAATTTCCGGACAATGACATCTTCAGCAACGGCAACACTCCGTTCCCCGCGAGCGCTGCCCGCGCGGCGTGAAATCATTTCAACGCTTCGATGATTCGTTGGAACGCAACCATACCCGGATCCCCGTTTCCCAGGCTTCGATCGGCTGCCACTCGAGCCCGGCCCTGGCGAGAGGGCTGATCTTTGTAATGTTCGACGGCCTCCGCAACAGCTTTGTCAGCTACCACCACCAGAGCGTGGGGATCCTGAATCCCTTCCATGGCGGAACGAGCCGCTTCGATAGCGTCCAATACGGTCTTGTCGCCAAGGCTACAATTTCCCCGACGAGACATTCCTTCGATCGCAGTGGCCAGCATGAGGGACATCTCCGACCACGGAATTTCCCGTTTGCCTTTGCTGGTTTTCGCCACACTCAACAGGCCGGTGGCGAATAGAGTGCCGCAGGTTGAACCCGAAATTTTCGTGATAGCCTGGGCACATTTTCCAAGTGCCGCGCCGATATCGTCATCTGGAAGATTAGGCAGCTCGGACAGCAAGCTGCGTCCGCCACGCGTGAGAGATACACCGAGATCACCGTCACCCAGAACGGCGTCCAGGGAATTTAATTCTTCCTCGGATTCCTCAAGTTTCCTTACGATTCGAGTGAGCCCATCTCTTAATGCGGCGGTAGTCAAAGCAGACATTGCTGATCCCCAACCAGGAGTCGTGATTCCACTATAGGCATTGCTCTTTTATGACGCGGAACATTAGAACCGGAGCAACGCTCTTGGCGGCGCACGCGAGTTATTTCATATCTTGAGGAACGGAGAATCGCACGGCGCTTTTAAAAGAGCCTCGAGCTCGTCGTCTAGTTTGCAGAAGGTCAGAGACATGCCCGCCATCTCCATGGACGTCGCATAGCGCCCGACCAATGGCGCCACGATTTCCACTCCCAACGCCGCGAGCCGATGAGCAACATGGCGATAGACGATGAAAAGCTCTTCGACCGGTGTAGCACCCAGGCTATTCACCAGAACCGAGACCCTGTCGCCAAGGTGCAGCGGCATATCTGCCAGCAACAGGGAAATCATTTCCTCCGCGATAGCGTCGGCGGTCATTAGTTTCCCTCTGCGCACGCCGCGCTCTCCGTGGATACCCATGCCAATTTCCATCTCGTCTTCGCCTATGCTGAAAGTGGGGCGGCCCGCTGCAGGGACAATACAAGAACTAAGTGCGACTCCGATGGACCTTGTCGCGTTAGCGGCCTTCGCAGCTATGGAAGCAACCTCTTCCAGACTGGCCGTGGTTTCCGCCTTCGCGCCTGCAATCTTGTAGGCGTAAAGAAGTCCCGCAACCCCACGACGCTTTGATCGCTCTTCCAGGCTGGCGCTGGCAACGTCGTCGGCGACTTTGACGATTTTGGTTTCTATGCCGTCAAGTTCGACAATCTCGCTCGCCATCTCGAAGTTCATGTTGTCGCCGCTATAGTTTCCCTGTAGCAGGAGCACGCCAGAGCCTGAACTCACAGCGCGGATTGCATCGGCAATCTGATCGACCGAAGGCGAGGAAAAGACCTCTCCGATCGCGCAGGCATCGGCCAGCCCTTTGCCAACGTATCCGGTAAAGACGGGTAGATGCCCCGACCCTCCTCCCGTCACAATCGCCACTCTACCCTTCGGCTTCTGCGAAGTCCGCACGATGACCCGGTTTTCCGTCCCCGTTTTCACGTAGTAGTTCGGATGGGCCAGGCACAGCCCTTCCAGCATCTCTTCGACATAGGCCGTTGCTTGATTCAGAATTTTCTTCATTTTTGTATTAGTTCCGCGGAGGAAGGCCGGATCCGAACCCGCCATCTACCACCATCACTGCGCCGGTTACGAATGACGCGTCGTCGCTCGCCAGAAATGCCGCAAGCCGTGCGACTTCAGCGGGCCGTCCTATCCGGCCGAGGGCATGCAACTTGCCAGCCGCTGCTCGAGCGGCTGCCGGGTCCGGTTGAGACTGAAAGTACCCTTCCGCAAGTCCAGTATCGATATACCCTGGGCAGATGCAGTTCACGCGGATTCCTTCTCGGCCGTGGTCAATCGCCATCGCCTTTGTTAACGCAATGATCGCCCCCTTGGTTGCGCAATACCCGGCACAGTTGGGTTCGACAAAGAAACCGTTTACGGAACTCATGTTGATGATGTTGCCCTTGACCTTCCTTAACTCGGGCAGGAAATATTTTGAACAGAGGAACACGCCACCGAGGTTTACTCCAACCTGTCGATTCCACTCCTCAAACGTTGTGTGCTCTACCGTCTTATCAACTTCGATGGCCGCATTATTCAGCAGCACGTGAACCTGCGAAACTGCACTCAGCGTCTGGCGAACAAGCTCTTGCACAGACTTAGGATCGGCAACATCAACTTGCGCCGCATGACCAACCCCTCCTGCTTCACTAATCATTTGAACAGTGTGACGTGCAGCGTCCAGGTTGATGTCCGCTGCCTCCACAGTTGCGCCTTCCCTGGCAAAGTGCACCGCAGTGGCACGTCCTATGCCCGACCCAGCACCCGTTATGACTACCACCCGGTTCTCAAGAAGCATCGTTTTTTCCAGGGTCAGCTATGCGGGGCGGGAAACCGCGCCTCGGTTTTCGTTCTTTCCCATTCCCCGCTGGACTAATAGACGTACGCTGGGATGGGCTCCAGGGACGACTTCCGTCGCAGTATCCCTGATCAACAAGTTCACGCGTCGGTTCATGGCCACCATATACCCAAAGCATTGCCATCATTTCTTTGGAGTCGTTAATAAAACGATGAGGGTAGCCACGAGGAATAAACGCAGTATCGCAGTCGCTTAAGTAGTAGTGTCGGCCCATTACTTCACAACGCGCCGTGCCCCTGACTATCGTGATCGATTCTCCAAAATCGTGGACATGGCACGGAAGAGAGGCACTCGGCATGAATTCGCCATAGCCGCCACATATTCCGACCGCCCCCAGATGTCCGGCGAACAGGTCGCAAAATTTCGTGCCCCCGGCCAATTCATATTTTTCGGCCCGGTCGAAGCGTTCGATGTGTTCGGGGTCGGTGGCCTGAGGGTTGTTCAATCCAAAATCGCGGACGGGAAACGAGCCCCCGCCGACCAGTTCTCTGGCTGGGGTGGACGATCCAAATCCCACTAGCAACACCAACTCCGCATCACTCGAAAGGTTGACTGCGGAATGGGGCACACCTTTTGGAATGTGGATGCAGTCGCGGGGTCGAAGCAGGTATGACCTGCCCTCCACCAAGACCGATGCGGTACCCGACACAACCGTGGATGCTTCGCTGTATTCGTGGATATGGTAGGGAAGCGTTGCCCCCGGGGCAAATGTAGCTAGAGCAGTGCTAAACCCCTCTGCTCCACATTCTTCAGAGGCAAAGAGACACAGTGAGACACCCAGCGCGATTTCAATCCAAGGCTTGCTGACTCTTCGAATTATTGTTTCCGGCAATGATTCTTTGGTTTCTCTCATTGAAATAAAAGTTCCATCAAGTCGGCCGCCGTATATTCGCCGCGGATCTTCACTGACTGCCGTCCTTCAACTTTCTCTGAGCCTGTTCGCGCGCCTCGAGTTCGGCCAGGACCCCTTGCTCCCTCTGCATTCCAGCCGTGTTTCCGGAACGTCCATACACCCTGAGCAGAAGCCGGTGCGCCCTTGTGAGCCCAGGATTGACGATCACGAGACGTTCCAAAATAGCCTGTGAATCCGCGAACTTGCCTTCCGATTCGTAACATAGCGCCGACTCGAACATCATCTCGGTATTTTCCGGATCCAGCGCCAGCCCTTTCTTGAGAATCTCCAGCGCTTCAGCTTCCTTTCCTTCATACCGCGTGACCTGTGCGAGTGCTGCGTAGTACGGCGGTCTGGTCGCATCTAGCTGAAGGGCTCTCTCAAAGTGATTCTTTGCAAGCTTCAAATCGCCCAGGGAAACCTGGCAATTCCCCAAAATAAACTCGGCTGGCGCAAAAGTTGGATTCTGATTTAGCAGTTCCGTTGCGATCGAAACAGCCTGCTCAAAGTGGCGGAGGCCGTAATGCGCATACGCAAGGTCGTACTGAAATTGAGGCAGAGCTTCGAAGCGTGCCTTCACCCCGTTCAAGAACTCAAGTGCCGTCGAATAGTGGTGCCATCGTAACAATACCTCGGCGACACCCATGGAATATCGCGCCGATTCGGGTTCCGTCTGCGCCGCCTGGCCGAGCTCCCACGCGGCACCTTGAAATTGTTCCTTCTCCATCAACAGCAATCCCAGTTGTCCATGGGCTTCGGCTAAATTGGCGTCTGACTTGACCAACCCTTCCAGAATCTCTTGAGCGCGCTCCACGTGTTTCATGCGAACGAGAATTCTGGTCAGTTCTAGTTGGTCTTGGCTGGTAGAGAACTTCAACACCTCTTCTATTCTTGCCGCAGCATCGTCAGGTCTGCCCGTTTTTAAATATGCCTCGATAAGCGCGAGCTGCGATTGCATGTCTCCAGGCTCGCTGCGAGTTACTCTTTGGAGCGGTTTTATGGCGGCTCCGAAATCACCAGCTTGCACCAGCAGTTGCGCGTAGTTCTCGTTTGCGGAAATGTTTCCCGGATTGACCGCCAACCCTTTCCGATAACTTGTAAGGGCCTGCTGGGACTTGTTCTGTGACAAATAGATCCCGGCCAACCGAAACCACACATCCGCAGCCTTGGGATTCAGGGAAAGGGCTCTTTTGCACTCATCTATCGCGGCTTGCTCCTGTGCTGATCCTCGCCCGGGGTCAGCCTTGAGTGTATGGTTCTTGTTGTCTTGCGCAAGTAATGACGGATCAGCTGCCAAGGTCAGTAGTACGGCGATCACCGATGCCGTTGTGGACCTTGTCCTTACTACCACGTTGCGACCTCGCCATCTACTCGCATGAGTCCGTACGGAGGCAGGTCAAATTTCAACTCGCCGGTGACGCTCACAACCGTGTCATTCGCGTCAGCTCGATATTCTTCGGGCGAAAATATAGCTAGAGATGCATTGGTTTCGTTCAGAGGCCGCATTCGTACCCGTCCCTTAATACCATGTACGGTCACCGACTGTTTGGATCCCGTGAAGTTTGCGCACATCAGCCGAAACGCGCCGTTCCTGACCAAGCCCAAAGCGTTCACCCGAAGTGGTTCTGTGGAACGAGTTCGTACCACGGTTGCACCCTGGAGATCTTGCACATCAGCCAGCACGTGAAAAATGGGAAATACCATGCCTGGGTAGGAACAGAAATCATTGAGATTTGGACCACTGACGCTTCCCTGCACACCGCGCCAACCCTGCGTTTCAAAGTAAGTCAGGCTACTGGCGCCACTCTCTGCCAAGTACTTCAAGCTTCCCAGTGTCCAGCAGGCTGCGAGCAACGACGCCTGACGCTCATCAACACTTGGCGGTACAAAATCCGGGCTTGGAGACGGTTCAGTATCCCGACTATAGGGGTTGAAACGCGCCTTCAGTGTAATTGGGGTCACGGAAACAGGGCGCCCTTCCGCCCACTGCTTTGTACTGGTAACTGTTGAAGCCTGGGCCTCGAGCGCCTCGACCAGAGTGGAATTGTCGCACCCATGCACCTGGGGATTGACCGCGTAGCAGAGAAGATCCAGGTCCTCCGGATGCGGTCTCGATCGGTTCACCTCCGCGTAATTGGCATTCGTACCGCCGCCAATTACTGCATCCTTGTCATAGCGAGAGAGAAGTTTGCGCGCGATCCTGAGAGAATCAGCCGAGCTGCAATGCGTCGCCGAATCGAAGATCAACCAACCGGAAACCTTCGGCCTTATACTTCGCAGTTCGTCCAGCAGATCCTCGATCTCCTTTTCCGGATTTCCTGACAACACGAGAGCGACTTCCAAACCTGCACCCAAGGCGTCAGCATCTGACCAAGCATTTTTAAGATGAAGACGGTAGTCCGGCTGCGACAACTTAAGATCTACCCGAAGATGGCTGAGGTTCAATTGCTTGAGATGATCCAGTTGCTTCGTGCTCAGCGGACCGTATTCAGCCGCATACCCCAATCCGATCTTCGGAATCGCAGCCTGAGCCTCCTGATTCAGGGTCAACGACACCTCTGACTCCGCCCCCTGAACCACATACGGTCCCACGTACCCGCCGAGGCTGAGTCTTACGGTTTGATCTACCTGGACATCGGGCGTAACTTCCCTGGGATAAGGCACAGCCAGCGGAGGACAGTAAGTCTTATAGGAGCCGTCGGTCCAGTTGCGTTGGTCCTCAATTTCAAATACTTCCCCTAGAAAGTCGAGACGGGCCCACACTTCAGAACCCACTTGGTGCCGTATCGCCTGAATGTCGGTAAACGGTTGATGGGGAGATATGTATAAGGGAAATTCATGCTGGCTGGTCGCTCCATTCGGATGTTGCACTGTGCAGCGCGTTCCTGCAAATTCACGAATGGGATGAAGCACGCATAAACCAAGCCGGCTGGTCAGAAACCTTGATCTCGCTCTGCCCTCCATGTGGAAGGTGACGGTGCCATTGGCATCGCCCTCAAGCCGTCCTCGGCAACCAAAGTCAACGTTGCCTTGCTGATAGTCGGCATCGAAACTGAGTTCAAATGAATCGCTCATACTTTTGCAGAGAACATTCTCTATCCTTGGGACTAACGTTCCCCAGTTCTCGTCTCGCAGGGTCACATAAATCCGGCGGACGATTTCGCGATCCCCCATTCTGATGTAGCGGAGTTCCCCAGCTTCGTAAACCATGCGCACGGGCCCAGCACTCAGAATTCTTCTCCCTGGCTCGGGTTTATCACTCCCGTAGTACAACACCGCTGGCGGCACACGTACCGCTTCCTTCGTCGCGCCGTCAGATTGCTGGCTAAGTCGCGACATTAACACCCTCTGGCCTGCGGATGATGCGTCTGCTCATCTTCAAAGACTGGCGGTGCCGCAAGCTATCTACCAGGACAGTCAAGAAAATTACGACTCCAGTTGTGAGGGGGTAAATGTAGGGATTAGCATTCAACATCACTAGCCCATTTTCGACCGTCTGGATCAGAAGGGCGCCGATGATCACACCCGGAAACACCTTACCCCGACCTCCGAATAGACTTACTCCACCCAAAACTGCCGCGGAAACAGCCGCAAACTCACGCTGGTATCCGAAGGTTTGCGAGACCGTCCCCAGCAGCGCAAGTGAAACCAGCCCGCCGATCGCAGCGCACACGCCACAGATGACGTAGGTCGAAGCCAGCACCCGTCGAGTATGGATGCCGGCCTTGCGCGAAGCCTGAATGCTGCCACCAATTGCATAGATCTGGCGGCCAAGCGAGGTTCGGCTCAGAAGCAAGTGAACCGCCGCTAACACAACCGCAAGCGTGACGATCGGGAGCGGTACACCTAACAGTCTCTCAGAACCGAGTTTCGAAAAACTCTCTGGAAGGTTGAGAGATCGCGTTTCAGTTATCAGCAGGGCAAGACCACGGCCGAGGAAAAGTGTACCCAGTGTGGCAATGAAGGGCTGCATCGAAAAGTACGAAACCAATATCGCATTAATGAGACCAGCGACTAGCCCCACGCCCAATGCAGCAACGATGGACGCAGGTATAGACATTCCTGTCAAAACCATTTTTCCCGCAACGGCAGCGGCCACAAACATCGTGGAACCCACGGAGAGATCAATGCCGGCGGTGAGAAGCGTGCATGTCATTCCCGCCGCAACAATTGCGATAGAAGAAGACTGGACGACGATATTCGCGAGATTGGTCGCATCCAGAAAACGAGGCGCCAGCAATCCAAACGCTCCCAGTACGACGATAAACATCAAGGCCCCGTTTCCGAAGCCCCGTATCAGAAAGTGCTTACCGGGATATCTCATTGGACGCTTTGCGCTCCGAATGCCGATCGAAGGATTCTCTCCGCATTGAATTCTGCTCGCCTGACCGAATCACACATTTCCCCGGCGCGAATCACGAGAATACGATCACACACGCCGATCAATTCCTCAATTTCCGATGATACAAACAGAATCGCCTTGCCTTCCCCGGCGCACTGGTTGATGAGCCGGTAGACCTCATACTTGGCCCCCACGTCAATGCCCCTCGTCGGTTCATCCAATATCAAAACTGCCGGGTCGGATAGAAGCCATTTCGCCAGTACGACTTTTTGCTGATTGCCTCCGCTCAAAGTCTTGACAGGCTGTTTCCTCACAGTTGCGATATTGATGCTGACAGCACGCGCCTCGTCCGTGACGGCTCCGCGGAGACGGGCTTTGTGAATGACTCCTGATGATGCGAACGACGAGAGCGCCACGAGCGCAATATTTTCCTCAACACTGGCGTCCATGCACAGGCCTTCGACCCTCCGGTCCTCCGTAAGAAACGCCAGGCCCCGGCGGATACTCTCTCTGGGGACAGGCTGCCGATCCACGGAACCTCCCAACGCAATCTCTCCCTGCTCGAACGTGTCGAGACCGAAAATCATGCGAACCAGTTCGGTTCGTCCTGACCCCATAAGCCCAAACAGGCCCACGACTTCACCCCGGTGCAGCGTGAAATCAAGATTCTCCACGACACCGGGTTGACTCAGAGATCTCACTTCCAAAGCGGGCTCATCCGAAGGGACCGTATCGCGGCGGGGATAAAGATTCTCGAAACTGCGCCCCGTCATAAGAGAAATCATCCTCTCGGACGAAAACTCATCTTTCGGGCCGTATGCTACAACCTGACCATCTCGCAAAACGCAGATATCGTCGCAAAGCTTCAGGACATCGCCGAGGATATGGGAAATATAGATCATGGACATTCCCTGAGATCGAAGACGGTTCATAAGCAGAAACAGCCGTTCCACCTCCGGACGCGAAAGAGATGACGTCGGTTCGTCGAAAATAACGACTCGTGCATCCGCATTCAATGCCTTGGCGATCTCCACGAGTTGGCGTTCTCCCGGATTGAGATCTGCCACCACAATGTCGGGAGAAAGGTCGAGGCCAACTGAGAGCAAACACTTTTTCGCCTGCTCTCGCATGTCCCGCCGATTGATAAGCCCGAGGCCCGCGATCTTGTGTTTTGGGAAATGCGGTATAAAAAGGTTTTCGGCGATCGTCAGATTGGGGAACAGGTTGAGTTCCTGGTGAATAAAAGAGATACCGCGCTCGGCCGCCTGTTGCGGGTTCTTGAGAATCAAGTCCTTACCGTCAACGCGAACCACGCCCGAATCGGCGGCGATTACACCACCCAGAATATTCATGAGCGTGGACTTGCCCGCCCCGTTTTCGCCGACCAGCCCCAAAATATGACCACGAATAACGGGGAAGCTTACGTCGCGCAATACCGTGACGTTAAAAAATCTCTTTCCGATTCCATCGAATTCCACAATTGATTCCATGTGGGTGGTCTCACCCGCCTACGTGCTTACTGTCGATGCGTTACGAAAGACATCAAGAAGGGCGGCAAAAAGAATAAGACCACCCTTCGCCATCATGATCACGAAAGATGAAAACCCCAGCAGGTTAAGGCTATTGTCCATTAAGGTGACGAACAGGGCGCCCAGGATGACCCACTGAATCTTTCCCCGGCCGCCGAAAAGGCTTACTCCCCCGATCACGGGAGCGGCGATCAAATCGAGCAGAAGCCTTTGCCCGATGATCGGCGATGCGGTTTCCAGGCGTCCCATCAGGAGAACGGTCGCTAAGGCAGCGCAGACGGCACTGGCAACGTAGGCGAAGATAATTGTTCGGCCAATTGGCACACCGGAAATGACCGCGGCCTTTGCATTGTAGCCAGCCGCGAACAACCACCGTCCCAGGACCGTACGGGTCAGAACCCAATGGGCGGTCGAAACGAGCGCGGCCGTGAGGAGCAAGGCGTACGGAACAAAGACCACCGATCCCTTCCCGATCGTCACCAGAAGCCGAGGCAAATGATAGATATTGCGCGATTGAACCAACCATAAGGCCACTCCCGAAAAGAAGGTCATCGTCGACAAGGTAACGATGAAAGGCGGCATCTCGAATTGTGTGATTGACAAACCATTAATCAAGGCGATCACGATCGCCACCACGAACATTGCCAGCAATCCTGCCGCGAGCGACCACCCGCTTCCGGCTCGTGGGCCGAAGTTTGACGTCATGATCCATCCACCAACCACGCTGGAGCAGGCAAACACGGATGTGACCGAAAGATCGATTCCCGCTGTAATCAGGACAAAGCTTTGCCCGATTGCGGCGACCAGGAGGGGGAACAAATTCGATAGAACGTTTCTAAGATTCGTGGAGGACAGCAAACCGGGCACCAACTGGGTGGCGACAAGAAGGTATGCAAGGGTCAGATACAACAGAAGATATTCAGAATACAGCAACTTTTTTGCGACGTTTCGAAACCGTCCTGCGCCCGGGAATATCGTTGGTCGTCCGCTGGATTCAGCACGAGAAGAGTCGTGGATAAAAGCCTTCACGCGAACCTCTCCCGTTCCTTGCATACTCTGAATACCCCCGCCCCCCACGGCAATCTGAACCCGCTTTCGGCACGTTCTAACTCTTTATTTGTAGACTGGATTTCCTCGTTCCCCGCTTCGCCACGACCAAGACCCACTCCACCATTTCTTCGGGGACAGGAGGCACCCAAGTTCCGTCCGCCCCAACCTGAACCTCGCTGATCGGCTCTTCTTTCGCCGTGGATGGGACGAACCAGAAAGCTTCGTAGGACACTTTTGGATCGAGATTGCTTAAAGTGGGAGACTTCCATTGATGCAAAGCTCCTTCTTTATCGCGCAAGAGTCCGGGGAGGTAAACGATATACAACTCGCCGGGGATAGCCGCGGCATAGGGCAATCTGAAGCTTTCACTTGAAGCGTGAGGCTCCACCCATTCGGGGTGCGGCTCGAGTCGCCACCACTCAAACTGGGACAACAGTCGTTTTCCCCAAGCGATTTGCTGTGCCCCTGGAAATTGAGCGGCCACATCCCAT
>Ga0157379_10003090_pt1 | contig 14085 bp, 12 predicted proteins | sample S25metaG_FD_121802 | JGI IMG/M metagenome (GOLD analysis project Ga0157379, IMG submission 121802) | Switchgrass rhizosphere microbial communities from Kellogg Biological Station, Michigan, USA - S2-5 metaG | ecosystem: Host-associated > Plants > Roots > Rhizosphere > Soil | place: USA... | reverse complement strand
GCCGTTCAGCGCCCACGTACTGACCAGACCCGTTTCGGTCGAGACGCCGTCGCGATTCGGTCCGCGCGCTTCCGGCCAATCGCCCAAGGGAACTCGCCTCGCTGACTGTGCGGACACAACAGCGACCACGAGGCTCGTTCCTGCAATTGCAGAAAGGCAGAATTGCAGGATTGCAAGAAGGGGCGGGCCGTCAGGAGTCCTTCTCGCCATCCTGTAATCCTGCAATTCAGCGTGCCGGCCCGAATGCCAACAGCACGTTACCGGGGATCCCGCCGAATCGCGAATAGCCCGAGTTCACGAACACCATGCCGCCGACCACGACTGGACCGGGACCGTCGAGCGACCCGCCGCGTCCCGTAATCCCGTTGACCGCCTTGTATTCGTGGACGGTATCGACGTCCCACAAGACTTTCCCATCGTCGGCCGCGTACGCGCGCAGGTGACCGTCGAGGGAGCCGGAGAACACGACGCCGGGAATCGCCGTGAGTGCGGCCGATTGCGCCGGGCTGCAGCCTGGCGTGGCGCTGCATGGCGGCGGTGACGCGTACCACGCTTTGTGGCCGTCCTTGAGATCGAGCGCGGTCAACCCGCCGCCTTCGGTCGGATTCAACGTGAAGCGCGCCGGGTCTGCCGGATCGCTATCCGTCTTGCGGATCCTGACGACGTCGGAGACCGCGGCATAAACGTGTCGATCGTCGCTGGCCATGCCCCACTGCACGCCGCCGTTGACGCCACCTTTGCCGACGCGCGCCTGCCAGACCACCTCACCTTTCTTCGACGGATCGAGGGCGTAGACCATTCCGGACTTCTGACCCGCGATCAGCAGATCGCGGCCGCCGGCCTTGACGAGCAGCGCCGATGATCCGAAGTCGTAGTCCGGTCCGTTTTCCGTCGGGCAGTTGGCGGTGCGGTCTCCGCAGGCGGAGTTGTACGCATCGCCGGCCAACATCTGTCGTGACCACACGACCTGTCCGCTCTTGATGTCGAGCGCCATCACGGCGTCGCTCGTGGTGGTGGCGGGCGTCGAGTAGTTGTCGCCGGTGGTGACGTACAGCAGGCCGCGTTTCGCGTCGATCGTCGGCGTGGCCCAGACACCGGCCCCTGACGGTCCCCACTGTGGCGTGCCGGACCGGTTCTTCCCGACGAGCTTCGGTTCTTCCCGGATCGCGTATTCCTTCCAGACAAGAGATCCGTCGCGGACCCGGAGGGCGACGACACTGCCGCGAAACGTGCAGCACGGATAATTGACGCCGATGGCGCGCGATTCCTCCCATGACGCGACCGGGATGAACACCGTCCCGTCGTGCACCGCGGCCGCGCCGGTCAATCGTGTCGCTTCGTGATCCTCGACGCGCTTCTTCCACAGCACCGCGCCGGTACTGGCGTCGAGGGAATAGACCCAGCCCGTCAGATCGCTGAAGAGGAGCGTGTGACGCTGGCCGAGCGGCACCGCGACGATCGCCGAGCGGACGGGGCCGTTCGCTTGAAACATCCAGCGCAGGCAGCCGGTGTCGACGTCGAGCGCGTGCACGAGTCCGCCGGCGCTTCCGACGAACAGCGAGTGGTCGAGAATCGTCGGCTGCGCGAAGGCGGACACGTCGCCGTCGAACGCAAACGCCCATTTCAACTGCAGCCGCTTGACCTCGTCGACGTTCAGGCCGGCAACGTCGCTCGACTGAAACCTCGTGTTGCCCTCGGTCGGGCTCCAGCCGTTCCACTGCGTCTTCGGGCGGCCTGCGATCTTCACCACCCGATCGGCGCAATACGCCGACGGCGGCGGCACCGGTTCGCTCGCGCCGCTGCCCAGGAACGTCGCGACGGCTTCGCGCTCGTCGCGTCGCAACGGATAGGCGACGTTCATCATCACGCCGAAATCGAGCGCCCGCAGAATCCGCGACGCGGGCAGTTTCTTGAGCGCGTCGCGCGGCGGAATCCGCGCCGTCACCAGGTCGTGACAGCCGGCGCACCGTTCGCGGTAGATCGCCTCACCGGAGGCGACCTGGGCGGCAGGGGGAGCCGTCGCGACAGACAGCGCGAACACACATGCGAGGGACGCCAGCCATTTTTTCATCGCACGATCTCCGGCCTTGAACACGCTTCGCAGGAGCGCGGCCTGTTTCATCGGTCACCATCTCCGCCTGCTTGCTGCGGTTCACAATTACGGTGACGTATTCTGGCCACCGAGTCACGGAGACACCCACGCTGCAGATTCCGCGCTCGACGCGGCGCCGCGCAGCGGCGGGCCAGGCTTGCCCGCCTGACGACTCGGCCTGCAGGCAGGCCGACCGTGTCGAGCGCCTCTGCGGCTCTGTGTCTTTGTGGCCCAATTTGAGTCGAATACGTCAGCGTAGTTGCGGAACACTGTACTTAGCGTCCTTAACTTACACCGAAGGCACTCGGTTGACCGCCGGTGACGACCAGAATCCGAGATGCACCTCGCGCGCCTCGTTCAGCAATAGCGGTCCTGCGATGGCGACCTTTTGTGACGCGCGGGCGAACAATTCGGTGCAGGGAATGAGGAAATCCCGGCCCGCAAGCGCCGCGAGCTCCTCCGCAGGAAGCGCGTACACGATCGATCGAATTCCCGCCCAGTACATCTTTCCGACGCACATGGCGCACGGCTCACAGCTGGTGTAAAGCACGCCGCGACGAATCTCGTCCGGCGAGAGTTGCCGGATCGCCAGGGTCACAAGATTGGTCTCCGCATGGGCCGTGGGATCACGATCGGTTGTCACCGTGTTCTGCGCCGTCAAGGCGACTTCGCCGTTGATCGCGAGGAGTGCCCCAAACGGGTGATTGCCAGCCACTCTTGCCTGGCGGGCCAATTCGATCGCGTGTCTCGCGAAGTGTTCCTGGACGTCCATAGAGATCACATTGATCGGGCGCTGCGCATACACGACTCGCGGTGTGGCGCAGCGGGCGAGAAGCGCGACGAACTGGGTCCCGTCGGCGGATCGTGGGCCGTCAACCAGCCGTCGCAGGAAGCAGCGACCCGCGAATCCGTTCGAGTTGCCGGAGGTGCAACAGATCGTGACCGGCGTACAGCCGCCGCATGAGCTCGAGGCTCTCCTCGCCCCGCTCGCTGTGCATTCCCACCCTCGCCAGATCGGCGGGACTCAAATGCTCCCAGATTCGCATGTTGGCCCGGCGGACCACGGTGAATTGCTCGAGCGCGTCGCTGACGTCGACATCGCAGTACCGGAGGCGACTCGCCCAGAGATCCTGATCGTAGCCCGTCAAAGAAGGCCGCTCATGTGCCAAGACCATGCGGAGTCGAAGGCCGCCCACGAGCTCGGAATCCGCCAGATGCTGGATCACGTCACGAATCGACCATTTGCCCGGAGCCTCCGGGCTGACCACCACCCGCGCGGGCACGGTATCAAGAAAGCGCTGCAGATCGGCCGGCATCTGGCGGAGGATTACGACGGGATCGCTGTCACCGAGTAGGTCGAGGAGTGCGGCAACGTAGGCCGCGATGTCGGCCGGCGTCGACGAAGCAGGATTGCTGAAGATGCTCATCGCGCGTTGCTCTTGATTGGCATTCAGCAATCCAGCGGCCGACGCCCTGCGTGTCAGTCGATGTATTTCACGATCACCAACGCACGTCGCCTGGAAGCGCGTCGATCAACGCTTGGGCCAGCCGGCAGGCGGGGTCCACGGACCACCTTTCGGTCCGACTTCGTCGGGCCGCCCTGGCGGCAGTACTTTGTCGCCCCTCGCCCTGACATAGTCATAGAGCTGCGTGATCTGTTTGTCGTCGAGGAGCTTGTCCCAGGCCTGCATCTGCCCGTCGGCGCTGCCGTTCTTGACGGTCTGCATGAAGTCCTTGAGACTCATTTTTTCGTTGGGGTCGGTCAGATTGGGCGCCAGCGTCGTGCCGACCGCGTCTGTGCCGTGGCATCTGTAGCAGTAGACATGCCACCATTTCCAGCCCTGGTACACACTCTGATAGATTTCCTGTGACTTCTGAGCCGCCGCTGGTGCCTGGCTTTGAAGCCGGGCGAGGTCCGCACCGACCGCTATCACCACCGCCAGCACGAGGATCGCACTGCCTCTGGAGATCATTTGGCTTCGACCGCTCCATTCTTTAAGGCGTTCACCGGGACATTCATCAAGGGCACGCCGTAGTCCGTCAGGATCTTCCTGATTTCAACCTGCCTGGTGTCGAGCACTTTTTCCACTTCTGCTTTCAAGGCCTCGTCACCGCGTCGGACACCCACCGTCATATTGAACGCGAAGGGAAGGTCCGTCTTCCCGGAGGGAATGGGGACCATCGTCAATGGCACGCGTTGGTGCGCGACGAAATAACCCGCGGCCGGCCCCCAGACGATGGCCACATCGATTTTCTTCCCTTCAGCGACGGCATCGATAATGGTGCTCGGCGGATTCTTGATGGAGTAGAAGGTGTCGAAGCCGACCACGTTATCGACGATTCCACGCTTTGACAATTCGTGCACCGGAGGGGGATTGGTGTAATCGTCGCCGAACAGGTGAACGCCGATGCGAAGCTTCTTGAGAACCGCATCGTCGAGAGATTTGAGCTGAAGGCCCTTGTCCTTGCGATAGACGAACACGTACGCCGACCGGTAGTACGGCTTCGTGGTGGCCACCAGATCGTATCCTTCCGGCACGCCGATCACGATGTCGCACCGCCCCTCCTTCAGCGTGGCGTTCATCGTATTCCTGATGAAGCCTCGCCGCTGGCCCCACCAGATATAGCGCAGGGAGGCGTTCAATTGCTTCGCCATCACGTCGGCGATCTTGTTCTCGAACCCTTCCAACTGCCGGTTGGAAAACGGCAGGTTTTCCGGATCCGCACACACACGAAACTGCTTCTTGGCCTGAGCGCTCGCGAGCGGCACGGAAAGCAGGACCAACGCGATCGAAAACGCGCAGGTCAATGCGTGAAGTTGCCGGGCTGGGCAGGTGGGTCTGGCAGGTCGGGTGGGTGAGACCCGTCCTACCTGACCGACCAGACCTACCTGAGCCACCAGTCCTACCTGACCGACCAGACCTACCTGACCCACCTGTCCTGCCTCTCGGTTACGGAAGCGAAAACACCGTCAAGACGCCACCCTGGTTGCTGAAGTTGGCCACGTCGCCAAATGCCCCGAGCGCGCCCAATCCAGCCGTCGGATCTTCCGCACCGATTTCGGCGGCGACGCCGATCCCCGACCATCCTCCGATGCCCGACAGGATCGCGACGTACTGCTTGCCATCAGGCCCCACATAGGTGATCGGGTTGCCGATGATGCCAGACGGCGTTTTGAACTTCCACAACACCTCGCCGGTCTTCGCATTGACGGCCTTCAGCCATCCTTCCATGGTCCCGTAGAAGACCACGTCGCCACCAGTGGCGAGGGCGCCGCCCCAGTTCGCCAGGTTTTCCTTGATGCCCCACACCTTCTTGTTTGTGGTCGGATCCCAGGCAATGAACTCGCCACGGTTGCCGCCCGGGCCGGCATGGCTCACGACGATCGCGCCCACGTACGGCTGGCCCGCCTGGTACTTGACCTGGACGCCTTCATAATCCATGCAGAGATTGTTGGTCGGCACGTAAAGGAGATTGGTCCTCGGCGAAAAGGCCACCGGCTGCTGGTTTTTTCCACCCATCGCCGACGGACAGATGTCCTTGGTGTTTTTCGTGGCGGACGTCTGTTTCTCGGGATTCTCGATGGGCCTGCCGGTCTTCAGGTCCACGCCGGTCGCCCAGTTGACGACGACGAACGGGTCCGCCATGAGCAATTCACCCGTGGCCCGGTCCAGAATGTACGCGAAACCGTTACGGTCGAAGTTCGCCAGGATCTTTCTCGGTTGCCCCTTGATGGTGACGTCGAGAAGCACCATCTCGTTGATCCCGTCGTAGTCCCAGCGATCGTGCGGCGTCTTCTGGTAGGCCCACTTCGCCTTCCCGGTATCCGGGTCGCGCGCGAAGATCGTCATCGACCATTTGTTGTCGCCGGGCCGCTGGTCGGGATTCCAGGATCCAGGGTTCCCGGAGCCGTAATAGAGCAGGTTCAAGTCGGGGTCGTAGCTGTACCAGCCCCAGGTGGTCCCGCCACCGCGCTTCCACTCCTCGCCCTTCCACGTCTCGACCGACCCCGGGAACCCGACTTCGGCCTCGGGCCCGGTGCTGTACATCCGCCAGATCTGCTTGCCGGTCTTGACATCGTTTGCCGTCACGAACCCGCGCACGCCAAACTCTCCGCCGCTGATTCCGGAGATGACTTTGTCCTTGATCACCAGCGGGGCGGACGTGACGGTCTGGCCGACTTTATAGTCGCCCTGCTGCACCTTCCACAGCTCTTTCCCGGTTTCCGCGTCCAACGCGACCGTGGTCGTGTCCAGCTGATTCTGGAAGATTTTCCCGTCGGCATACGCCAGGCCCCGATTCACCGTGTCGCAGCAGGCGACCGGAATGACTTTCGGATCCTGCTTCGGCACGTATTTCCATTTGACGGGCGCGCCTTCCTTCGTCAGGTCGAGGGCATACACGATATTCGGGAACGGCGTGTGGACGTACATGGTGCTCCCGACGACCAGTGGTCCACCTTCGTGTCCCCGAAGCACGCCGGTGGAAAACGTCCAGGCGGCCTTCAGCGTCTTGACGTTCTCGGTATTAATCGAGGAAAGCGAACTGTACCGGGTCGATGCGTAATTCTTGTTCTGCATCGTCCATTGTTTGTCTTCCTCGTTGACCGGGGAAGCAGCACGATTGCTACTGCTACTGGTACTGCTGACGTTGCTACTCGGACTGTTCGTGCAGGCGGTGGTGAGCACCGGCAGCATGAACGCGGCGGCCGTGAGCAGCATGGATCTACGCTTCATCTCATCGTCCTTTCTGTTCATGAACGGTTTCTTATTTCGTGCCCTTGCTGTTTCTGGTCTTTGAGTGGAGGCTCTCGTCGACCCAGTTCAGGATGACGTCCGCGATCTCGAGGTTGTTGGTTCCGAGCATCATCATGTGGGTCGTGCCCTTGAAGATCGGGTTCCCCAGTTCGTCGAGCTTGATGTAATCCACCTTCGCGGTCCCCTGTCCGGCCGCGCGTCTGGCTTTGATCGCGTTGACGGTGGTGTCGCACACTTCGCTGCTCGCAGTGTAATCGCCCTTGAGCGCCATGTAGGGGATCTTGTCGAAGTCCTCCGCTTTGAGTCCGCTGTTCGGGAGAGAGCAGGACCCCTCGATCGTCACGAGCCCCTTCAGCAGGTCGAGATGACCGTGTTCCTTCAGGATGCGGACCATATGATGCCCCATGATCCCCGATTGCGAGTGCGTGGCCACGATGGCGCCGCCCAGCTTTTCGACGAGCAAGGCCAGATCCTGCGGCGTCCAGGTATTGGCGGGGGCGATCGTCACCGGATCGCAGGTGGGACAGGTGGAACCCGGCAGCGTGACTTCCGCGTTGGGAACCAGCTGCTTGTAGTACTCGAGGGCGTAGTAGTTGTTGGGTCCTGCGGGCGCCTGCGCGATGGCCCCGGCGCGCGCGACGATGCTGGGGTCCACGGCGCCGAGCGGGTAGGCGGGGAAGTAGTCCTTGCCGTGGCTCGTGTCGGTCGGCGGATCGCCTGGATCACCGTGACGGATGAGGGTACCCGTCAGGATGGTCGATCCGGGCGGGCTGAGATGCCCGAACCACGCGGTCCATGCGCCGTTGTCGGTGATCCTGCCGAAGCTGGGAATCTTTGCCGTTCCATTCGCGACGTCGCCGCTCTTGATCATCGCGGCCGCCTCGTGGATCACCGACTCGTCGAACCCCGAGCGGCCGCGTCCCGCCTGATCGACGATATAGGTGGAAATCCCCTGACGAACGAAATACGGCGCCCAGCCTTCGCGCCCGTCCGGCGTCGACTCCAGACAGGCCGCCGTGTGAGTCGACCCGTGCACCATGATGACCGGCGGCATGTTCGATTTCTTGTTCGCCGGTATCTGGAACTGCACGTACATCTGGCCGATCGTGATTTGGTTGGGAGCCGGCGTCTGGTTCGGGGCGTTGGGCGGTGGGACCGTCGCGTACGTCGTCACCTTCGGTACGCCGCCGATGAAGAAGCTCCCCTGATCTTCGATGACCAGCGGCTTCTTGAGAAATTTCTTTGTCTTGCCGCTCTCTTGCGCCAGGACGCTCGCCGTCATCGGGGCCAGGAGGACCGCAGCGCACAGGCACCAGCCGACGTGGCGCATCACACGATTGTCGCAACTCATCGAATCCTCCTGTTGCAGGTCTCTCGATTTCCGTTCGGCCCGAGTCGTGGTGCCGGCACACACTGGCGCGCGGCCAGAACCACCGACACACCGATGTTCGAACGTGGCAGGCTACGCCGCGCGGCCGAGCCTGTCAACAGCACACTGACACACGAAGAAAACCGCGCCGGGCGAGAAGCAGCCGCGCACGCTGGTGCCCCGAGACAAGGGGAAACGTCATCTGCTGAGGACGAATCTGAACAGAGCGCTCTGGTTCCGGCCGCTTCCGGCCGCTCCGCCTGGCATTCTGCTTGCTAAAACGGCTCCACAATATGGCTGCGAACGAATCGAAACGGTTGCCTCGGCGTGAACTGCTGGCAGCGCTCGGCGCCGGGCTCGGCGCGGCGTTCACCGCCTGCGCATCGTCCCCGACAAGTGCCACTGGGACCGGCATCACGACCGGCACGTCTACGACAGGTTGCGCGATCACTCCCAGCGAAACCGACGGACCGTATCCCGACAAGACCGGGATGCTCAGTAACGCTGCGTTTTTCAGACGCGACGTGAGGGAGGACCGCATCGGGCTGCCGTTGACCCTGACGCTGACGATTGTGAACGTGAACGACAGTTGCAATCCTGTGAGCGGCGCGAACGTCGAGATGTGGCAGTGCGATGCCACCGGCAACTACTCGGAGTACTCGCAGCCGGGCTACGACGGCACCGGGAAGACCTTCCTTCGCGGACTCCAGACGACCGATGCCAGCGGCCAGGCGACCTTCGTGACGATTTACCCCGGTTGGTACGCGGGCCGTGCGACGCATCTCCATGTCGAGGTCTTCCGCGGAGTCTCGCCGGTGAAAACGACGCAGATCGCGTTTCCCGAGGACATCACACGGGCCGTCTACGCGACCGGCGTGTATGCGCCGAAAGGGCAGAACCCGACGACCAACAGCGGCGACATGGTGTTCTCGGACGGCACGCAGCGCGAGATGGCGACGCTGACAGGCAACACGTCGAGCGGCTACACCGCGACGCTCACGATCGGCGTTGCGATCTGAACCATTCCGAGCGTCACAGCACGGCTCTCAGCGACGCAGTCCGCAATCGATGCGCGTTATACTGACGCCTGTGAAGAAGCGCGGTTTGCGGATTGTCTTTGCCTCGATCGCGGTGATGCTCGTCATCGCGCCACTGCCCGTCCGGCATCGAACGGCCGCGGCGGCGTCCACCTGCGAGTTCGATGGTGTCGCCCGGATCGTGGCCGTCGGCGACGTGCACGGCGCCTACGATCGACTCGTCGAGATCCTGCAGATCGCCGGCGTCGTCGACACCCGATCGCGATGGGCGGGGCAGAAGACCCATCTCGTTCAGCTCGGCGACCTGGTCGATCGCGGCGCGGACTCGCGGAAGGCCCTCGACCTGCTTCGCCGCCTTCAGGGAGAAGCGGAGAAGGCGGGCGGGGCCGTGCACCTTCTGCTCGGCAACCATGAAGTCATGCGGATGCTGGGGGATTTGCGGTACACCATGCCTGGGGAGTACGACGCCTTCGTCAAAGAGGACTCCGAGCGCACTCGAGCAAAGGTCGTCGAGGCGGCCAAGCCTGACGATCGACCACAGCTTCTGAAAGAGACGCCACTCGGATCCACCGAAATGCGGGTCGCGTTTGGCCGGACGGGGGACTACGGCAAGTGGCTCCGCACGCTGCCGGTGGTCGTGAAGATCAACGGCATCGTGTTTCTGCACGGAGGCATCAGCCCCGCAGTCGCCTCGCTCAGTTGCGCCGAGATCAACGCGACAATTGGCAAGGAGCTGGGCGCGGACCTCGACAAGACGCGCGCCGCGCCGCTCGCCAGCCTGGCCGCGCGCGAGGACGGACCGCTGTGGTATCGCGGGCTGGCCCAGCAGCCCGATACCTTCGCGGCCGAGGTCAACGGCATCCTGGCCGCGCAGCACGCACGCGCGATCGTCATCGCCCACACGGTCGTGCCCGAGGGCCGCGTGCTCCCGCGCTTCAGCGGCAGGGTCATCCAACTCGACACCGGCATGCAGCCGGGCTACGTGCCGATGGGACGCGCCTCGGCGCTCGAAATCCAGGACGGCGTGGCGACGGCCATCTACACGGACCGCCGCGACGTGCTGCCGGCGATTCCATCCGAGACACCGACGGCGCCGCCGCTTCCAACGGCGGCGCCCCCGCGCTGACCGGCCACGAAGGCCGCCTCGCGGTTGTCTACCTGGCCTTGATCGTCACGCGCACTTCCGACGCTTTCATCGCGCCCGCCGCCTCGGTGTAGCTGACGCTGACCGTATCCTTTACCGCGACGAGATCCGTCACGGGGATTCTGCCGCCGGCCGCGGTCGTCTTCGTGCCAGCGCCCTTGCCGAGCACCTTCGTGGTCGGATCGATGCTGAAGGTCATTTCTTTGCCGCCCGACCCGGTGACGGTCAGCGAGCTCGCCGACACCGCCTTCACGGCGCCCGTGGCGATCTTCTGCGCGGCGGCGTCGGCCGAGACCGAGCCTGCACCGGCCGAGGCGATGGTCCGAATGCTGGTGGCGAGCATCTGGCCGCCGGCCTCGCGGTAAGTCACTTGAACGGCTCCGCCCGTCTTGACGACATCGGTGATCTTGACGCCTGGCGCTCCGGCCGCCTGCGCGTCCCGGGTTTTCCTGCCGGCGCCGGGGGCCTCGACCCTGGTCTTGGTGTCGACGTTGAATTTCATCTCCTTGTCCTGCACTTTGATGCTCACCGAATCGGCGGCGACCGCCGTCACGGTGCCTCTCGCCGTCTTTGTGGCGGCTTGCGCGGCCCTCGCTGGTGAGGACCACGCGAGAATCGACGCCAGGAGCACCAAGGCCATCACGACAGGTATCCGTTTCATTTCATCCTCCTCTTAACAACCGTACTTTACGGCTCCATAACGTAATACTTAACCTCCGACATTGGAAGGACTAACATCGGCACGATTTTCCTCCGGCTGAAACTCAGAAAGCGGGGACTCGTGCGCCGACGGGACTTTTTTCTCAGCCTGGCTGCCGCAACAGCCGCATTGGCACAAACGTCCGTGCCAACTCCGGTCAGGCGAAAAGGGCGGCTCAAACAAAGCGTCACCCGAGCGGTCTTCAACCGCAACATCCCGATCTCAATTTCACCGGCTACCTGGCCCACGAGTACTCGCCCGCTGAGGGGCATGATCCGATGGCGACGCTGAATCGGGCCATCGAAATCTGCGACGCGTAACGGCCGCGCTTCTACGCGGTCTCCATGCGCGCGGCGTTCTCGAGGCCCAGCTCGGTGATCGAGATCTGGCGCATCCGGAACTTCTGGACCTTCCCGGTGACGGTCAGCGGGAACTCGATCGTGAAGCGAATGTATCGAGGGATCTTGTACGGCGCCAGAACAGTGCGGCAGTAGTCGCGGATTTCGTCGGCGGTCGCCGTATGACCTTCGCGAAGCCGGACCCAGGCGCACAGTTCCTCGCCGTACTTCGGATCGGGCACGCCGAGCACCTGGACGTCACCGATTTTCGGGTGCGCGTAGAGGAGCTCTTCGATTTCTCGCGGGTAGATGTTCTCGCCGCCGCGGATCACCATGTCTTTCAGCCGACCCACGATGTTGACGTAGCCATCCTCGCGCATCACCGCGAGATCGCCCGTGTGCATCCACCGCGCGCTGTCGACGGCGGCGGCGGTCGCGACCGGGTCGTCCCAGTATCCCAGCATCACCGCGTATCCGCGGGTGCACAGTTCGCCCGGCTCGCCGCGTCGCACGATCGCGCCCGTCGCCGGGTCCACGACCTTGCATTCGAGATGCTCGTGGATCGTGCCGACGGTGGCGACACGCGTTTCGATCGGATCGTCGACGACGGATTGAAACGACACCGGAGAGGTTTCCGTCATGCCATAGGCAATGGTCACGTCCGGCATGTGCATGCGATCGACGACCTGGCGCATGACTTCAACCGGGCATGGCGATCCCGCCATGATCCCCGTGCGCAGCGACCCGAGCCGGTAGCTCGCGAATGACGGATGTTCGAGCTCCGCGATGAACATCGTCGGCACGCCATAAAGCGAGGTACAGCGCTCGTCCTGCACCGCTCGAAGGCACGCCTCCGCATCGAACGATTCGCCGGGAAGGACGACCGTGCACCCATGCGTCAGCGCCGCCAGGCTTCCCAGCACGCAGCCGAAGCAGTGATAGAAGGGGACCGGAAGGCAGATGCGATCGTCGGCGGTGTATCGCAGACGTTCGCCGATGAAGAAGCCGTTGTTCAGGATGTTGTGATGCGAAAGCGTGGCGCCCTTGGGCGCGCCCGTCGTGCCCGAGGTGTACTGAATGTTGACCGGATCGTCGAACTGCAGGCCGGCCTCGCGCGCGCGCAGCCGCGATTCCGACACACCTTCTCCGTTCGCCGCCAGGTCGTCCCAGGACAGGCCGCCCGGATTGCGGTCGGTGCCGAGGTAGACGATCGTGCGCAGGGCTCCCAATCCGGGCGCCACTTCCGCGAGCATCGCGACGTAGTCGGCGTTGCGGAAACGCCGCGCGGTGATCAGGACCGACGTGCCCGACTGGTGAAGCGCGTATGCGAGCTCCCGGGTCCGGTACGACGGATTGATGTTCACGAGAATCGCGCCGACTTTCGCGGCCGCGTACTGCGTGATCAACCATTCGGCGCAGTTCGGGCTCCAGATGCCGACGCGGTCGCCCCGTTCGACGCCCAGCGCGAGCAGTCCACGTGCAATGCGTTCGACCTCCTCCCGCAACTCCTGGTAGGTGAAGCGGAAGTGCTGATGGCAGGAGACGAGGGCCTCTCGCGCGGGAAACGCCGAGGCCGCACGGTCCAGGCATGCGCCGACCGTTTCGCCGAGGAGCGGCATCGCCGACGGGCCGCTCACATACGAGCACGTCATGGCGCGTGGATTATAGGCGATTGACCGCGCGTCGACGCTACTCGGGCGGCGTGAGATCGTGCTGGGCGGCGAACAGGGCCAGTTCCAGGCGGCTCGAGACGCCCAGCTTTTCGAAGATGTTGGTCAGATGGTGCTTGACGGTCTTCTCGCTGATCCCGAGCGCGTCCGCAATCTTCTTGTTGCCGGCGGCCCCGACGATGAAGCCGACGATCTGCAGTTCACGTTGCGTGAGTCCGAAGGCGGGGGCGCGCTCGGTCGGCGTGCCCAGCGTTCGCAGCGCGAACACCAGATCCGAGACGCTCTCGCGCCCCACCCAGTACTCGCTGGCCATCACCGTCCGGATGGCTTTGAGCAGCAGCCCGGTGGCCGATTCCTTGAGCACGACGCCTCGCGCGCCGAGTTGAAGCGCCTTGACGATATCCGCCTTGTCGATCGCCGCCGTCAGCAGGATCACCTTCGGCGAGTCCGAAACGCTGGCGAGGGTTTTCAGTACTTCCAGCCCCGACACCCTCGGCATCGCGACGTCCAGCAGCAGGATGTCGGGCCGGAGGCTGCGCGCGAGGCGCACCGCTTCGTCGGCATCGACCGCTTCGCCCACCACTGTCAGATCCGGTTCCGCATCGAGCAGGCGGCGCAGGCCGTCGCGAAAGATCGGATGATCGTCAGCGATCATGATTCGCACGATTGGCGGAACTTTCTTCATGGCGCGGCCTTCAGCGGGACGGCCACCTCGACGCGGGCGCCGAACCCGGGCTTCGACTCTACAACCATCGTACCGCCGATAATCCGGACGCGCTCGCCGATCGTCCTCGGTCCCTGACGAAGCGCCTCGAGCTCCTCCTGGGACCGCCGTCCTGCAAAGGGGAATCCCTGGCCGTCGTCCTCGATCGACACCTTCCACCAGGCGGCGTCGACGTCCGCACGGACGAGCACGCGATTGGCGCCGCTGTGCTTTCGAACGTTGACGAGCGCTTCGTGGACGATGCGCGCCACCTG
>Ga0157379_10003088_pt1 | contig 14088 bp, 12 predicted proteins | sample S25metaG_FD_121802 | JGI IMG/M metagenome (GOLD analysis project Ga0157379, IMG submission 121802) | Switchgrass rhizosphere microbial communities from Kellogg Biological Station, Michigan, USA - S2-5 metaG | ecosystem: Host-associated > Plants > Roots > Rhizosphere > Soil | place: USA... | reverse complement strand
GGACGCGGAGGGCGCCCGTGGCCAACTGGTGAAGGACGGGTACAACCCGATTTTGAAGAAGTGACAGAGCGGGCATCGGCCGTCGGCCGTCGGCAGAGGTCTTCCTTGGATGCATCTGGCGTGAAGCGGATGGGGTGGGTGGCGATTTGGATATTAGGCGCAAGATCCTTCGTGGGCTGAAGGCCGCTCAGGATGACGCCGTTGTCGGTGGGAACCTACCATCGAAGTCGGAAGTCTGACCCGAGAAGTCCGACGCCCGGGTTCTGCCGCCGGCGGCCCTACCTGCTGAATCTCTGCTCTTTCCAAGGGTCTCCGTACATGTGGTAGCCATTTTGTTCCCAGAATCCAGCCACGTCATGATCGAGAAATTCCAGGCCGCGCAACCACTTCACTGACTTCCAGGCATAGAGGTGAGGAACGATCAGGCGCAGCGGATAGCCGTGCTCTGCCGTCAGGGGCTCGCCGTCGTGGTGAGTGGCGAGTAAGACTTCTCGCTGATCGAGATCGGCCAGGGGGACATTGGAGGTGAATCCCTGTTCGGCGTGTACCAGTACATAGGCCGCTTCCGGCTTGGGATGCACGCGGGCCAGCAGTTCCTGGAAGGCCACGCCCTCCCAGCGGTTGTCGAAGCGGCTCCATCGGGTCACGCAATGGAAGTCGCTGGTTCGTTGGATTTTGGGCAGGGCGTTGAACTCTTTCCAACTCAGCGTCAACGGAGACTCGACGAGTCCGGTGATGCGGAGGTCCCAGGTTTCAGGGTCAAACCTCGGCACCGAGCCGTAGTGCAGCACAGGCCACTTAAGCGTGAGCGACTGGCCGGGAGGCAGCAGGCCCTCGCTCTTCTTTAACTTCTCGAGTTGTCTGCGATCACTGCCTTCGAATAGCAAAATCGGACCTTGGGGTCAGACGTCGGACCTCGGCATCCTACTACGCCATTTGACTAGGATTTGATCGGAAAAGTTTCACATATCTCGCCTGGTGTGAGGTCCGACGCCCGACGCCCGAGGTTCACACATTGACATTTGTCGATGCATGATTTATTGCTTGCTGCCATGACAGAGCACGAAGTGGATCGCATTTTCCATGCTGTCGCCGACCCAACCCGGCGGCGAATCTTGCAGGCACTTAAGGAACGAGGCGGCTGTTCGATCGGCAAGGACGTGGGGTTGTGCGCTTCGGACATTGAGCAGCGCATTCACTTGTCCCAGCCTACTATTTCGCATCATATGAGGATTTTGACTAAGGCGGGCGTGGTAGAGGCGAAGAAGTTGGGGCTTTGGATGTGGTATCGGCGGAATCAGGCGGCGCTGCGGGAATTTGAGCGCTCGCTGCGGAAAACTCTCTGAGGAACGCATAGTCTGAGGTCCACACAAGCGAGGACGCTCGCGTCCACATCATGGTTAGCCGGCGACGGCGGCTTGGGTCTTTTGCAGCAGGCGGCGGGCCTGGGAGATCAGGTCGCCTACCTCGAAGGGTTTCACCAGGTAGGGTACGTTGTTGTCGTGCAGAAAGGCGCGGATTTCGGGTTCGACCGCGGTGGAGAATGTGAACATCAGATGCTTTTCCAGGCCGGGTCGATTTTCGGCAATCCATCGATAGACGTCTGGCCCGTTCCATCCATTCGCCATCTTGCCATCGATAATCATTGCATCGAAGGATTCTTGCAGCAGTCTGGCTTTCACTTCGTCGCCGTTCATCAGGGTCACGACTCTGGCGCCCGCGCCGGAGAGCACATCGCGCTCGAATTCGAGGACTGCCTCTTCGTCCTCGACTAGAAGAACGCTGCCTTCGATGACTGACGTACGCGGCGAACCAGGTAGGGTCGGTTCGGGAACCCCGGCGCTGCCGTTGGCCGGGAGACGGACTTCGATGACCGCCCCGCCAGCTTCAAGGTTGCGGGCGGAGATGTCTCCTCCGTGTTCTTTGATGATTCCGTAGCAGATGCTGAGCCCCAGGCCGGTGCCCTTGCCTACGCTCTTGGTGGTGTAGAAGGGATCGAAGATGCGGTTGGGCTCTTTGATGCCGGGACCGGAGTCCTGGAACTCGGTGATGACAGTTCCCTCCTCGGTATATACCCGAACCTGCAAGGTTCCGGCTCGACCTGATTCCAGCATCGCGTCCACACCGTTGTTGATGATATTCAGAAAAACCTGCTCCAGCTGGTGTGGGTCGGCGGTAACCGCCGGAATGGCCGATACGATGTCTCGTTCCACCTTGATGTCGTTGACCTTCAAGTCGTAATCGCGCAGGGCCAGGGTTTCGTCCAGCACCTTGCAAATGTCAACTTGTTCTTTTTGCGGCTTCCGTTGGCGGGCAAACGACAGCAGGTTTTGCACCACCCGGTGAGTGCGCTGCGCCTGCTTGAAAAGTTTGCTGACGAAATCAGCCGCGCGTTCTTCCAGTCCTTCGCTCTCGAGCAGTTGAGCGTAACCAAGGATCGCGGTCAGCGGATTGTTGAGTTCATGGGCGACCCCGGCGATCAGTTGTCCTACGGCCGACATTTTTTCGCTCTGCAGCAGTTGCTCCTGCGTGTGGCGCAAGTCTTCGTAGGCGCGGCATGTTTCTTCATACAGCCGGACTTTCTCGACCGTGGTGGAGAGTTGCCGGCCAATCGCGACCAATAGACTCTCGTCATTGCTGGTGTATTCGCGGCTCTCGCGGCTGCTGATGCCCATGATGCCAATCGGCTTGTCTTTTCCCCACAGCAACACCCAGATCCACGATGCCAGGCCGTCCGCACGAATGAATTCCGCGACCTGGGACGGGAGATGCGGCACATACTCTGCGGTAATCACTTCGGTGCGGGATCGAGTCACCAGCTCGCCAAAGCCTTCCGTGAACTTGCTTTCAGAGAGGCGGGCGCGTCCCGCGCTGCGCTGTCCCCATCCCGCACGGCGGCGGAAAGTGGTCTCATCCAGATCGCACAGGTAGATGGAACCGGTCTCGGCGCCGAGCAGCGCGATCACCTGGCGCAGAGTAAGGTTCAGAATTTCGTCGAGATCGAACGACTGGGTGGCGATCACCGCCATCGCATTCAACGCGTTGAGTTCGCGGTTGCGGCGGCGAATTTCGTCTTCGGCGCGCTTCTTCTCCGTCATGTCGAGCAAGAAACCCTGGTAGCGCTCGATCTTTCCGGCGGCGTTGCGGGTGGCGAAACTGCTCTCCATGGCGGTGAGCAACGTGCCGTCCTTGCGGCGCAGCGTGACTTCAAAGTTGCGCACGTAGTTGTGCAGTTCCACTTCGCGCCGGAATACGTCACGCTGTTCCTGGGAGGCGTAAAGCTCGGCGTCAACGTTGAGCGCCATCAGTTCTTCGCGGCCGGTGTGTCCCAACATGCGGATGAAGGCGTCGTTGCAATCCAGCAGCTTGCCTTCGGGCGTGGCGACGAAGACGCCTTCCTGCATCTGGTCGAAGAGGAGGTGATATTTCTCCTCGGCGATGCGCCGGTCGGTGGTGTCCCGCACCACGTGAATCGTGCCTTTCTGCTTGCTTCCCTGCTCTACATACGAGGAAGTGGAGACCATGCAGAAGCCGCCGAAGCTGGAATCGGTCCCTTCGTGGAAACCGTCTTCCGCATGTCCGCAGTAGGGACATCCTTTCCACTGCCCTTGGTGGTGCGGCAGCACACTCTCGCAAAGCTGACCCACAACGTCGGCGGGCGCCAGATGCAGGCGCTCCAGCAGGGCATGATTCGCTTTCATCACACGGAATTCCGAGTCGTGCAGCAGGACCAGGTCATGGATAGAATCGAAGGTGTTGGTCCACTGCCGATGAGAGCGCAGAATCTGTTCCACCAGGCGCAGGTTTTCAACAGCCAGTCCCAACTGATGGGCCGTGGTGATCAGGAATTCCATTTCATCGGGCGAGTAATGCAGGCGATGGCGGCTGCCCAGAGCCAAGGTCCCGATGACTGATTTCTTGCCCAGCACCGGCACCATCACGATATGGTGAAATCCTTCGTTCTTGAGATAGGGACGGACCGTCTCCGCGGCAGCGGATGCCTGCAGCACCACCGGTGCGGTGGCGCCGAGGGTACGCTCGAAGTCATCGTCCAGTGGGACGGACTGGCGATCCTGAACGAAATCGTTGGAAAGGCCTATCTGCTGAGCAATTACCATGCGATCGCCTTCGAGCAGGCGGAACCAGGCGGCCTTCGCGCGCATGAGCCCTTTGAGCTCCTCGAGTGCGGTGGCCATGATGGGTCCATGGTGCTGGGCCCGAGTAATGCTCGTCGTGAGCGCGTTCACCACCCCCAGCCGCCGCATGTGCAACTTGTAATCCTCAAACACCAGCAGCAGCATACTCAACCCGGCGATCAGGCAGACCATCAGGCCAAAGCCCGAGGGCAACTGCGAGGTGATGGGATCCCAGCGGAGATGGAGCAGCAGCATGCTGATACTCAGCAGCCAGGGGCCGATTTCCCAGCGTGCCCAGCGGTAACGAATCAGCAGGAATGCGGCAGTCGCCGCGACGATGCGGTATGCCACTTCAAGAGCCACGCGCAGGGTGATAGACTCCGGCCAGAACCAGACCCGGGCCACGGCAAAGGCCATTACGGTCAGCGTAATGAGCAATAGCGGCGCCAGCAGGCCGCGCGCATGGGTGTAGACAAAGATCGCTGCCGCGAACAGACACACGGCCAAAACGAACTCCGCCTGCGAGATCGCTGTCAGGTACGGAGGAACAGGCGCGGCAGTCGCCGCAAGGGTCCAGCGGGACACAAAGTACGCCAGCCAGCCCAAGGTCCAAATCAGCAAGTAGCGTTCACGAAAGGCGCGGAAAACCAACAGGCTGGCGGCGAGCAGCACCAGCGCCGCCGACTCCTGTGGGGTCAGACCGGGGACAGTAAGGTCCCCCAACGCAAGCCAGGTAGAAAAATTCAATGGATTCATCGCGACCGGGGGTGAAGCGCTCATTCCCTTAATAGCACGCTTCCCCGGAAGTCCAGTGGGCTTTCACTGCCCTTCTGGTTACTTTCGGAATCTCGGAACTACGGTAGAATTGGCCGTATACTCTAGAAAACCATGCCAGTTGATCGCATCCTGGTTGTCGACGACGAGGAGACCATCCGCGAGATTGTGTCTTCCATGCTGATGGCGGCGGGCTACAAGTGCCGGCAAGCGGCCTCCGGGATGGAGGCGCTGGCGCTGCTCGAATCCGGCGAGGAATTCGAGCTCATGCTGTCCGACCTAATGATGGCGAATCTGGACGGCATCGGCCTTCTTGAAAGAACCAAGGAACGTTTTCCCGAAATGCCGGTGGTGATGGTCACGGCGGTGCACGATATTTCGGTGGCGCTGGCCGCGATCCGCAACGGCGCCTACGACTACCTGCTGAAGCCTTTCGAACGCGAACAACTGTTGGCCACGGTCCGCCGGGCGCTGGAGAATCGCCGTCTGAAGCAGGAGAACCGCGCCTACCAGACCGGTCTGGAATCACTGGTCGCGGCCCGCACCGAACAACTGAGAAAAGCTCTGGTTGATCTCGAACGCTCTTACGACATCACGCTCGAAGCTCTGGGCGACGCTTTGGACAAGAAAGACGCCGAGACCGAAGGCCACTCTAAGCGCGTGACCGCCTTTACCATCGCGATCGCCCGCGCCATGGGATTGTCGAAAGACCAGATCGCGGTGATTGCTCGCGGCGCGTTTCTGCATGACATCGGCAAAATGGCGATTCCTGATGCCATCCTGAGGAAACCGGGCAAACTGACTCCCGATGAAATTCTGATCATGCAGGAGCACTGTTTCCACGGCTACGAAATCCTGAAAAAGATTCCATTTCTTGGTGAGGCCGCGGAGATCGTCTACGCTCACCAGGAAAAGTATGACGGCTCCGGCTATCCGCGCGGGTTGAAGGGCGAAGAAATTCCACTGGGAGCGCGAATGTTCTCGGTGGCAGACACGCTGGATGCTATTACTTCTGACCGACCGTATCGCCCGGCACAATCGCTAACTGCCGCTCGGGATGAGATCAAACTGTTTTCGGGGAGGCAGTTCGATCCCGAAGTGGTCAAAGTCTTCCTTGAGATGGATCAGAGTATCTGGCCCGATCTGCGCAAAGAGGTCAACGCCCAGGTGCAACGCTTCGCTTATTCCACTTCCGCCAAGAGTTCCACGTAGATTCCCTATTATTTCCTCGGTGGAGCTCGTGACTTGTCTGGTCCGCGCGGCGTCATGCTGAGCCTTCGAAGCGCCTCAGCGTGTATCGCCTATGCACATTTAAGCTGGCCTTCATACAAGCGCTCGTAAGCAGCGGGCAGCAATTTCGCTCCTGCTCACATCCAACCAGCTGGCGGTTCCCGCGGAGGTATGCTATGAGTGGGCTTCGTTCGTGCTGGCTCTGGTGTCTGGCTTTGCTTTTCGCAACCGTGCCCCTGCATGCCCAGGAGCGTGACCACGACCAGAAGTCTGCCCCTGCGCACGCGATCGCCGATGGAACCACCTTCCTGATCCGCCTCGAGGACAAGCTCGATGTCAGTCGAGTCCAGCCGGGGAAACGCTTCAAGGCCAAACTGGAAGAAGACATGATGGGAGCCGACGAAACCATGATTCTTCACGGAGCAAGGATCAGAGGACATATCAGTGCTGTCGGCACCGGCTTTCATCCCCGCCTACTGCTCAGTTTTGACGAGATTGAAACGCAACGCGGCTGGGCTTCGCTGATGGCCACGATCACTGCCATCCCCGGAGAGCACGGCCTGACGATAGGCAACGAAGGGGAAATCGAACGGGACGGCCAAGGTGGCCAGCATCATGACCCGGACGCCGACGGTATAGCTTCCAGGGCTGGAACTGCAGCAGCCGTAGTGCGTACCATTTTCAGCGACCACAGGCTGCAGTTGCAAAAAGGTACGATTCTAGAAGTGCGGCTGGATCGTCCCCTGCGCGTTCCCTGGCGGTAAGCCACCGGCAAAGCTGAATCTCTCTCCATCCTGTGGCATCATGTGTAGCTCGTCAGGAGAGAATCATGAAGACCGCATTTGCGTTATTGATTGCGCTGCTAGCTTCGGCTGCCGCTTTCAGCCAGGATCGCCCAACCGTCGCCGCCCAACCCAACAGCGTTTTCGTCGGCGCTGACGGGAAATTTGAAGCGAATCCCGATACCGCGTTGATGCAATTCAACATCTCCGCGCAGGAAGCGACTTCCCGCGAGGCCTATGATCACGCCTCCAAGTCCACCGAGCAGGTACGGCAGATTCTGCGCTCGAATGGGATCGATCCAAAGACCGCTGAGTTCGGCTCCCTTTCGCTGCAGCCGGTGTATGACTACAAGACGCCGAAGCGGAAGCTGGTGGGATACCGCGTGAGCGCGAGCGTTTCGTTGAAGCTGAAAGATTTTTCCAAGCTAGCGCCCGTCGTGCAGCAACTCGCCGATGCGGACGTCACAGACACTCAGTCGCTGAACTACACCTTGGAGGATATGGACGCGGCCAAGGCAAAGGCCGTGGACGACGCCTACCGGCGGGCGCATGAATCGGCTGCCTCGCTGGCCCGGAGCGCCGGGCGCACGCTGGGAGAATTGTCTTATGCGTCAGTAGACACGTTTGACAACGTGCGTCCGATGCCCATGGTGGGAGCGATGATGAAGATGAATGTGGCGGGGGCCACGCCGGCGCCGACCGAAGAGTTCTCGCCGCAAACGGTTGCGGTGACGGCGCATGTGAATGCATTGTTCAATTTGAAGTAGGTGACTGTGTGAGGAGGGCGCCTTCGCTCGCCCTGCACGGCCGTGATTATTGTCTTGGAATGCGGCTGGCATCCAAGGGGACCTCACGCTGGATCACCATTTCGAGAGTGGTGCCGGCCTCCATCCTCACGTCATTGCCGCGGGTCAGGAGTCCGATCGCAGTGCCGATTCCGCCGCCAATTCCAGCGCCAATCAGTCCGCCCTTCACGCCGTTGCTGAGACCGCCGACGACCGCCCCGGTTCCAGCGGCGGTGGCTGCGGTCTTGGCCTTCTCCCCGGTCTGACTGTCCTGCCGGATGGTGCCTTCTTCGTCTTTCATCGAAGTCTTTTCAGCACCCGGGACATTCTCGACCGCACCGGGCAGCACCACGGTGTATCCGCTGGGGTAGATAAGCGTCCTGAAATGCATCAGGACTTCGGCGCGTCCCTTGATTCGGCCGCCTCGTTTCACGTTGCTGATCCGGCCCTGCACGTAGGTGCCGGCGGGAATCACGATGCGATCGTTGATAACCACCGGAAAAGTGGTCACGGCGTACACGGCATCCCCTTCACGGGCGTTCTTGGTCGAAATCGATTGCTTGAGCGACAGCGGGACTTTGGTACCGGAAGGGATCGAAAGCTGATTGGTGTCAGCAGCTAAGGGGTCAGGCCGCGCCGCCGAATTTGCCTGGGCCGCTGCTAGGCCACACACCACGAACATCACAATGATTGTGCGCATCGATGAACTCCCCAAAGCAAGGGCCAACCGAGGACGAGTCAACCTGGCCTGAGATCACACTACCTTATCCCAGTACGATGCGGGTTGAGGATCGAAAGTTTGTCGGAATTTTGGCCCTAAGGCTAGTTCCTACAGGCTGGCCGAGCGCTGGTTTTCCCTGACGTTCCCCATGAACTGGGACTGCAGCCGCTGAGCGCAGAGTTCGCCGCAGACGTGCAGAGTGCCTTCGCGCTGGGCAATCTCGTCATCCCAGGGGCACAGGTAGAGCACCGGGCGGTTGAATTCGAGAAACGAAGTCCACATCAGCCACCAATGGTCGGTGGCGCCTTTGAGCGTCCCGCAATTGGGGCCAGCACAGCGATACATCAGATTTACGGGTGCGGGCGGTTTGACAACTTTCATCCTCAACTCCACAGCGTCCACGGATTGGTCAACACACATTCTAGCGGAAATGAGGCAAGACGGCGGGGTACAGCTACTTGTAAATCAGGTACTTCTGCCGGACCTGAAGGAACTTTTCCAGGGGCTCCCGCCAGTCTTCAGCGATCCGCCGGGGGTCCTGGCCCGAGGCTATCGCATCGTATACCGATTGGTTGCCCAGCAACTCAATCAAGCGATCCATGTGATACTGCTCGGCATAAAGCTTGTGCAGCGCGGAAGCCAGCTCCACGCCCAGTTCCCCCGAGTCGAGCGCATTGCGTTCAACAACGAAAATATTGATCCCTTCGCATCTCTGGCCGGAATAGTTGCTGGTGCTCGGAGTGAAGGTGATAGGGACAAACCGGACGCCGGAGATGTTTCTCGCATTCAGATACTGCGCCAGTTCCCTGCCCTTGATCCAGGGCGCGCCCAGCAGTTCAAAGGGAGTGTCGGTGCCGCGGCCCACCGAAACGTTGGTGCCCTCGACCAGGCCTACGCCCGGATACAGGGTCGCTTCGGTGAGGCTGCGCATGTTGGGCGAAGGATTGATCCAGGGCAAGCCGGTGGCATCGTGCCAGTCGCCGCGCATCCATCCGTCCATGGGGACGACCGTCAGCCGAGCGTTGATGTTACGTTCGGTGTTGAACATTTTTGCCAGCTCGCCCATGGTCATGCCGTGACGGACCGGCACGGGAAAATAGTTCACGAAGCTTTCGCGCCCGGGATCAGGGATCGCGCCTTGCACGAAAGAGCCGGTGATCGGATTCGGGCGGTCAAGCACAATCATTTCGATTCCGGCTTTGGCTGCGGCTTCGAGGAAATACCCCAGCGTGGCCTCGTAAGTATAAAAGTGGCTGCCGACATCGTGAACATCGAACACGACCGCATTGAGAGTTTTCAGGACGTCAACTGACGGCCTGCGCTGGGCGTCCGTGGCGCCGTAGACGCTGTAGACCGGAACGCCAGTGGCCGCATCCTTCGAATTCGCGATGTCGGTGGAGTCGAGATCGCCGGCGACGCCGTGCTCGGGACTAAAGATCGCATCCAGCGAGACGCCCGGAGCCTGGGCCAGAACGTCAATGGTGCGGCGTCCCTGCGAGTCAACGCCGGTTTGATTGGTCAGCAGCCCAATTTTCTTCTTGCCGGTAGAGGCGCTGAGGACGTCGAAGTTGTGGGCCTCGAGCACGTCAATTCCGGTCTGCACCGCTCCGTTACGCGTAGCCAGGCGGCGGGCAGCGGTCTGGGCCTCGTTGTATCCGGTGATACTCTTCCAGCGCAGTTCGTCCTTCTCGGTAACAGTGAGTGGCAGGGCCGCCGCGACGGCCGTGGCAACCTTGGAGCGCAAAGCGACCGCACTTCCCCTTCCCCGAGGATGAACGGCGTTGGTTAACAAAATAATGTAAGTCTGGGTCGTAGGATCAATCCACAGCGATGTGCCGGTGAAGCCGGTGTGCCCGAACGATCCCACTGGTAGAAGATCGCCGCGATTGCTGGAAAATGGCGAATCAATGTCCCAGCCAAAACCTCGCAGGACCGGCGCCGTTGGCGGCTGCTGGGGCGTGGTCATCTTCTCGACCATGTCCCCAGGCAGGATCGGGCTGCCGTTCAACAACGCGCGAGCGAACTTTGAGAGATCGTCAGCAGTGGAGAAGACACCAGCATGCCCGGCCACACCGCCCATGCGGCGCGCCCGGGGATCGTGCACCACTCCGCGGAGCATCTTGCCCTGTTCGTCGAATTCGGTGGGAGCGATCTTGGGCCGCCAGGATGCGGGAGGCAAAAAACGGGTATGCGACATCTGCAACGGAGCGAAGATTTTCCGGGTACAGTATTGATCGAGCGTAGTCCCGGTCACACGTTCCACCAGCGCACCCAGCGTGATGAAGTTCGTGTCGCTATAGAGGAAGCGCGAACCGGGCGGGTACGCGGTTTTCTCGGCAAACGCCAGACGGAAACCGGCTGCCCTGCCCTGCCAGGGTGGGTCGAGATCAAAATCTTCACGCAGGCCGGAGAAGTGGGTCAGGAGGTTACGTATGCTGATCTCGTCTTTCCCGTTCTCGCCGAATTCCGGGAGGTACTTGGCAACGGGATCGTTTACCCGGACTTCACCCTTTTGCACCAGTTGCATGACCGCCGTGGTAGTGGCAACAACTTTGGTGAGCGATGCGACGTCAAAAATAGTGTCTGCCGTCATAGGCTCTCGGCTCGGCTCCAGCGCGCGATTGCCAAAAGCTTTGCGGTAGACCACCTGTCCGTGATGTCCCACCAGCAGCACGGCGCCGGGAATTTGGTGATCGTGGATGGCGTCAAGGACGATTGCGTCGAGGACTGCCAGGTTTGGAGCGTGGGAGCTCTTAACGCTGGCCGCCGCCATCGCGGAAAAAAGGCTGACAAGAAACACAGCCGCGGCAAAGCCAGACGTCTGCAAACGACGAGTTGTGAGAATTGAGCGGATGCCTTGAATTTACACAAGCGGCGCGGGATTGCTCAAGGAACCGAAGTAAGGGGTGCCGTTTGTACTATCGCTCGCCCTCTCGATTGCACGCGGCGGTGATCTACTTCCGTTCGTAACGGCTACGGACGGGGACGGGAGTTCTAGTTGCCTTGGTTTGCCTCGCAGGGTGTGGCGACGTTAGTGCTGATCTGGGTGGGCGTGGCGCCACTTCCAGTATTGTGACTGCTCTTTACTTCTTAGCCTTGGTGAATTCTTGTGGTTTTCGGAAAGGTAGTACCCCAGGCGCGATTTTCGTTCTCGTCCCAGTTGTGATAATCCTTGTGGCTCCTATCGTAGACCCGGACCTGCACGCCCACTTGTTGAGGTACAGGAATGGCCATGATCGCACCCGGCGCCGCAATGGCATCGCTTAGGAATAGCGAGGCGATGTAATGATCTGCACGGTGCATGTTGTATTCCTCCAAATTCCGATTCCGCTTCCCGGATCGTGGCAGCCACAAGTGTGCACCTGGGCCGGTTGATTTATGTCTCATATAGCTCACGTGCTTCACTTGACGGGCTCATGGACATTCGATGAATGAGTTCTAATCCAAGGCGGGCCAAACTCGCCAACCTGGCTGCCTTTACCCTTCCCGGGAACTTTGTTATAACCCGAATATCGAGCATACGATTCCTTTGTCAGAGAGCCTCTCCTCGCCGCAAATCGGCATGCAAAACGGGCCTCACTTCCCTGCTCCCGCCTATGAGCGGCAGGGCGGAAGTTTTGGGGAAGCTTTTGACATCCTGCAAGGGGCTATCGTCCAGAGAACCTTTCCCGCCGCTTCGATCGCAGTTACTTTCCGAGGAAAACTGGTTGCGCTGAAAGCTTTCGGTCGCTTCACCTACGAAGCCAGCTCTCCTCCCGTAACCGTCGCGACTGTCTTTGACCTGGCTTCCATCTCGAAGGCCGTAGCGACCACCAGTATGGCCATGATTCTCTACGAGCGCGGGCTCATTGATCTGGAAGCACCCGTGGTCAGCATCGTGCCTGAATTTGGCGGAAGCGACGCGCGGCGCGGCGATGTAACCGTGCACATGCTGCTGGCACACTCCTCCGGATTGCCTGCCTACGAAAAGCTCTTCTTGAAGGCGAAGACCAGAAATGAGCTGTTGGCGGCCGCATTCGCAACCCCACTCACCGCCGATCCGGGCACAAGAGCTGAGTACAGCGACATCGGCTTCATCATTCTGGCGATCGCGCTGGAACACGCGGCCGACGAGAGTCTGGACCGTTTCTGCCAGCGAGAAATCTTTGGTCCGCTGGGGATGTTGCACACTGCGTACAATCCGCCGGCGTTGTGGCGGGCTGCGATTCCGCCCACCGCCGATGACCACAGTTTTAGAAAGCGGATTATCCAGGGCGAAGTGCAGGATGAAAATGCCAGCGTCCTAGGCGGCGTTGCGGGACACGCCGGCTTGTTCGGAACCGCGGAAGATCTGGCGACTTTCGCTCACGTTCTTCTGCAAGGTGGACGGCCACTGGTCCGTCCGGAAACTCTGACGCTCTTCACTCGCCGGGAACCGGTGCCGCCTGGCACTTCCCGGGCATTGGGCTGGGACACTCCTTCCGCGCCGTCCCAGTCAGGAAAATATTTCTCTCGCCGCTCCTTTGGACATCTGGGCTACACCGGTACCTCGCTGTGGATCGATCCCGAGCGCCAACTGTCCATCGCTCTGCTCACCAACCGGACCTGGCCCGATTGCAGCAACAAAGCGATCAAGGACGTGCGCCCTGCATTTCAGGATGCGGTGGTGGAAGCGCTGGAGAGGGCGCCTTGAAGCGGCGAGGCAGCAAGAGGCGAGAGAGCCTGAGTCGGCTCACTACCGAGCAGCCCAACCGCGCTTCCGCGGACCTGGATTTGAAGTCGTCGTTGGAAATAGTCAGCGTCATCAACTCCGAGGACGCCGTGGTAGTGGAGGCGGTGCGGCGTGCCCTTCCCCAGATCGCACGCGCCGTCGGAGTGATTGCGAACGCTTTGAAGCGCGGCGGCAGACTGATCTACGTCGGCGCGGGCACCAGCGGACGCATTGCCGCCCTCGATGCGGCCGAGTGTCCACCCACGTTCAACGTGGATCCCAGGACAGTGCAGTTCATCATGGCCGGCGGCCCCGCAGCCCTGGCCTCGGCGGTCGAGGCGAACGAAGATTCCCGCGAACTCGGCGTGCGTGAAATGAAGAAGAGAAAACCGCGCCGGAACGACGTCATCGTAGGAATCGCCGCCAGCGGACGGACGCCGTTCACGATCGCGGCCGTCGAATACGCCCGCAGCAAAGGTGCGCATACGATTTCCGTAGCCTGCAATCGGAATACGCCACTGCAACGGGCGGCGCACCTCTTCATCCTGACCGAGGTGGGGCCAGAGGTCATCTCCGGTTCAACCCGTATGAAGGCCGGCACGGCGCAGAAAATGGTGCTGAACATGCTCTCCAGCGGAGCCATGACCCGGTTGGGATACATTTATGGAAACCTCATGGTGAACGTCACTCCACGGAATTCGAAGCTGGCGGCACGGGGCGTGAGCATTCTGCAACAGGCAGCCGGAGTGAGCGAGGAGATTGCCCGACAAGCTTTGCGGGCGGCAGGAACCAGCGTCCCGGTAGGATTGGTCATGCTGCAAGCGCAAGTGGACCGGAAGGAAGCAGAGCGCGCCCTGAATTTAGCCGGCGGGCACGTGCGGCGGGCGATCACGGCGGCGCGCAGTTTGTAACGCCGACGTCCTGCCGGCTGGCGGATGGGCGTCTCGCCCACCCTGGAAGCTTACCGATC
>Ga0157379_10003086_pt1 | contig 14091 bp, 12 predicted proteins | sample S25metaG_FD_121802 | JGI IMG/M metagenome (GOLD analysis project Ga0157379, IMG submission 121802) | Switchgrass rhizosphere microbial communities from Kellogg Biological Station, Michigan, USA - S2-5 metaG | ecosystem: Host-associated > Plants > Roots > Rhizosphere > Soil | place: USA... | reverse complement strand
CGGTGCCGGCCTCGGGGGCGTTGGTGGCGTTCTCCCCCGACGGACACACCCTGGCCAGCGGCGCCGGCGACGGCACCTTACGGCTGTGGAACGTGGCCAATCCCAGCACTCCGAAACCACTCGGCGATCCGCTGACCACCAGCGACGCGACGACCTCGGTAACCTCGGTGGCGTTCTCCCCGGACGGGCACACCCTCGTCAGCGGCGCCGACGACGGCACCATCCAACTGTGGAATCTGGCCAGCCCCGGCGCGCCAGCCCCGCTCGGGAAGCCACTGACCAGCAGCGGCAGAGTGACGGCCGTGGCGTTCTCCTCCGACGGGCGCACCTTCGCCGGCGGCGCCGATGACCACACGATCCGGCTGTGGAACCTGACCGACCCCAGCACACCAAAACCGCTCGGCAAACCACTGACCAGCACCGACCCGGTGACGTCGGTGGCGATCTCCAACGGAGGCATCCGCGCCAGCGGCTCCGACGACGGCACGATCCGGCTGTGGAACCTGACCAACCCCGACGCGCCAACCCCGCTCGGCAAACCACTCACCAGCAGCACCGCGGTCCCGTCGGTCGCGTTCTCCCCCGACGGATACACCCTCGCCAGCGGCTCCGACGACGGCACGATCCAGCTGTGGGACACGACCAACCCGAGCACGCCGGCCCCGCTCAGCAACCCGCTGACCGGCCACACCCGCACGGTGATGTCAGTGGCGTTCTCCTTTGACGGGCACACCCTGGCCAGCGGCTCCCTCGACCATACGATCCGGCTATGGGACCTCAGGCCGCTGACCAAGCTACGTTCCGCCGTCGTCGCCGAGACGTGTGTCTGGGCTGGCGAGCTCGGAAAAGCGGAATGGAAAAGTCTGATGCCCGGAATCTCATTCCATGAGACCTGTGGCTCCTGAATGGCGGCCTGTCCAATGATGTGGCGTCGCCGGACACCATCTGAGCAAGCACTGGTCGCGATCGGATCGGGGAGATCCAGGCCGCCATCGCTGAGCTCCGTGAGCTGGCCAACGGCCTGCACCCGAGCGCGCTGTCCGGCGGCGGGCTCGCGGGTGCGCTGGATGATCTGGCTTCCCGCAGCCCGATACCCGTCACGCTCGCCGTGACCGAGGAGCGCTTCCCGGCCGAGGTCGAGACGACCGCGTGGTTCATCGCGTGCGAGGCGATCGCCAACGCGGTCAAGCACGCGAGCCTGTCGGCGATCGGCGTGACGATCGAGTCGCGTTCTGGGCGCCTGCAGGTCTGCGTCCGCGACGACGGTCGGGGCGGTGCCCACCCGACCGGCACCGGCCTGCGAGGCATCGCCGACCCGCGCCGAGGCGCTCGGCGGTCTCCTGCGGGTGGAGACCGACCCCACAGGCGGCACCCGAGTTGACGCGGACCTGCCATGCGTGTGATCGTCGCGGACGACTCGGTCCTGCTGCGGGAAGGACTCGCCCGCATCCTCGCAGAGGCGCGGATCGAGGTGACCGCCATGGTCGGCGACGCCCACGCCCTGGAGCAGGCCGTGGCACAAGATCCGCCGGACGCCGCGGTCATCGACATCCGGATGCCGCCAACCTTCACCCACGAAGGCGCCCAAGCCGCCATCCGTCTGCGTGAACGATGGCCCGCTCTCGGAATCCTGCTGCTGTCGCAGGCGATGGAGACCCGGTACGCCGCCACGCTCGCCCGAGCGCACCCCGAAGGCTTCGGCTACCTACTCAAAGATCGCGTCGCCGGCGTCAGCACCCTCGTCGACGCCCTGCGCGCCGTGGCCGCGGGAGATACCGTGCTCGACCCGACAGCGGTCAGCTACCTGCTCGGCCGCGCCGCCACCCGCAGCCGATACCTCGCGCTCACCGACCGGGAACGCGAGGTCGTCGAACTCATGGCCCAGGGCCGCTCCAACGGCGCGATCAGCCGCCATCTGTTCCTGACCGTCAAGACGGTCGAGGGCCACATTGCCAGCATCTTCGCCAAGGTCGGCCTGCACAGCGAACCGGATGACAACCGACGTGTACTACCAGTAGCTGGCGACCGTAACTACTACAGCGCACTACAACATTGCCCGAACCTGTCCGTTGACTGTACGAAAACCCAACCACGCCCGGGGTCCACACACAGCCGATCAGCAAGCCGCCCAGGTCCGGCGCCGAACGGGGGCAGCCGGCACGCACCCGCGACCTGAAACGACAGTGGCCGCCGGACTTGGGGATGTGTGGAGCGTGCCTCCGAGGAATTCCGAGGATCCCCAACCTGCAAAGCCACTGGCCAGAAGGAAGTCGATCTTTGGTTGGGATTCGAGTCGCTTTCGCTGGCACCTACGGGCTACGGCCGCGCGGAGCCCGACGGGTCGACGACTGTCGTCCGCAGCGGCTAGGTGGCGCCCCCGAGGTCGCGCCGCCCGCGACGAGATCCCGCGCGATGGTCACGGTCCCGATGCGCCAGGTGCACAGCGTCCGGGCGCTGTGCACCCAGGGGCGGCGGAGGCTACCCGGGCAAACCCGAGGTACCCGAGTCTGGGTCGGCCGCCGCCGGTTACGTCTGTCCGCGCACTAGCGACGTCAGTAGGAGATCAAGATGCGTGGACGGGTCGAAGGCAGGGTCCGGCATGGCTAGCTGGTGAAGGATGAGACCGGTCAGGTAGTTGCCGACGACGTGGACATGCTGGTCAGGATTCGTTGAACCGATCAGGCGTAGCCAGGTGCTGAACCAGGTATTCACCCGGGCGCCGGTGGCCAGCAGCTGCGCCCGCAGCTCCGGACGACGCGTGGACTCGATGAGGATCGCGTAGCGGGCGAGAGTCAGCGCCCGGTTCCGGCCTGCGGCATCGCGTGCGAAGACTGCCAGCGCCCGGGCAAGTTCCGTCGTCGTGGTCGGCGCCAGGTAGGCCGCCAACTCCTCAAAGTTTGCCCGTTCCCGCGTCGAGAAACGTTCCACGATGGCGTCGAACAGCGCGTCCCTGGTGCGGAAGTAGTTGGACGCCGATCCTGTGGGCAGTTCGGCCGCGGCATCCACGGCGCGGTGCGTCACCGCGCGCACCCCCTGCTGGCCCAGCAGGTCGATGGCGGCATCGAGCAGATCATCGCGACGGGTCGTCGTCACGAAGCCAGACTACAGTCGTAGTGCAGAAAGGGTCGCACACGCCGTAGGTGAGCCGGGTCGCTGCCCGGCACGCCACGGGTAGGCAGCAGGCTTGCACGTGCGGCGCGGACGCTGGGCACCACGGGCCGACACGCGATGACCGCCGCCCCAGCGCTGGTGTTAGCGGCAGCCCGCCGGGCCGCCGACATCAGGCGTAGGGGTCTGTGATCTGACGTAGCAGGGTGAGCGTCTCGCGGAGCTGGTCCATCCGCTGCTGTCCGAGGTGTCTGCCCCATTCCGCCTCGACGTCCGCGACGACGGCGGCGGCGAGCGGAATCGTCCGGGCGCCGCGGTCGGCTATGCGTACGAGCCGGGCGCGGGCGTCGGTGGGGTCCGGCACGCGTTCGACGTAACCGGCGCGTTCGAGCTGGTCGACGAGGAAGCCGGCGGACTGCTTGGTGATCTGCGCCTGTTCGGCGAGGTCCGTGAGGCGCGACCCGCCGGGTGCGATGCGCTGGAAGACCCGTGCCTGTGCCGGGGTGATGTCGTCGTAGCCGGCCGCGGCGAGGGCCTCGAACACGCGCTTCTCCATCGCCCGGTACGAGACGAACAACAGCACCCCGACGTTGACGCCGCTCGTCGCAGCGCCGGCCGGGTCGGTGACGCCGATCGGCGAGGTCCGTGTCACGGCGTCCGCCGCCCGCTCGCCGGTCATCGCAACCCCTTGCACTAGTCAGAGGCTCTGACTAGATTTGTCAGTGCCTCTTACCAACTTACTGGGAGCGTCCCTGGTGATGGACCGCGAGACGTCATGGCAGGTGATCGCCGAGCAGCGGCTCGGCCTGGCCGACCTGCTTGACGGTCTGCCTGACAATGACTGGGACGTCGCGTCTCTGTGTGCGGGATGGCGGGTACGCGACGTCGCCGCCCACGTCGCTCTGGCGCCGCAGGTGCCATCTGTCTGGTCGATGGCCGCTGCCGGCGTCCGGGCGCGCGGCAGCTTCCACCGCCTCAACCATGACCTAGCGGTCCGGCACTCGAACGGCCGGACCGGTAGCCAGCTCGTCGCCGAGCTGCGGCGGTATGCCGATTCCCGTCGTCTTCCGGCCCCGACGAACTACCGCAACATCCTTTTCGACGTGCTCGTGCACGGCCAGGACATCGCCGTTCCACTTGGCCTGTCGCTGACGATGCCCGTCGACGCCGCCCGCGCCGCTGTCGATCGGGTGTGGACGATGGGCTGGCCGTTCTGGGCCAAACGCAGGTTGCGCGCCGTCCGACTGACCGCCACCGACAGTAGCTGGGCTGTCGGCTCCGGCCTCGATGTACGCGGAAGCACCTGCGCGCTGCTGCTACTACTGACCGGCCGCACCGCCGCCCTGCCCCAGCTGACCGGCGACGGCGTCGCCCTGCTCACCGACCGCCTTGCCCGACCCAGCCCTCGACGCGATCAATGGCTGGCGGCGGGCGACACACGACACTTGTAGTCGCATCAACTACGGATGTAGTATCTGGCCGTGGCAACGAACCCACTGGAACCGCGGCGTCTGAGCGCGTCCTTGCGGCGTACCTCGGCCGAGCGACGTCGGATTCACCTCCCGTGCGGCGCACGGTCGCGGCGTGGGACGTGGTGGCCAGGACCGCCGCCGGCCATGTCGCCGGGTGAAGCACACCCCGGTCGGTGGCCTGGCCGTCCTCGATCCAGAACGCGCGTGTCCGTCGTCGGCCCGGGGGTGCGGGAGCGGGTGGCCGTTCCTCCGGAACGGCAAGGAGTCATTTGCCACGTCCGGCCCAATCCGGCAGGCCGACACCTGACGTGGGCACCATGAACGAGGGCGACGTCTGGAAGGCGATCGACGCGCAGCGGTTGACCACCGCCGACCTGCTGGAGCGGTTGACCGATGACGAGTGGCGGCACCCGTCGCTGTGCGACGGCTGGTCGGTGCGCGACGTTGCCGCCCACCTGACGTTGCAGCAGACCGGTCTCTGGACGGCACTGGGTATGTCGGTCAGGTCGCCGGGTGGGATGAAACGGATGATCCACGACTCGGCCTGTCGCCGCGCGGGCATTCCTACCGAACAGATGATCGCCGAGATCCGCGGCATGGTCGGCTCACGGAAGCACAACATAGGCGTCACCTACCGGGAAACGCTGATCGACATCCTCGTGCATGGACAGGACATCGCGCTTCCCCTCGGCCGGCCGCTCAGCATGCCTCCCCACGCGGCAGCCGTCGCCGCGTCCCGGGTCTGGTCGATCGCTTTCCCGTTCTGCGGCTACCCGTTCTTTCCCAGGAAGAAGCTCAAGGGAGTCCGTCTCATGGCGTCCGATACCGAATGGAACGCCGGACAGGGTCCGGGCGTGCACGGCCCGATCGGCGCGATCCTGCTACTGCTCACCGGGCGTCTCGCGGCGCTCTCACGGCTGTCCGGTGACGGGGTTCCCACGCTCCGGGCCAGGCTCACGCGGCTACCGGCGCCGTGAGGACGGTGACGACACGACGAGCCGTGCTGGAAGCGGCCGATCCCAGCGACGAGCAGCTGGCCACGATGGTCGCCACGAGCCTCGGCGCGCGGCGCGCGGAACTCGTTACCTGCCGCGCTGAGGTCTTCCCGTACGACCTGGCAGCCATCACGACCGCCGGGCGCTTCCGGGTCCATGGCACCGCCGTGGTCGACGGGTCCGCGCGCCGCCCGTACGCCTTCTTCGTCAAGGTGATCCAGTCCTGGCCGCGTTCGCCGTTGTTTGCGCAGGCACCCGAGCCGCTACGGGTGGCCGCGGCACACCTGGTGGCGTGGCGCACCGAGGCCGAGGTCTACGGCTCCGACCTGGCCGCGAGACTGCCCGCCGGGCTCACCCTGCCGCGGGCGTTCGCGGTGGTCGATCTGGACGATGCCTCGACCGCGATCTGGCTCGAATGGATCCCGGCGCGCCGCCTACTCTGGGACCTCGCGCGGCACGAACGCGCGGCGTATCTCCTGGGACGGCTCGCGGCAAGCCCATCGGTGTCCCCTCTTGCTGCCTCGGCGGCAGGAAGTCGAACGCCGCGAATCTTTGCGGACACCTGGCTCGCTCACGTCGTGCTACCCGCGTTGAACAGCGACGAGCTGTGGGCGCACCCACTGGTAGCGGCCACGTTCGACAACGCGCTACGCGAACGGCTACTGGCTGCCGCGGCAGCCCTGCCATCCTTCCTCGACGAACTCGATGACATCCCACTCGGCGCGGCGCACGGCGACGCCTGCACCCGAAATCTCCTCGTGACCGACACGAACGACGGCTTCACACTGATCGACTTCGGCTTCTGGGGTCGCGCCCACATTGGCTTCGATCTCGGCCCACTCCTGCTCGGCGAAGTACAGATGGGCGAACGCCCCGCCAGCGTGCTTCCTTACCTGGAGGCAGCATGCCTGCCCGCCTACGTCCGGGGACTACGAGCCGAAGGCAGCAACGCCACCCAAACCCAGGTACAACGGTCGCACGCGCTGCTCATGCTCATCTTCGCCGGGCTGCCGGCCGTTCCGTTCGAACATCTGACCGCCGAACCAACCACCGAGCAGTACCGGATCACCGGCCAGCGGGCCGCCAGCGCGCGTTTCATCCTCGACCTCGTCGACGCCACCAACCCGCGGCCGCGACCGTCGCCGGTCCCGCCACGGCCATCCCCATGACCTGTCATCGTCACCCGTGATCACCCATGAAAGCGCAACGGGTCCCACCCACCCGGCTGCCCCGACCTACGCGGCTGTGGCACGGGATCCCACCCCCGACAGAGCTCGCGCCATCAATCTCAAGGCGCCGCGCCGCCGCTTCGCCAAACCTTATCTCGTCATCATGTCGGTCGTTCGCCGCAAGGCTTCGAGTCACCCGCGCGACGAGGGGCCGCTACGTATGCCAGCGCAGCCGAAATCGCCAATATGTAAACATGATTCGCGGTCTGGCGGCGACTGCGCTTTCAGGAACCGGCCGCGATCCTCCCCAGCGTTTCCCTGCCCCTGATATCTATCGATGGAATGTACCTGGCGTACGTCCGTCAGCTGCGTGCCGGCCGGATGTCGACCCGCTGGTCACTTTCCCGACAGGGGCACTTCAGCAAGCTGTCGCGTGCTGGCCCCCGTACGAAAGGCGGTCAGCACCCTGGGACTGGCATCGCCGCATGCCTAGCGTTTCCCACGGGGGTTGCACACCTACCCCCACTGTTGGTCCGTCAGGAAAGGAATCCTCATGCTCACCCGATCGTTTGGCCGTGCGCTTGGCGCGGCCTGCCTCATTTCCGCTGGCGCGACGATGACCGTCACCACCCTCGTCAGCCCGATGGGCGCGGGAGGGCCGGACCGGGCCGCGGTGGGGAAGTTCGCCGCCCACCCCGGACGAGTCGACGTCCTGCTCGCGTTCGATGTGCTCATTGTCGTGTTCGGTGCGGCCGTGGTGCTTGCCGCCCTGCTCGCGCGGCCGGGTTCGCCGCGGCTGGCCGCCGTCGCCGGCTGGCTGGGCCTGGTGGCGTCCTCCGCTCTGGTCATGCTCGTCGGGACGGACTACACCATCGCCGCTGCCGTCCACGTGGACCGCGCGGCAGGTGGCGACCTGGTACAGAAGCTGACCGACGGCCCCTCGTTCGCCGTGTTCGTGATCCTGGGATTCCTCGGGGGGATCGTCTCCATGGCCTGCCTGGGCGCCGCACTGTGGCGCTCGAAGGCCGTGCCCCACTGGGCAGCCGTGGCGGTGGCCGCGGCCGAGCCGGTGAACTTCCTCGGGAGCGGGGCGTCACCGCTCGTCGGCGCCATCGGCGGCGGGCTGCTGCTCGCCGGGTTCGGCGCCTGCGCGATTCGCATCCTGCGCGGCGGCGTACCCGACCCGGTCGCCACGCCGACGTCCCCGAAGGTCGGCGCGCCGGCACCCGGCGTCCTCTGACCCGACTTGGGCCAAGACCCACGAAAGTCGGGCGCAGTAGTAGGACATTGTCAGATCCCGCCCCATCCGGCGCCGCCGGCGCCACCGGATCGGTTCCATAGCGAGCCGCGCCATTTGGTGGCGCGGCTCGCCGAACCAGATCCGGCCAACACCCTGCGCTGCACGGCGGAACCGGCATCGAAAGGACGAGCGACGAACGATGCACCCACAGCGCAAGGAAGACTTGATCTCGGCTGTTCCGGCCGGACGGCCTCCGTTGATTCCCACGGCGCGCGGCGGACGTTCACGGGGGGCACGTCCGCTGGCCGCGTCGGGCGTCCGTCGGGCGGTGTCCGCGACCGCGCTGGTGGTGGTGCTGATGCTCGCGGTCGTGGGGTGCGGCGGAGCCGGCGTCGCCCCGGGCGCCACCGCGGATACCACGCACGCGACGGGGGCGGCCGCGCGCTACACCGGCCCTGGACCGGCGCCCGCAGGGGATGCGTTCTACGTCCCACCCGCCACACTGCCCGCCGGCGAGCCCGGCGACATCCTCTGGTCGCGTCAGGTGCAGGCCGCGGGACCGCTGCGCGGCCTCGACGTCGAACTGCAGGAGGTGCTCTACCTGTCCACCGACGCGCAGGGCAGACGAGACGCCGTATCCGGAATCATCATGCTTCCGTCCGCTGCGGTTCGCGGAAGCGCGCCCGTGGTCGGGTTCGCCACCGGGACGCATGGCATGGGTGACGCCTGCGCGCCCTCCAAGTCGATCGCCGCCGGCACGGACGACTGGCTCGACGCCTTCCAGCTCGCGGCACACAAGGGGTGGGTCATCGCGGCCACCGACTACGAAGGGCTGGGTACCCCGGGGGAGCACACCTACAGCGTCGGCCGCTCCGAGGGCCACGCCGTCATCGACGCGGTGCGCGCCGCGCAGCGCCTCGACGGCGCCGGTGTGCGCCGCGACGCCAAGGTCGCCTTCTGGGGCTACTCCCAGGGCGGCGGCGCCGCGGCCTGGGCGGGCGAGCTCGCGCCCAGCTACGCGCCGGAGCTGAACACCGTGGCAGTGGCGGCCGGCGGCGTTCCCGCGGACCTGATCGCGGTGAGCGAGGCCCTGAACGGGGCAGCCTGGGCTGGAGTCATCTTCATGTCGGCGCTCGGGTTCGACGCGGCGTACCCGGAGCTGAAGCTGGCCGACTATGTCCACCCCGAAGCCCGAGCCAGCCTCGACCGGCTCAGCACGCTCTGCCTGAAGGCGGCGCTGCCCGAGTTCGCTGGAAAACACATCCAAGACGTCCTCACCACCGACCCCCTCCAAACGCCGTCCTGGCGGACCCGGCTCCAGGAGAACTCGCTTGGACGCACGCCGCCCGCAGCACCCGTCTACCTCTACCACGGCCGCAAGGACACGGTCGTCGCCTTCGGCCAGGCGGAAGCCCTCGCGCAGGCCTACTGCCGTGAAGGCGCCAAGGTGACTTTCGTGCCGTACGCCGATGACGACCACGGCGCCGCGTCGTACCGCACCGACCCGGTGGCCTTCCTCACCAGCCGATTCGCGGGCGAGCCCGCGACCTCGACCTGCTGACCCGTCCCCGCGAGGCAGGTTGGCCAGGACAGCGAAATGCGAATCCACCGACGGCGCGCCGGGCTCCATTCTCGGGCTGATGAAGGAATCGGCAAGGATTAGATCCAAGGGCGTTCGGTTAGCGGGGGCAACGGTCTGTCAAGGCTTGGTGGGCTCTGGCGTGTCGGGGTGAAACGGGTAGCGGAGCTCCGGTAGGAGGGGCTGGTCCGCCAGGACAAGTCCCTTGCTCCCGGGGGCTCCGCTGTCTGCCGAATCTGTCATTTGCCGTGTGGTTCGTGTGGCTGGGGGCCGGTTCGCGCCGGGGCATCTCGGTGAGCTGACGCGGGTCGTGGCGTTCGAGATGGTTGACGCGGTGCTCGTTCAGACGGGCAGGGTCCAGCGGCGGGTGCGGGATCTGCCTGCCCGGGTCGGGGTGTATCTGCTGCTGGCCGGGGTGCTGTTCGCCGATGTCGGCTGGCCTGGGGTGTGGGGGCAGTTGGTCGGTGGGTTGGGAGGGCTGCGGGTGGGCCGGCCGTCGGCGTCGTCGATGGCCGCGTCTCGGCGCCGGCTGGGGACGGCGCCGCTGGCGGCGCTGTTCGATCTGCTGCGTGGGCCGGTCGCGGCTGGCTGGTCGGGGGCGGTGTTCTGGCATGGCCGGCTGGTGTGTGCTGTGGACGGGACTGTCGTGTGCGCCGCTGACACCCCGGCGAACCTGAAGGCATACGCCAAGAGCGTCGGTAACCACGGCGGCTCGGGCTATCCGCTTGTCCGTCTGGTCGCGCTGGTCGCCTGTGGCACCCGGGGTGTGATCGACGCGGTGTTCGGACCGACCAGCGACGGGGAGACCAGCTACGCACCACGGCTGCTGGGCGCGCTGCACGCGGGGATGATCCTGCTCGCGGACCGGGGTTTCGAGGGCCGCGAGCTGCTCGGTCAGCTCGCCGCGACCGGCGCGGACGTGCTGGTCCGGGTCAAAAACGGCCGGCGGCTGCCCGTCGGGGAGCGCTACCGGGACGGGTCGCTCCCGCTCACGGATCGGCCAGGTCGAGGTCAGAGTTGTGCGCTGCCAGATCACGATCGCGACCGACGGCCCCCGGTGGACCCCGGGGTTTACCAGCTGGTCACCACCGTGCTCGACCCGCAGGTCCCCGCCGCCGACCTGATCCGCCTCTACCACGACCGGTGGATCATCGAAACGGCGTTCCTCGAGCTGAAATCCACGATCCTGCACGGCCGGGTCCTGCGCGCGAAGACCCCCGACGGCGTCGCCCAGGAGATCTACGCCCTGCTCGTCGTCTACCAGGCCCTGCGCACCGCGATCGTCGACGCCACGCTCACCCAGGCCGGCACCGACCCCGGCTGTGTCAGCTTCACCCGCGCACTGAACACCGCCCGCGCCCAGGTCATCCTCGCCGCCAGCATCCTGGACGACCCCACCGACCTGGCCGGGACCATGGGCCAAGCCGCGCTCGCCACGCTGATGCCCAACCGGCAGCTACGCGTCAGCCCACGCATCGTCAAACGCGCGATCTCCCCCTACGTCGCGAAGACCGCCACCGGCCGCCTCCACGGCCCCAGCTACCAGGCCACCCTCACCATCGACATCCTCACCACCGACGACTGGACAACCACAAACACGGCTTAACCGAACGCCCTTGGGACTAGATCCGCCGCCATCGATGCGCTGGCGCGGCGCGGCGGCTTCGAAGGCGTCGGTGGATCGAGACCCAGTCCAGGACGCGGCCCGGTCAGCCGGTGTGAACGGCGGTGGCGGCAGGTTGTTGACCGCACCAGATCACGTCGGCCTCCCGTCCTAGGCTGACCACCGGGTGGCCGGTGTCGACGCCAGCGGCTACGGCGGACTCGGCCGCGAGAGCGTCGAGGTCGGCGTCCGTCCGGCTGGGGGAGTGGTGAATCAACACCAGCTGGCGCACCCGGCAGGCGCGCGCGAAGCGGATCGCGTCGTCGATCGTCGAGTGGCCGTAGGCGTCGGCCGCGGCGCGGTCGCCGAACCCGTTCGAGGCGTCGTGCAGCAACAGGTCCACGTCGGCCGCCAGCGCCAGCGCGGCGGCTGTCGGCCTGCCTGCCAGCGCGTGGTCGGGCAGGTAGGCGAGGCTCGCCCCGTCCGCGCTGACCCGGTACCCGAACGTGCGCCCGCCCTTGTGCGGGACCTCGGCCGCGGTGACCGTGAACCACGGCGGCACGGTGAGCCGGCCCGGGCGCATGAGCCGGGCGCGCCACTGCCCGCGTAGGCCGGAGAGCTCGATCGGGAAGCTCGGCGGCGACATCGACCTGGCGAGCAGGCTGGCAGCGCCGCGGCCGCGCTGGGCCGGAACCCGCAGCTCGACCCGCGCGTCCGGCCGGTCGAGGCACCGGGTGAACGGCAGGCCCTGGGTGTGGTCCCAGTGCAGATGGGTCAGCAGGACGGTGCCCCGAAACGGGTCCGGGCCGAGCAGCGTGTCGAGGTTGCGCAGCCCCGTCCCCGCGTCGAGGATCAGCGTCGGTCGCGGCTCGCCTGCCGCGGTGACCGCCACGCAGGAGGTGTGGCCACCGTAGCGGGCGAACGGCTCGCCGGGTGTCGGCGTCGACCCTCTGACCCCGAGCAGGTGCACGTTCACGCGGTCACCGGCTCGCGGCCGGCCGCCGAGTGCGACGGCGGGGTCGCCCTCGCCGGGCGACCGGGCTCGCCCGTCCCGCCATCCCCCTCCTCGCGCCGGTGTCCGCGGGCCAGCTGGGCGAGGGCGGCGAGGTCGACGGCCTCCCTGTCGGCTCGGGCGACCCGCACCGGGGTCAGGGCGGTGAGCGTGGCGGTCCGTAGGCCGCCTTCGAGCAGCGAGCGTTCGCCGACGATCGCCCCGGGCCCGACCTCGGCAATCCGCGCGCCGTCCACGTCGACGCCGAGCACCCCGTCGAGGAGCAGGAAGAGCGTGTCGCCCGGTGTGCCCTGGCGGACCAGCTCGGTGCGCTCGGGCAGGTTGTCGATCTGAGGGCGCCGACCGGCTCGCATGATGCGGTGGGACAGTTCCCGCTCGAGGGCCGACTCGGCGGCGACCACCAGCGCCGGTGAGTCCTCGTCGCCCCAAGGCGTGTGCCGCCACGAGGGCTGCGAGATCCAGCCCGACCAGTCGGTGATCCCCGACTTGAGCGCCAGGCGGCCGCTGGCGTCGTACACCCAGTGCCGGGGGAAGGCACTCGCGCCGACCATGTCGTACTCGGCCCGCCCGTCGGCGAACAGCGTCAGGGACAGCGTCGACCAGGTGACCGGGCTCTGCAGCCGGAAGTACGGCGGCCGTGCGGTCTGGCGCGGCAGCGGCAGCGCCGTGCGGCCGCCACCGGTCTGGGTGAACCGCACCCAGCTGTCACCCACGACGGGCTCGGCCTGGATGTCAGGCATGGCGACGCCCGCGAACGTCGTGCCGAGGGAGCCGAGCCGGACCGTGGTCGACCCGGTCAGCGCGCCGCCCGTGTAGCGGAATGCCAGCACCTCGCCGTCGTCGCCGAAGGTCGCGGCGGCCGACAGGCGGTTGGCGAACCGGAACCGGTCCGCGCGGCGCAGCGCCTCGAGGTCGTCGAACCGGTCGGGCAGCGGCTCGTCATAGTGGCTGAGCCCAAGCGAGAAGGGAAGTTTACCGACCCCCCGGATCGCCTCCGAAGGAATCCAGGACAACGACGTGACACTCGACTCGACCACCCGTGTACCCATCACGCCCTCCAAAGAAATGTGGGGCGGGGCTTTCCGAACTCCCGCCGACCGGCTAACACCGCGAGACGTTACGGACGCGGCAATGCGCCGCCGAGGGCGTCAGCCGCTTGTTACCGGCGTGGCAGCACCCCGCAAACCGGGTGCTGCCAGCGCGGGCGGACCACCTACGGCCCCCTGACCGGGGCGAGCCCGGCGAGGAACCGCGACGGTTGTGGCACGGGGCGGTCGGCCGCGGCCGTTCTGTGCAGCCAACCCCGGGACCAACGGGTGCTAGCACGCCAAAAGAACCGTGCTGATCTCCTTGGCGCCGGACGCCGGATCCGGCTGAATGGTCGCCATGGAACCGATCACGGTGCTGCTCGCCGATGACAACCTCATTGCGCGGGAAGGTATTCGTGCCTTGTTGGCCACCGACGAGGCCGTGCGGGTTGTGGCGGTCGCGGCCGACCGCGACGAGTTGGTCCGGGCGGCGTTCGAGCTGCGCCCGCAGGTCGTCGTGACCGACATCCGGATGCCGCCTACCTTCCAGGACGACGGGATCGTCGGCGCCAGGGAGGTCCGCCGCCGGCACCCGGGCACGGGGGTGGTGGTGCTGTCGCAGTTCGACGACCCCGAGTACGCGATCGCCCTGCTCGCCGACGGTGCCGCCGGGTTCGCCTACCTGCTCAAGGACCAGGTGGCCGACTCGGGCCGGCTGTCGAGGGCCATCCGGGAGGTCGCGGCCGGCGGCTCCATGCTCGACCCGCAGATCGTCGCGACGATGCTCTCGCCGGTGGCCCGGCGCGGGGAGCTGACGGCGGAGCAGGAGGAGCTGCTCGCTGACATGGCTGCTGGCCGTCCGGTGAAGGCGATCGCGGCCGCCCG
>Ga0157379_10003085_pt1 | contig 14092 bp, 9 predicted proteins | sample S25metaG_FD_121802 | JGI IMG/M metagenome (GOLD analysis project Ga0157379, IMG submission 121802) | Switchgrass rhizosphere microbial communities from Kellogg Biological Station, Michigan, USA - S2-5 metaG | ecosystem: Host-associated > Plants > Roots > Rhizosphere > Soil | place: USA: Michigan... | reverse complement strand
GTAGTCGGGGGCGACGTTGACGATCGGGCCGACCGCGCCCTCCCACTTCCAGTCCTTGAACGGCAGCGGCTCGGGCTTGGCTGCGCTCGCGGCGGACGCCGGTGCCGATGCGGCAGGTAACGGCGCGCTCGCGGCCGCCGCGGGTTCCGGCGCTTGTTCCGCGGAAGGCGTCGCGGCGGTCGGCTCCTGCGCCGGCGCCGCGACAACGACGCACATCAACGCGGCGAGCACGAACGCCCTCGAGGTCACGAACCTCCTTTGCCGCGATCATCGACCGCGAAGGCGACGGCGGCGATCTCGGCATCGCGCAGCGTCGCGTTGTAGCGGACGCGGTCGTCGCGCTTGAGGTCGAGGCCGAGGCCCTGGAAGATGTCGTCGGTGTTGCGGCGGGTGACGAAGCCGCCGGTGTTGCTCGCGGTGAGCCTGCCGTAGCGGATGTAGTAGCCCGGAGTCCAGCTCACCTTGCGCGTGCTTGCACCCGAGTAGTCGGGGGCGACGTTGACGATCGGGCCGACCGCGCCCTCCCACTTCCAGTCCTTGAACGGCAGCGGCTCGGGCTTGGCTGCGCTCGCGGCGGACGCCGGTGCCGATGCGGCAGCTAACGGCGCGCTCGCGGCCGCCGCGGGTTCCGGCGCTTGTTCCGCGGCGGGCGTCGCAGCGGTCGGCTCCTGCGCCACCGCTACAGCGACGGCGCACATGAACGCGGCGAGCACGAACGCCTTCGCTGTCACGAGCCTCCCTTGCCGCCGCCATCGACCGCGAACGCGACGGCGGCGACCTCGGCATCGCGCAGCGTCGCACCGTCGGCGCGCAGGCGCTCGATCGTCGCCTCGTCGAGCGCAGCGCGGGCGAGCGACAACGCGCGCTCGGTCGCCTCGGCTTCGTTGCGTTCGCGCGCTTCGCGACGCGCTGCGTAGATCGCCTCCGAGTACGCCGCGAGCCTGACTGCCGCTTCGCATCGGTCTTCGAGCGCACAGAGCAGTGCCAGGTAGGCGGTGCAGGCGTGCTGCACGTCGAACACCGGCGCGGTCGCCCACGCCGCTTCGGCGAGGGGACGCGCCGCGTCGACGTCGTCCTGCGCGAGCAGCGCGGCGAGCAGGTTGATGCGCGCGAACGCAAGGGCGTATTCGTGACGCGTGCCGACCAGCGAAGCGATCAGCTCGTTGCCGAGCCGCGCGGCGGCGCGCGCATCGCCGGTCGCGAGCTCGGCGTCGATGAGGTTGCCGATCGCGATCGGCGCCTGGCTGCCGCGCTCGCGGTCGAGCGAGAGCAGACGGCGGCCGCGCCGCAGCGCTTCGCCGCTGTCGCCGCTCATGCGCGCGACCCACTGCGCCGCCTCGGCGCGCCACAGCAGGCGTTGCGCCGGCCACGACGGCTGCTCGAGACGCTCGGCCTCGTCGAGGAGTGGACGCGCGCCGGCCAGATCGTCGCACTGCGCCGCCGCCGACGCGGCGCGGCACAGCGCGTGGTAGAGGGCGAAGCGATCGCCGTGTCCGTCATCGAGCCGACGCGCCGACGCGAGCGCCTGATCGGCAGCGGCGCGCGCGCGCGGCTTCTGCGTGTCGGCGAGGACGCAGCTCAGCTCGATCCAAGCCTGCAGCCTGAGCGGCTCGGCGATCGCATCGCCGATGCTCGCCTCGCAGGCGTCGGCGAGCGCGAGCCGCTCGGCGTGCAGCGAAGGCGGCAGCGCGCGCAGCAGCGTGGCACCGATGCGCAGCCCGATCTCCGCGTCGCCGGCGGCATGCGCCCAGCGCAGCGCGTCGCGCGCGTTGTCGAAGTCGAGCTCGACGCGGCGCAGCCACTCGTCGACGCCGACGCTGCCGCTGAAGTACTCGGCGTACGCGGCGTCGAGGAGCGCGGCAACCGCGTGCGCGTGGCGACGCTGCAGCGCGGCGCGCTCGCCCGCGGCGTCCAGACGCTCGAGCGCGTACGCGCGCGGCGTCTCGAGCAGGCGGTAGCGCACGCTCGCCGCGTCGCCCGTGGTGACGACGGCGACGAGCGAGCGGTCGACGAGGACGTCGAGCGCATCGGCCACGTCCCAGCGGTCGAGCCCGACATCGGCGTCGACGAGCACCTGCTCGATGCAATCGAGCGACGCGCTGCCGGCGACGACGCCGAGGCGGCGGAAGACCCGCCGCTCGCGATCGTCGAGCAAGGCATCGCTCCATTCGAGCGCCGAGCGAAGCGCCCGCTGGCGCGCCGGAGCGGCGCGGTTGCGGCCGCCGGTCAGCCAGCGAAAGCGCTCCTGCATCGACGTCAGCAGCCGATCGACGCCGAGCATCGGCGCGCGCGCCGCAGCGAGCTCGATCGCAAGCGGGACGCCGTCGAGCGCACGACACGTCGCGATCACTGCGCCGACGTTGGCGTCGGTGAGCGCGAACCGCTGGTCGACCGCCTGCGCGCGCTCGACGAAGAGCGCCACCGCGCCGAAGCGCAGCGCCGAAGCGGCCGGCAGCGCGTCGTCGTCGGGAACGGCGAGCGGGCCGATGCGCAGGACGCGCTCGGCGGCGAGCCGGAGCGGCGCCTGCGTCGTGACGACGAGCCGCAGATTCGGCGCCGCGTCGTGCAGCGCCCGGCAGACGTGGGCGACGCCGTCGAGCAGATGCTCGGCGTTGTCGAGCGCGAGCAGCATCGCAAGAGGCGCGACCGCGCCGACGAGCGCGGCGAGCGGCTCGCCCTGGCCGACGTCGACGCCGAGCGCGGCGGCGATGGCACCCGGCAGTCCGGCAGCGTCGCCGACGTTCGTCAGCTCGACCCAGCACACCCCTTGCGGATACGCCGAACGTCGCGCCGCGAGCAGGTGCTGCGCGAGAAGCGACTTGCCGATGCCGCCGGCGCCGACGACGCTGACGAGGCGGTGGCCATCGACGAGCGCGGCGAGCGCGTCGCGGTCCTCGGCGCGGCCGAGCAGTGCCGGCAGCTCGGCCGGCAGATTGGTGCGCAGTGCGGGCGGCGTCGCGTCGTCGTGCGATGCCGGAGGTTCGGCAGCGACCGCCGCATCGTTGGCCGCCGCGCGCGGGGTGGCCATCGCCGCGACGAAGCGATAGCCGCGACCCGGGATCGTCGCGATCACTTCGCCGCCGAGCACCTTGCGCAGCGCGCTGACCTGCGCCGCGAGGTTGTTCTCCTCGACGACGAGCCCCGGCCAGACGAGGTCCATCAGCGTGTGCTTGCCGACGAGCTGTCCCGGGCGCTCGGCGAGCGCGTGCAGGAGGTCGAACGCGCGGCCCCCGATCGCGACCGGAGCGCCGTCGGCGAGCAGGCGGCGCTCGTCGGGCTGCAGCTCGAAGCGGCCGAAGCGCAGTCGCGCCGGCGAGGGGGACGTCAGCGGCGGCGTCATCGCAGCAGAAGTCGCATCACGCGATTGAAGAACGTTTCAGAGCGCTTTCAGGACGCCGGCCGCGCGCGCGCCGACAGTGCAGTCACTGCCACGGCGATCCGGCGACGGCGACGTCGACCGGGCACCGACCCGCTTTTCAGCAAACGACGACTGCCGCCATGCCGATCACGAGCCTTGCCCATGCCGCATTGTCCGCCGCCGCCGTCGGCGTTCTGCTCGCGACGTTGCGCCGCGCCGGCCCCCGTGCCGCCGGCCTCGCCGCCGCGGTGCCGATCAGCTCGCTGCCGGCCCTCTTCTGGCTTTCGGTCGAGCGCGGCGGCGGCTACGCAACGCATGCGGCGCTCGGCTCGCTGTGGGGCACCGGCCTCACCGTGCTGCTCGGCGCGGGCTTCGCGCGCGCCGCGCTCGTCGTCCACGCCGGCTGGGCGGCGACCTTCGCCTGGCTCGCAACCGTGGCGCTCGCGGCCGCGACGTGGCAGCTCGCGACGCTGCCCGCCGCGGCCGCGCTCCTCGCGCTCGCCGCCGTCGTCGTCGGCCGCGCAGCGACCCCGCGCGCTCCGGCACACGACGGCGAGCGCCGCGGCAACGCGCGCGACGCGACGCTGCTCGCCATGACGACCGCCGGTGCGATGTCGCTCGTCGTGTCCGAGCTGTCGCGGCGGAGCGCGCCGCAGTTCTGCGGCCTCATCGCCGCGATCCCCGTCCTCGGCATGTTCACGACGTGCGCCGGCTATCGCCAGGGCGGCGCGCCGCGCATGCTGCGCGTGCTCGCCGGCTACCTCGACGGCATGGCGGCGAAGGCGGCGTTTCTCGCCGCGCTCGGCGCAGCGTGGGCATTCGACGTCGGCGCTTCGGCGTGGGCGATCGGATTCGCCGCCGCGGCGACGACGCTCTTCGGCCAGCAGCGCTTCACTCGGGCGGCTTCGGCGGCGCGGGCTCCTTCGCCTTGGCGGTCGTGCCCGGCGGTTTGGCCGGCGAAGACGTAGCTTTCTTCTTCTTCTTGTTCTTGGCGGCCGGTGCGGACGGATGTGACGTTTCGGCCGGCTCGGCGCGGGCTGCAACCGGCGTCACCGGCGCTTCGACTGGCTTGGTCGTCGCGCGCGGCTTGGCGTCGTCGAACGCGCTGACGATCCCCGGGCACAGGTCGGCGCGCGGCGTGATGCCGGCGATCGTCTCGCCGTTGAACCAGAACCAGTACGGCTTCGCGGTGATCCGGATCGTGTCCTTGCCCGTCAGCTCGCCGCTGAACGTCTCGTGCGTCACCGGCACGACCCAGCCGCGGATCGACGACGGCGTGCCGTCGATCGGGCAGTCGCCGGGCTCGGGCGGAGCGACGCTGATTCGCGTGTTCTTCTGCGGACGCAGCTTGAACGCGAGGTAGTTGTTGACCGTCTTCTCGTACGCGACCGGAGCGCGGGTGCGAACGACCGTCGGGGCTGCGGGCTCGGAGCTCGTCGCGCACGCCGCGAGCAAGACGCTCGCGAGCGAGGCCAGCAGCATGCCGCCGTCGGCGATCAGGACACGGATGTTCGGCACGCTCGACGTCCCTGCAGCTCGAAGCCCTCGATTGAGCCAAAGGCCGCGGCGGCCCGGCACCCCCTGAACGCGGTGTCGGAGCACAGGGCAATTTGCCGGCCTGCGCGCGTCCGGGCGAACCCGCGCTACGACTCCGGCGGCTCGATCGCCTCGTGGCGCTCGCGCACCGTGAGCCACGCGCCGGCGGCGCCGCAGACGGCGATCAGCGCGATGCCGACGAGCGACGTCTCGTCGGGGACGTGCGCGAAGACGAGCCAGCCGCCGAGCATCGCGAACGCGATCTGCGCATAGAGGTACGGCGTCAGTGTCGATGCCGGAGCGCGCTGGTAGGCGAGGATCAGGAAGAAGTGACCGATCGTTCCCATCAGGCCCATCAGGGAGAGCAGCGCCCACCAACCCCAGCCCGGCAGCGACGCCCAGACGAACGGCAGCGGCAGTGTCGCGATCAACGTGCCGACCCAGCCGGTGTAGAAGTGCATCGTCAGCGGGTTCTCGGTGCGCGCGAGCCGACTGGTCAACACCTGGAACCACGCGTTGCTGACGACGAGCCCGATCGGCAGCACGATTGCCCAGCTGAAGACTGCCGAGCCCGGCCGCAGGATGACGAGCGTGCCGATGAAGCCGCCGGCGACGAGCGTCCAGCGCAGGAGCGAGACCTCCTCCTTCAGCGTCGTTGCCGCGAGCAGCGTGACGACGAGTGGCGAGGTCAGCACGATCGACGTGAACTCCGGCAGCGGCATGTACCGCAGGCTGAAGAACGCGAGCGTCGTCGTTGTCAGCAGCAGCGCACCACGCAGCACCTGGAAGCGCGGATGCGCGGTGCGCAGCAAGGCACGGCCGTGCCGCGGCAGGAAGACGACCGTCGTCACGACCGCCTGGAACGCGTAGCGCACCCAGACGCCCATCAGGATCGGAACGCCGAGCGTCGATACCTTGGTCGCCGTGTCGAGCGTCGCGAAGCAGGCAATCGCGACGACGACGATGCCGATGCCGGCGAGGATGCGCTCGGACTCGCGGTCGCGGGTGCGCCGGGCCGTTGCTGCGGGCGGGTCGATCTCCATGAAGGGCGCGGATGCTGGCGCTCGCGCGCAAGCCGTGTGATCAGCGCGTCAGGCGCGGCTCGTCGCCCTGGCTGGCGCGAGCGAGCTGCATCACCGTCAGCGGTCCCGCCAGCCCGTCGGGCGTGAGTCCGTGCGCGAGCTGGAAGGCGGCGATCCGGGCGCGCAGCGGTTCCCTTCCCTTCGCGATCGGACCCTGGCCGTCGATCGCGGCGAGCCGCTCCGCCAGCCAGGCGGTGTTGCCGGCGACCTCGCCATCGCCGTAGCCGGCAGGCGCGCGCCAGAGCGTCGCGAAGTCGCCGCGCCAGACGCGCGCCAACTCGGTCCACGACACGGTCGCTTCTGTGCCTGCGACATTGATCGTCGCGAGCTCGCCGCCGATGGTGGTCAACAGCGCATGCGCGACCCGACCGCGCTCGTCGACCAGGCGCAACAGGCCGGGCCGGTCGAGCTGAAGGATCGTCGCGACGCCGCCGCGCAGGCGCAGGCAGCGGAGCGACTGCGCGAGCGCTGCAGCGCATGCATCGCCCGGGCCGAGCCTGGCGCCCCACAGCCCGGCAAGCGTGCGCCACGCCGCCGACTCGTCGGCCGCGGCGGCGGTGAAGAGCACGTCCTGCGCAGGCCCGGTGAGGGATGCCTTCGCCGGAGCCGCGGCGGCGAGCGCGAGCGGCGGCACGCCAACCTGCGAGCGCGCGGGCACCGCTTCAGCGACTGCGGCGGTAGCGGGCTCGACGCGAACGGCGGGCGCTGCCGGCACGGTCTGCCCGACCGGCGGGCGCGCGACGTCGTCTGCGCCCCGCATCGATTGCACGCGCGGCGCGAGCAGGACGCCGCCGACGAGCGCCGCTGCCGCAACCCCGGCCGCGGCCCAGACATTGACCGACGTGCGTTCGACCGTCGGCTCGACCACCGTTGCGGGTTTGCCGCCATAGGTGGCAGCGACGGCGCGCTCAACCGTGTGACGATCGACGCGCCGTCGACCGGCGGCCTGCGCGTTGGCCAGGGCTTGATCGCAGACCACGTTGATGCGTCGCGGCACGCCTGCGCAGAGGCGGTGGATGAGGCCGATCGATTCGCCATCGAACGGCGCGGGGCCGCGCAGTCCGGCGACTGCGAGACGATGCGCGATGTAGCCGGCTGTCTCGCTTTCCGACAGCGCCGGCAGGTGGTAGCGCGCGACCACGCGCTGCGCGAGCGGCTCGAGCTGCGGCTGACGCAGCGTCTGGCGCAGCTCCGGCTGGCCGATCAGCATCACCTGGAGCTTGCGGCCGCTCGAGTCGAGGTTGGTCAGCAGGCGCAGCTGCTCGAGCACTTCGTTCGACAGCGCCTGCGCCTCGTCGATCACGATCAACGTGCGCCGGCCCATCGCGTGCGCCAGCAGCAAATGGCCGTGCAGCGCGTCGATCATGTCGATCGGCGCCTCGTCACGCGGCGTGTCCAGGTGCAGGTCTTCGCAGATGCGCGCGATCAGCGCCTGCGCATCGAGCTTCGGGTTGACGACGTTGGCGACGTCGAAGTTGGACGGCAGCTCCTCGAGAAAACGGCGCCAGACGGTCGTTTTCCCGGCGCCGATCTCGCCGGTCAGGAGGACGAAGCTGGCGCCGCGGTTGAGGCCGTAGTTCAGCAGCGCCAGGGCGTCGCGGTGCTTGTCGCTCAGGTAGAGGAACCTCGGGTCGGGCGCGATCGAGAACGGTTCCTGCTGCAGTCCGAAGAACGACAGGTACATGGTCGAGCCTACGCGCGACGCCCGAGTGGACGCACTCTCCTAGGCCGCTGCCCGCGCCGCCGTTGGCGACGCGATGTGCGCCGCGAGCTCCGCGCGCGCCGTCTCGATCTCCGCGAACGGGCCAAGGGTCGTGCGCTCGCGGGTGAGGCAATACCAGCTTCCGCCGGCCTCGTAGATGCGATCGGAGCGGAAGTGGCGCGCATCCGGCTCGCCGGCGCGATGCGACGAGCCTTCGCCAAGCTCGCCATCCCAGAAGCGCCGGCAAAGACGAAGCACCTCGTCGGCGCGCGTCATCGGGAAAAAGTGCCCGGCGTCGCGCACCCGCCGAAACGTCGCATGCGGCCAGAGCTTCAGCAGCTCGTCGCCCGTGAAGCGCGCCTGCGAGCGATCGCCGTACAGCGCCATGATCGGAAAGCGCAGACGGCGCAGGCTCTTCGCGTCGAGTCCGTCGTCGGAGAGGAGCTCGCGCTCGGCCGAGGTGCGCTCCATGAGCGTGAGCCACTGCGAGGCGGTCTTATTGCTGCCCGTGCCGAGCCAGGGCGCCACCAGCTCCGCCAGCTCGGCCGGCACGACGGCCTTCGCCTGCTGCAGCCGCGCCACCTCGGTGAGCAGCTTGTAGCCGAAGTAGGGATCGCGCGCGTCGAGTGCGATGCCGGTTCGGTCGAGGATCTGCTGGATGCGGTCGCTGTCGCGCCAGGCGCGCGTCGACCCTTCGCCGCGCGCCGCCGCGATGTGGGTGTCGGCGAGCACGAGGCTCGCCACGCGCTCGGGAGCGGCGCAGGCGAGCTTCAGCGCGATGACGCCGCCGTAGCTGTGCGCCAGGAAGTGCGCTCTGCGGATCTGCAGGTGATCGAGCAGGCCGAGGAGGTCTCGCCGCAGGTCGTCGGGTCGATAGCCGGCGGCAGGCATTTGCGAACGACCGTGGCCGCGCAGGTCGTAGAGCGTGACGCGGTAGCGCTTCGAGAGCTCGGTCGCATAGGGCGCGTACCAGAACGCGAGGTTCGTCGCGAGCCCGTGCACCATCACCAGATCCTCGCCCGCGCCCGACTCGGGCGTGAGCTGCAGGCAGTTGAGGCGGACCCCGTCGATGAGCGCGACCGGCATGCCTACTCCATGTAGCCGAGCATCTGGAGCTGGGCCATGATCTGTTCCTTCTCCTCGGGGGCCATGCCCGCAGCCTGCGAGCCTGCGCTCGCGCCCTTCGTCGGCGCGCCCTCGACGACCGGATGCTCGTGGAGGTGTTCGGTCGTGAACATCGCCTTCGGCACGGCTCCCTCGAGATCGGCCGGCACGTCAAGGCCGAGGCTGTAGAGCAGCGTCGCACCGACGTCGGCGATCTTGCGCCGCGCGATCTTCGCGCCCTTCGAGATTCCCGGCCCGTAGGCCAGGAAGACGCCGTCCGGATGATGCGTTCCGGCGACCTGCGCGCGCGGCTCGACGACCGGCAGCTTGTTCTTGATCGAGACGAATCCGAAGTCGCGCAGCACCAGCAGGAGATCGGGCGCATCGTGCATCGCCTCGCCGGGGAAGACGTCCTCGCGCCGATGGACCTCGGTGATGATGCGCTCGCCCGTGACCGGATCCGTGAGCGCCTCGAGGTCGCGGATCAGGCGCGTCCGCACGGTCTCGTAGTCCGCGGGGGCGATTCCCGTTTCGCCGGGCTGGCGCGCGACGCGGATGTTGATCCCGTTGCTCGACGGCGTGCGGCAGTAGGCGATCGTGTTCTTCCAGTCGAGGTAGGCGAACATGCTGTCCTCGCGGCGCCTGCCCTGGTCGGTGTCGGGCACCTCGCGCCAGCGCAGATAGCCCTTCTCATGCAGCCACGAGTTGATGCGAACGACTTCGGTCGTCCCGGTGAAGCCGTGGTCGGAGGCGAGGAAGACCTGGGCCTGCGGCCCCGCCGCGGCGACGAGCCGCTCGATGAAGCCGTCGAGCTGGCGGAAGTACTGCAGGCAGAGGTCGCGCATGCGCCGGTGGTAGTCGCTGAGCTCGCCCTTCTGCTGGTTCGGATCGATGTAGAGCCAGGCCTGGTGCTGCAGCTTGTCGACGCCGTCGAACATCACCGCCATCAGGTCCGGCGCTTCCTCGCGCGCGAGGTGATCGGCGATGCGGAACCACTGCTGCTCGCGCGGCAGGTGATAGCGCACCCAGTTCTCGCGGTCCTCGCTGCTGAGCTCCTCCATCGCCTGCTTTTCCTGCTCGAAGTCCCAGGCCAGCTCCTTCGGATTGAAGTCCGGGATTGCCTTCAGGCGGTCGTAGAGGTCGGGCGGCGCCGAGTTGCGGCGCAGGTGCCGCCACGGCACGAAGCCGGGGACCATGAACCCGTTCAGGTCCTTCGGCGGCGGCGCCGTGAAGGGAAAGTTGAGCGCTGCGACGCGACGCTGCTGGCGTCCGGCGATCGACCAGATGGTCTCGACGCGACAGTCGCGCGAGTCGTAGAGCGTGAAGTAGACGTCCTCGCCCTGCTCTTCGGCGCGGATGAAGTCGAAGACGCCGTGGTGGCCCGGCGTGCGGCCGGTCATCAGCGAGACCCAGGCCGGCGGCGTCAGCGGATTGGGGGTGGAGCGCAGCCGGCACCGCGTTCCCTCGGCGAAGATGCGGGCGAGGAACGGCATGACCGGTCCACCTTCGCCCGGCCGCACGAGATCGTCGAGGACGGTGAAGGTGGCGCCGTCCATGCCGATGAAGAGGGTGCGGACGCTCATGGGTTCCTCGGCTGTTGCTGCAATCTCGACTCGACATGGGCGGCGACCTGCGCCAGCGAGAGGTCGCTCACGTAGCTGCCGTCGCGCATCAGAAGATCCTGAAAGTTGAGCTTGCGCTCGTAGCTCTGCTCGAGGGCGACGCACAGCTGGATGACGTCGACCGAGGCGAAATCGAGATCGGCGACGAGCAGCGTCGCCGCGCCGACCGGCGCCTCGAGATCGAGGCCCCAATCCTGGATCAGGTCCTCGACGATCGCGCAGACCGTCTTCAGAGTGGAATCCTCGATGAACCTGTCCATCACGCGACCCCGGCCGCGGCATCGGCCGCGATCGCGATGACCGCCGGACCGTCGCGCACGATGTCGACGCTCACGGCCGTGCCTTCGAAGTCGACCTGGGCGCGGCCGAACCCGGCGTCGACGAAGCGGACGTCGAAGCGGTCGGGGCTGCCGCCGAGGCCGACACCGAGCCGTTTGGCGGTGGCCTCCTTGGCACACCAGAATCGCAGAAGCCGATCCTCGAGCGCCTCTCCCTCGAGCCCCTGCAACGATGCGCGCTCGACGCGGGTCAGCGAATCGGCCAGCAGCTCGGGCCGCTGGATCCGGCCGAGGTCCTCGAGGTCGACGCCGACCGGGCAATCGGTAGCGGCCACCGCCAGCGACGCCCGGTCGTTGTGCGACAGCGAAACGTGCGGCGCATCGGCGAGCACGCCGCACCACCAGCCATCGACGAGCGGGGCACCGTTCGCGTCGTGCACGACCGTGATGTCGGACGGATAGAGCAGCTGCCCCGTCTGCTCGTACAGCAGCACGCGCACCGCCTCCTTGATCGCTGCCCGGCCGAACAGCCACTGGCGCCGCCGCTTCACGCTGCCGGTCAGCCCGCGCCATTGCGCGCGCTCGTCGAAGCTCAGCAGCGCGTGCGCCAGGATGCGCAGGAAGATGCCGTTCGACTGGGCACAGAACGCCTCGCTGAAGTGCGGGAGTTGCCAGACCGACATTCCGTCGAACGACGCGGTCGGGCTCGCCTGCCCGAGCAGGCCGAGCCGAGGATCGCGGCGCACCTCGTAGAAACTGTGCGGCACCTCGAAATGGACGTTGACGAGGTCGTCGACGCGAAACAGCACGCCGCCGTCGCCAGCGAGGCATTCGAAGCGCCAGCTCCGGGGCGCCGCGATCCCGTCGGCGCTCGGGTCGATCGGGCGCTGGCGTCCCTTGAGCACCAGCCCTTGCAGGCCGGCGGGGCAGGACGCGTACAGCTCGATGCGCCCGATCGTCGACGGGAAGCAGTTGAAATCCGTGCCGGCGAGCTGCGCTGTCCAGTACGCCGCGAGCTGGCCAACGGCGTCGAGGAGCACGGGATTGAGAACCAGGGCCGGGGTCGCGCCATCGACGAGGAAGCCGTCGAGGCTGACGTCGGACAGCGTCGCGTCGATGCCATCGCCGCTCCAGCCTTCGATCTGCCGCACGCTCTGGAACACCGGCCCGTGAAACATGCCGGTGCTGTAGAGCTCGTGTCCGGGCCATCGAAAGGCGCGCGCTTCGCCGAGGGGGAGCAGTTCGGCGAGACGCCATTCGGCCGCGAAGCGGAACTCGGCGCTCGCCGCGACCATCGCACCGTTCATCAACCGCGCCGCGTACACGCCGGCGGCGGCATCGACGACCTCGGCGCGAACCTCGAGGCTCAGCGTTTCGTCGTCGAGCGCGAGCCAGTCGAACGCTCGGACGTTCTCGATCACCCGCAGCGCCGACGTTCCCGCCAGCACGCTGCACGCTTCCGCCATGATTTCGAGGCTGACCATCAGCGGCACGCACGCCAACCCCGACAGCTCCGCGTCGACTTCCGAAACGGTTCCCGACAGCACGTGGCTCCGCAGGAAGTTGTCGGCCAGGCCGAGGTGGCAACGTGCCACGACATGGCCGGTGTCGCGCTCGAGGATCTCGTCGAGCAGCGGTGCGACGGCCGGTGCGGCAAGCGGCGTCGACGGCTCGATCAGCTCCGGCATCAGGCGCCCTGCCACCACTGCGCGCTGTTGGGCCAGAAAGCCGCGCATCAGCTCGAAGTAGTCGGCCATGACGCGCTCGTGCCGCTCCGCGGCGGTGGGGGGTGTTTCCTCCGTCTCGGTCTCGTCCTGGTGGGCGAGCGCCGGCGGATCGGCGATCGTGTCGGTCGCCGACGGAAGCTCTCTTTCCGGTGCCGGCGCCGCTGCGGTCGCGGCGGGTGCCGGCTCGGCCACAGCGGCCGAGACGATGCGCCGCAGCTCCGCGCGCTCGTCCGCCGAGAAGCGCAGCATGGGCATCGTGTTGTCGAGCGCGAGGCCGAGGCTTTGCGCGTTGCGTGCAGCCGCGGCTTCCGGCCGGGCGCACTCGCGGTCGGCGAAGAGACGGCCGAGCACGAGCGGCTTGCCGTTCGCATAGAGCTCGGCGAGCACCGTCAGGAGCTGCTCGACACCGTTGCGTCGACGCACGTTGGTGGCGAGCGCGCACCGTTCCTTGCCGGCGAGCACGTCGTTGACGAAGGCGGTGAGGTGGGCGGAAGGCCCGACTTCGATGAAGTGGCGGACACCGTCGGCGTGCATCCGCTCGACGGTCTCGCGGAAGCGGACGCGGCTGGACCACTGCAGCGACGCGAGCTCCTGCGCTTCTGCAGCGGTGTCGGGAAAGAGGCCGGCGGAAGCGCAGGAATAGAGAGGGATGCGCGGAGGACGCAGGCCGATGTCGCGGTAGTAGCCGCGAAACGCGGCACTGACGACGCCGAAGGCGGGGGTGTGGTAGCCGCGGTCGAATGCCAGCGGCAGGCAGATCCCGCCGGCGTCGCCCAGCGCCTTCTGCAGCGCAGCGATCGAATCACGCGACCCGTAGAGCACCTGCTGGTTGGCACAGTTGTCCATCGCCACGACGACGTCGCCGCCGCTCGTCGCGATGTGTGACGCGACAACGTCTCCCGGAAGTGCACCGACGGCGAGCAGCGCGCCGGTGGCGATCTGTCCTTCGGCGAGGACGCGCTCGTAGACGGCATTGAGCTGACGCACGAAGCCCGCGAGCGCCGCCGGCGCCACGTCCGGCACCGCGCCCGACGCCGCCAGCGCGGCCGACTCGCCCGAGCTGTGTCCCATCATCACGTCGGGCGCGACGCCGAGCGAGCGCAGCAGCGCGTGCAGCGCCTGGCCGGCGACGAAGACCGCCTCGCTGCCGACGTCCATTTGCTGCAGCCGTTCCTCCAGCGCGCGGCGTCCGGCATCGGTGAGCTCGCTGGCCGCCGGAAAGACGACGTCGGTGCGGTTGCGGCCGCGCGGCTCGTCGTACAGCGTGTGCCAGAAGTCGAGCCACTCGCGGACCTCGGCAAAGCAGAGCGCGAGGTCGCCCAGCATCCCGATGTACTGCGACCCTTCGCCCGGAAACAGGAACGCGAGGCGACCCTCGAGCGGGCGCTCGGCGAAGACGACGCCGCTCCGGGTCGACCAGCGCTCGCTTGCATCGTCGCGGAGCTTGCGTCGCGCCAGCTCGAGGCCGCGCAGCAGCGACTGCATGTCCTTCGCGACGATCGCGAGGCGGACCGGCTCTGCCGCATCGGCGGCGGCGAGAGCGGCGGCGGCGCGCGGCAGGGTCGTGTCCGCGCCTGCAGCGAGCTCGTCGCCGACGCGCTCGAGTTTCGCGATCAACGCTTCCCGGCTCGCCGCCGAGGCGACGCAGAGCTCCGCCGGCCAAGGCATCGCGCTCGGCGGCCG
>Ga0157379_10003081_pt1 | contig 14097 bp, 11 predicted proteins | sample S25metaG_FD_121802 | JGI IMG/M metagenome (GOLD analysis project Ga0157379, IMG submission 121802) | Switchgrass rhizosphere microbial communities from Kellogg Biological Station, Michigan, USA - S2-5 metaG | ecosystem: Host-associated > Plants > Roots > Rhizosphere > Soil | place: USA... | reverse complement strand
TTCAGGCCCTTTCGCGAGCGAGCGCAAACCAAGGGCAGAATGGTAACGGCATGAATGGCCTCCCAGCCTCCAACCCGCTCCTCAACCGACCACAGCAACTCCCACAACAACCTGGTCTCCCGTTCCAACCACAGCAGATGCAAGGCGCCAACGGGGCGATGCAAGGCGCCAATATGCAGATCCCCGCCCATCTATCGCAACCTCCTCTCCAGAATCCAGCCCAACAGCCACAGATGAACCCTCAGATGTTTGCGGGCATGCAATCTCAGTTCCCCCCAGGCGCAGCTCCGAACCAGATGATGCCCGGTCACGCACAACAAGTTCCCGGACAGGGCGCTCAACAACTCCGAAGACCAAACGACATGAACAAGTTTCGGGAATATTATACGACCGTCCAGAACGAGCTGAATGACAAGGAGCGTCAGTTGCAGAGCATTGTGGGATATTCAAAGGGAATGATGCCCCAGAATATGACGGATGAGATGCGGACGATCCAGAAGGAAATCGAGCAGAAGCAGGAGGTGTTGAACAAGGTGAAGATGAGCCTTGGTGCTGGATTGCACCAACAACAGCAAGCTGCTCGTGCACAACAAGTTCCTGGAATGATGCCAGGTGCCCCACAGGGAATGATGGCAAATGGGTGAGTTGCGTTGACATCTTCCGAATCACACAGTCTGCTGACGATCATTCCAGTCAAGTCAATCCTACCAATGGGATGGTACAAGGATGGCCAAATAATGGCATGCAACATGGTCCCGCCGCCAAGGTCATGACTCCTCAGCTGGCGCCTCGCGTTGCTAGCGGCCCGCAAGCCCCGCCTGGCCAACCACCAGTGTCACCTTTCCCCGCTCAACAACAGCCTAATCTCCAGCAATTGACACAGCACCTCACGCAACAAGCTCAACATGCTCAGCAACAATTACGAAGCGCGTCGACGCAGCCACCTCAGACAATGCCTCAGCACCAGATGTCTGGGATGGGCACGCCACAACAAATGCCACAGGTGCCGGCTCAACAGGGTCAGATGCAGCAAGGTCAGCCTCGCCCGCCAACAGTTGCACCTCCTCAACAAGCGCAACCTTTGATGCAGCAACAACAACGACCACCGACGAATGGGGCGCCGCCGCAAGGGATGCCTCAGGGGATGCAACGGTTTCCTATGGTGTCGCGAGAGCAGTTCCAGACGCAGCTGCAGAGTATATTGGCGACGCGAGGTATTAAGATCGATCAGAGGAGGTTATTGGTGGATACCAAGGATATCGACTTGTATAGTTTGGCGCAGGCTGTGCTTGATCGTGGAGGGTACAACGTTGTCAGTGGAATTTTCGTATCTGGCGCGAAATAATACTGACGTGTCTCGTTGCAGGTGGAACAGCACAAGTTATGGCATGTTATTGGCGCCCAACTAGGTTGGGTACACTTCCCAGCTGGCAATGGTGAACCGGCTCATTCGGGTCCCCAAGTCGGTGCTCAACTGCAATCGGCGTATACCGATTATCTTAAACATTGGGAACATGTGTATACTATGAAAATGAACCAGGATCGTCGCAAGGAAGCTGTTGCGGCGTATCAAAATCCGGGCGCGGGTCCTTCTGTCGTACCGGGAATGCAGGCGCAGCAGTTGCAGCAGCAGTCAATCCCTCCTCAGGGTATGCAGCAGCCTCAGATTCCGAGCCAGCAACGTCCTCAACCTCCTGCAGGGTATCCTTTTATGCAAAATCCGGCGATGATTCAGCAGCAGCAGTTTACGGAGGCGCGCATGCGCAATATGCAGCAGCAGCAGCAGCAACAGATGCAGCAACAGATGCAACAGATGCAGCCAATGCAACCTGGACAGCCCCCCGCGGCAGCTGGAAATCAACATCTCAACCTACGACCCAACTTGCCACCGCATTTGTATTTGCAGTTTGTGAATCATCCGCCAGAGGAGTTGCGTAAAAGGGGTCTACCGGAGAATATCATCTCCTACATCGATGGGCTACGTCCGACTGTCCAGAAGGCGATGGATAAGCAGCGGCAGCAGATGCAACAGCAAGGGCAGCAAGTGCAAGTGCAACAGCAAGGGCAGCAAGGGCAGCAAGTGCAAGTGCAGCAGCAGCAGCAGCACCAACGACAACAGCAAGCAAATCAGCAGCAGCAGCAGCTGCAGCAGCAAGCTGCAGCCAATCAAATGCTGAATCGGGTTCCTAGCATGCACCCTCAGATGAATCCTCAGGCGCCGCAAGTCCCAGCACAAGGACAGTTCCCTCCACAGCAACAGCCTGGTCTTATGGGCCAGATGAGCGGCCAACCGCAGATTCAGCAGCAAGGGCAGCCGCAACCAACAGGCCATCCCTCGACGATGCTTCCTGTCACATCACTACCATTAAAGGATGGTCGCGTCATCCGTCCGGACGAAGCTACTATGGCTCGCGCCGCGGAAGTGATCAAGAAATTGGTCGCCGAATTCAATGCCCAGCGTGAGGCACCTATCATGCTTGTCTATAACATGGCTAATCGTGTGGGTCGGGGCGATTCGTTAACAATGTCAGCCCGATCGCAGCCAACGTCCCATGTTATTCCAGAGCATGAACGACCGCTGTATCATCAGCGTATCTCACAGTTGAAGGCGGATGTGTTGGAATTAGAGAAGAATTTGGCGGTGTGGTTTGGGAGGTTCCAGGATCCGGAGATTGTACGCGAGTTGATTGCGATTGTGAGTTTTTTTTTTCTTTTTTAATATGTTTGTGCTTAATTTATTGCTAGATTTTGACAACGAGGGAACAAGGCCAGCTGTTGTATCAATCTGTTCCCCAAGCGATCCTGACGCTACCGCTTCTCGAAGCTATTCAAACGGATCTTAGCGCCGCCATGAATCGCTTCCGTATTTGTTGTGCAGCCATGGATTCTACTCCTGCTCAAGCCCAGGCTCAGCAAGCCCAGGCGCAGGCGCAGGCTCAGCAAGTTCAAGCTCACCAACTCGCTCAGTTGCAGGCACACGCCCAGGCGCAGGCGCAGGCAGCTCAGGCGCAGAGGCAGGCGCAGGCTCAAGCTCAAGCTCAGCAACAGCAACAGCAACAGAACATGCAGAATATCCTTCAGCAGCAGCAGCAACAGCATAATCGTATGATGCAGCAGCAGCAACAGCATAATCAAATGCAGCTGCAGCTGCAGCAGCAGCAGCAGCAGCAGCAGCAGCAGCAGCAGGCGCAAGCAATGCAGCAACAGTCGCCGAGTATGCAGCAGCAGATTAACAAGGTCACTCGTAAACCTGCTGCTTCGCCGAGAAATGCTGCTTCTCCTGCCGCAGCTCAGACCCCAGTTCCCGCCGCAGTCCACACTCCTCCTACAATCCCTGCTAGCTCTCCGCGCACACCAAAATCTCCGCCAAAGAAAGCGACGGCCGCGGCTGCAGCTGCAGCAAAGTCCAAACCTGCGCCTGTCACCAAGAGACGACCATCTAAAGTGGGTCCCCCTCCAGTTTTGGCACAGCCCGCCGACCAGAAAGTTGTTATTGGTGTCAAGCGACCGAGGGAGGAGGAAGCACCTGCTGGTCCTAGTGGTGTACAGCCTGTGCCTGCACCTGTGGAGGAGCCACCTGCCAAGAAGCCGAAACAAGAGGAGTGGGATGGACCACTGAGCCAGGAATTAGAGAAGCGTCAACAAGAGGCGAATAATATCACTTCTCAGCAGGATGTGAAGGCCTTCTTCACGCAAGCTGCTGACGACTTGTTGGCATCTAATACCACTAATCCCCCAGCTGAGGGTGGCGAAACCTCGTCGACGAACGGCGCTGACGATAATATTCCTGCGAATTATCAAGACTTCTTGAATAATTTGCAGTCCGTTTATCCAACGATGTACGATACTATGACCGAAAGCCTACTTGGAACATCGTTCGGAGCCGATACAGGAACTGCGAGCAAGCCTGTGGATCTTACGGATACGAAAGGATTCGACTTTATGAGCTTCTTGGATTTTTCGAAATGTGAGCAGGATGAGCCGATCGCATCCGGCTCGAAGTTAGATCCTCCCGATCTTGTTCACGCATCGTCGGCCAATCCAAGTCCTGAATCTGCTGCGGAGACACCTAAAGGAGACCACGCTGTTATTGGTGGCAAGCAGAAAGATGTTAAAATCGCGGACGACTTTGCCAATCCATTAAATCTTAGCGTATGGGCTGAAATCAATGGTGGCGAGCCCGCGTACTATGAACAGCACTCGAACTTCAAATGGGATTCAGATATGGTCCCACAAGAAAGTCCTTGGGCATTATCGTCCACTAGTGCCGTCTGATGATGTGTCTCAAATTTCCGTTACCTTAATTATTCTGTGCATCATGTCTCACTGTTGTCGTTTTTATTATTCCCATTTTCTCATCCACATTAATATCTCCTCGGTCTGTGGACAATGGTCTCTTGTTTGCTCTCATCGCTGTGTACTCGATACTTGTTGTTGTCTCTTTTTTCTTTTTTTGCATAACATTTCTCACTTCTCGGGTTTCTTTTACACATTGGTACTCCACTCGGTATACATATAAATTACAACTGCACTTGTCTAGATGAATCAACTACTTCCTGATTGTAACACCTAAACTTCGTCCGCTTAGTTTCGTTCGATCATGATTATTTGAAATGCCTGAAGGTTTTCGTACGGTATTCCGAAGAAGACTAGCAGCAGAGGGAGATGTCTTCGACGAGGACGCAACAGGATGTCGACCCTCCACTTGAAGATTCCGTCGAGCTTGTCGAAATTGTTCTTTGGCTTCCGATTCGAATTCCGTATCGTTTCGGACCAACGGAAGAGTTTCTGGTAGGCCATATCTTCGTTTAACCTCGTCATCTTGTGCCTTAATTGCCTTTTCAATCTTCTTCTCTTCTCGGAATTTCCTCCGCACTTTTAAGGACAAGGAATATGGATCCGAGTTGTATTTATCGGAGGCTCCTTGTAATGCTTCTATGCGAGGTTTCTCCACTTGCTCAACTCGTTTCAGAGCATCGGTCGTCTTTTCTAGTTGAGCCAGGGGATCGATAGGTCCAGCCTCGGCAGTGGATGTATCTCAGCGTAGCCCATATCAGCACGCACAAAAGGAGAATTGTCTACTCGGAGATCTCACCGTGTACGGCAAACCCGCCATTCTCTTCAGGGTCCCAGTCTTGTTCTTGTTTTCGAGCGCCTGACTCGACAACATATCTCGTATTCTGAAGAATATTGTGAAGATTAATTAAATATAACCTGAATTACGTACCTTCGGGTCAGTCTTAATCTCAAACCAGCCGTCACACAGATGGCATTTGCAGCGGAAGGCATAGATCGGAGTGGAATAATAATTGCCGACTTTGCGTTTCTCCGCATTGTATCGAACACCCATTCCGATGTGATTATTACAGGTTCCACTTTAAAGGATATTTGAGGAATTATCGTCACCAGATATCAGCCGAGAGGCTTACCACCAGATATTGAATGGAAGCTCAAATCTTGTAATGAGGATACCTTGGTCGATCTTACGCGCCCTGTCACCAAGAGCATGCTTGCCTGTAGAAATGGAAACCTTCCAGATTCTGAAACCGCGGTGTATGACGAATGAAATATACCTCGGTAGGAATTGAGACTGCCATGCTTGTCGCCATCATAATCAGGAGGATAATACTTGTTGAACCCTATAAATATATCTGAGCCTCAGATTTGGAATGGAATCATAGACCCAACGCTACCTTGCATCGTTTAAGAGAATTATCGCAAACGATCGCGGAAGTGGCTGAGAACAAGAGATGTGGCGATGTTACACGCTTCGTCACGTCACGCACTAATTATACGCATTGACGCATCCATTCAGCTTCCGTCGATCCGTAATGAAGCGCATTCCAGTTACAGTGTTTACAGGTAGAAATTCTGCAATTTTGTCCGAAAGACTGAGTTGGATATTGATCTCTGGGATATAGGTTTTCTAGGTGCTGGAAAGACGACGGTAATCAGTACAACCCCATGGAATGTGCCATGCCGCTTTCATTGACATCTCTTAGTAGATCATCCTGTCATTACTTCCCCAATTACCCAAGGATTATAAGGTTGTCCTCTTAAAGAATGAATTTGGCGATGTGGAAGGTTCGTGTGAAGCCTCCATGTGTAAATTGTCTAACTGTGATTAGTCGATAGTCAACTCGCGAAGCAATCCTCACTGGCTGGAGTGAGCGAAATCCTCAATGGATGCATGTAAGGATGGCCTTATTGTGATATCATATGGACTTATCCTAACCAAAAAGGTGCTGCGTTCTTGTGGGCCAAATGAAAACAGCCCTGCTCGAGATCCAAGGTGAGGATGCTATCCATAACATTTTCGATTTCGATCTAATTATCATATAGAGACATATGCCCCCGATCGTATTATTATAGAAACATCGTACGTCAGTATTTCATCAGTATAGTGTCCATGCAGACATGACTCTTAGTGGATCAGCATTTCCAGCCACGCTCGCATTTCAAATTAGACAATTAGAACAAGAGACCCAAGGAGGTTTTAAATTGGACGCAATCGTCACGGTGATAGGTGAGTCTGACACCGTTAAAGATTCTTCGATATATTTGAATTCTTCGATGCAGATGTGGAGAACTTCGCGGGATACGAGGATAAAAGCTTGACTGCCAAAATGCAGGCTCAGTACACAGATATAATCCTATTGGTAGGTTTCCCCTTCCCGCTTCTCTTGACTTTAAATTGAATTCATCGGCCAGAATAAATGGGAAAACGTAAGCCCCAATATGGATCACCTTCCTCTATTGACACTCTTCAGGTATCGGAACGACACCTTGACATTATAATTGATCGTCTGAACGACCTAAATGACGAGACCCCTCGAATACACTGCTCAGGAAAGAAAGGAGTCCCCCCTTCCCTTATTTTTGGTCTCGATTCCAAGTTGTACCTGGAAGGTTTTACAAATCAAGGGCAATCGGACCATAACGAGGAAGTCGAAACAGCAACGATATCTCGAGGAATCATGATTCATACACATGACCACCATGATCATGGTCACTCAGACCCACACCCAGAGGAATCGAGCAACTCGAGACCGCTGCGACGTGAAGATTTGGAAAAGGCACTAGACGGCCTTTCCAAAGAATTCGTCTGGAGAGTAAAAGGTTTCGTTCAATTTGCAGATGACCTGCAGCGGTATATCTTGAACTGGGCATTCTGTCGACATGACCTCACAATGTATTCAGGCGATGTGACAGGCTTCAAGGATTCTGGAGGCTTCCTGTTGACGATAATGGGTGCCCAGGGAGAAATGCGGCCCCATGCCAGGAAATTAGCAGCTACATTGGGAGCTACACTTTCGTAGATGTCCGGGAATACAAATCCAGCAGTTCACCTCTATAGATCAAACCGTCTTCTTCCCGTTTTGAACATACTTCTTGAATTTATCCAAACCAAATGATCTCGGGATAAAGAAATCCTAACATTGTGAATAAGACATGGCACACCAATGCTGTGCGATTCGACTCTTACCCAGAATGTCTTTGGGAAGAACGTGTCGAACATCCAAGTTATCCAAGACATATGTGCAGTCCAGATCCAAGCCTAAGACGGATAGCCAGTGAGCCGTTACAGACACTGATAGTGCATAAATATTTTATATACCTTGGGGTTTTTCTTTAAAGTCTTAGCTACGACCGAACGAGCATACACATCCGTCGGCGTAGCTCCAACTTGAAGGACAATGTCAGGATGTGTATACACTTAATACATTGTTCTATTACCTTGAGAACGATTCTGGCGTTTGTTGAGGAAATCATCATGCATGGGCCAATATAATGAGTCGGACGTGAAATCGAATTTCTCCCTCCCAATGTTGCTCCGGACACCACCCGTCATGATCTTCGGAGAGAATAACAGAAGAGTGAGATCCCCAACTGTCTTAATAGATCCTTTATGACTTACTGTTGATACTCTAACACTGAAACAATTTTCAAGCCGTGGCAACTTAAATAAGATATCAGGACTCACTTGAATGGAGCAAGTTCTTGTCTTAAAGTATTCCCAAAAGAATGGATGGCTCCTTTAGTAGCGGCATAGGTGGCGCCGAAAGGCATGGGTAAAATGGCTGCAATGCTTCCTACAGCAAAATTCTCTTATAAAAGAGCTGTTCAGCGATACAAGGACGGAACAAACCAATATTGACAATAAGACCGTCTCCACTCCCAATAAGAAGGTTCAAAAATTCTTGGGTGACCATCATGACACCAAAAACGTTCGTTTCAAACATCGCTCTCACTTCATCCATATTCTGGTCTGAGAAAGGGATGGAATATGCTACGGAAATCGTTGGAGTAAAATTATCATTACAGAGACTCTCATTCTCTCACATCGACCACTGAGGTTATTGTTAGATAAATAAAAAAGGAGTGTGAGCCAGCAGCTTACGCATTATTGACAAGAATATCTAGCTTGCCTCTTGTAATCTCGGAGACTCGGTCGCGGACTGTCCGGATGCTTCCAAGCTTGGTCACGTCGAGTTCAAGGCACTCGATACCCATATCTCTCAATTCGTCCATGGTATCTGGTCTACGAGCCGTGGCAAATACCTGTAGACCTGAGAATGAATATTTTAGTTAGACGCTTGGAGTGGCAGTCTACCCAGATTTATGAACCTTTAGCGTGGTACTCTGTGAAATGTTAGTGTATACGACTCTATATAGATAACTTTGAATAACCTTTTGCGAGATGGAAGCCAATTCCTCCGGAGCTACAACTGCCGGAAAGCATTCGAATTCAGTATGAGACCAGGACCAGACTATAATTTCGAACACACCCAGTGATGAGCACTGATTTCGTCTTGCTCATGGTGGAGTTGAGTGAAAGATAGAACAAAAAGCTTTCTCAAAATGAATCACCGTGACACCACGGAATTCCGCGCAACATTGGGAACCCCCAATTGGCAGATTAGTACCAACAGACCCAGGAAGCAACCCTGGGCGCCTAGGAGAATTTAGAATAACAATTCCGTGTCGCCTCGGAAATAAAATTCACACAGAAATGAAGAAAAAGAAGTGAACGGAAAGTTCTCGGTTTCATTCAGTTGACGTACCGAGTCACTATTCTCAGTTCGAGGAGAGATGTTGCTGATTGTGCCTCCGCTTGTTTAATATATCCTCACACTTAGCTATCGAGAATCCAGTTCACCAAATAGTTTTCTTTGGTGGCTCCATATCAACCCAATAATACCAAAGATCAAGATATCTGTAAAAGCTTTTATAATTTAGCGTTAAATTTACAAACGGAGGGGGAGATTTTGCCGATGATATATTCGATGAAGAAAAGGATGTTGCACTCCAGGAAATGGTACGTGTGTCAGAAGTACGACCATTATAAATTGGAAGAACACCAGTATTTAATTGAAACTTTGGAAGCTGTTAAAGACAAAGCCGACAAATCAGACCCTCTTCCTCTGGGTTTTTATCTCTTTGCTAAACTTCTCCAAACCGAATCGTTTTGGCACAATGTAATCCTATAAGCGGCGAATAGAAAAGTCGCATGACCTATCGACAGACTTTACTTACCCAGATAGTCCGAGTGAAGAAGGTATCGAGTATCCATGTGAGAGAAGCCATGGATCCCTTCCAGGTCCAAGCCTGGGGGGGAAGAATGTCAATATTCACAAATCAAACCAATTAGCAAGCAAATATGCGCACACTTGGGTGTCTCTTCAACGTCGCAGCGACAGCTGATCGAGCATATACATCGACAGGCGTGATGTCCGCTGGGGGTTTCATATTTTAGAATCGATCTTTTATGAGACATTTCGACATACTGCGATTAACATTTGAACGCTTGAAATCCTCATTCATGGGTTGGTATAATGAATCTGGTGGAAGATCGATGGTTTCCTCTCGTTTACCAGTCATACCCGACATTACACCTCCAGTGACGATCTAACGATAACGGAGGAGATGAGATATCAAACAACGAAAATAAAGTATTTCTATCACTTACGATGGATACCTTGACACTGGAGAAAAAATGAGCTCGTTTTGCGAAACCTCAGTTTGGCACCGAACTCACTTGAATGGAGCAAGCTCTTGCCTCAATACGTTCGCAAATGAATGAAGAGCCCCTTTGGTAGCTGCATACGTCGAAGAAAAAACAGGGGGGACAATAGCAGCAATACTTCCTAAAATAGCAGATTCCAGATATCGTGTTTTAAAAGAAGATGAGGCTCACCTATATTGACAATAAGTCCTTCGCTGGCAATAAGGAGGTTGATAAATTCTTGTGTGATGGTCATGACACCAAAAACGTTAGTCTCGAACAAGGCCCTGACTTCGTCCATATTCTGGTCAGTAAATGGTAGAGCGTACACTATAGAGAATTCTCCAATTAGAAAAATATTCCAGACAAAAGAGAGAATTAATGGTCTTACTTGCGCCACTATCAAGATATTGTGAATAAACCGTATCAAATACAGGAACCAAGACTTACGCATTGTTGACAAGTATGTCCAGCTTTCCTCCCGTAAGCTCTGAGACTCTATCGCGAGCGCTCCTGATGCTGTCAATTTTGGTGACGTCCAGCTCTAGGCATTGTATGCCTAATTCTTTCAATTCTGTCATTGAGGAAAGTCTTCGAGCCGTTGCAAATACGCGAAGACCTGGAAGAATATTGTTAAGAGGACTCGATGTCTCTATCCGAGCGATATCTTACGAACCTTTGGTATGATATTCTGAAATTATGCTGTCAGTACACTAAAAGTTTTAAATAAAGAGGAAGAAGAACCTTTCGCAAGATGGAAGCCAATTCCCCCTGCGCTGCACCTATAGCAAGCCGTCAGATCAAGAGAGTTCCGCAGGTATAATTGTGAGAAGCTTACCCTGTTATGAGCACTGATTTCTTGTCCATTGGAGAGTGATGCTAAGGGGAGAAATTGAAGATTTCATGAAAATCGTTGGATCCTTTTAAGGCTCAGTGAAGAAAGGTACACACTTGCACAACCGACAGTAATTAACTAACCTTTCCTCCGAGCGGAAGACGAGAAGCTGGACAATGGCTCAAAGTAGACTTGAATCCGTAAAACCGTTACTAAATGTGTGAGCATGGGGTAAAATGGTGGGAGGTGGGGGACATGGAATTTATAAGTACCGAGTCTCCGCGGGATACTCACAATCCGTGTTCCAACGGAAACATCTCACCTCTAGATGAACCACAAACAAAACTGGCTATAGCTATTTGCGCAGGACTCTCCTGGCAAAAAGCCAAAGGAATCTGATTAATAAAAAACGAAGCAAAAATGTAAACACGGTAATGGCATCACGTGAAGGTGTGTTCCTATCCATCGACTGGCAGAACATGTGCTTCCCAACCACACGCTCTTTGAGCTCTCGTCTGATATACCTGCATATGCCAGCGCATTAGATAGGGGTCATCTCAGTCCATTCGACACCAATGTCGTCCCCACTACACCTCTGTGTTGACTGTGGAGGCACCAAGACTGCCGCCGTAATTTGCGATGGATCTGGTCAAGTTGTTGGACGAGCTTTGGGCGGCCCATCGAATTTCTCGTATCTGGGTGAGTTCCTTTGATAACATTCAAATTGATAGTGATTTATGCTGAAGATGAGATAGGCCTCAAACCATTCGTGGACGTTTTGAAGACCACAGTGCAGAAAGCATTATATGCAGCGATCTTGCCAACCGGTGATGTGGAATCACTCATTCTTGACAAGTTCGCGTCGGTCTGGATCGGCGTATCTGGTGTTGATAGCCCCAACGATATTCGTACTCTCAAGAATGCACTGTCACCCGTATTCTCTCTACCAGTTGGAAATAGGCTACAAGTCACCAACGACGGAAATCTTCTAGCCAGTCCTCTAAATGCTCATCCAGAACTGAAGTACGCCGTGGCCATTATTGCAGGAACAGGAAGTGTCGTTATTAGCTTTACGAAGGGCGAGACTCAAGCAGACGGTCCAACACCACTTAAGGAGGTCGCACGGGTTGGAGGTTGGGGATGGATCCTTGGTGATCTCGGTAGTGCGTTCGAGATCTCAAAGGAGACGGTTCGCGAGATTTTAGCGAGAGCTGACCGACGAACAGTGCAGGGCGAGACCCTCCAATTAGACCCTAGCTCTGTCGAAGCTCGTATCCTTGCGCACTTTGAAGTCGAATCTGTCCCCAACCTCTTCGGTGTCATTTATGCACCCGATCCTCTACCCGGCGTTTTGACCGATCCTGTTGCAATTGCGGAAAACTCCGTCGCTCTGAAGCCACGAGAACGGCGGCTATCAGACCTCAGTCGCATTATCTTCGAAGCTGCCTTCACGGATCAGGATGACCTTGCCCTAACAGTCCTTAAAAGATGTGCAGCAGCATTTGCGACTTTAATTGCTTCTGTTCTGACAACGGAAGAGGAGGATTCACCAAGGTAGGATACCTTCACCTAAATCCATTGTTGAATCAGACGTTGACATAGATATACCTACCCAGTCGACCCAAGAATGCTGTTGTGGCCTCAGAGGCCATCCTCTGTCTCGGAGGGTCGCTTTTGGGTGTCAGCGAATACCGCAACCTCATACTAGAGGAATTAAAGAAGCAAGGTCACGTTTTCCCTGCATTTGAAGTTGTCGGGAATGGAGATGTTGCGACGGCAGCTGCCAAAGCACTGGCAGCAATGGGCGAATGAGTGGTGGTAATTATATGTAGTATTCGAGAAGTACACATAGAGTCTATGTGTACTTCTCCTTTCTGAAATTCTGTTGGTTTACCCTGACTCTCCCTGATAATCATAGTTGAGTGGATTATTCTGGCTTTAGAATTTCCGCTTCGTGAAAGTTTGGAAAGAGAAATAATTGGGTCAGACAGTCATATCAGGATTATTTTCCTCCACTTTATATATATATTTCGTTCACTTTCACCCGGAAACAGTAAATCCAAGTATGAGCCAACCAGCCATTCAGGGCCTCTGGCCGCGCCAGCCACTCGGGCGGGCATGTCTGTATATAAGGCGCCTATCTCACTTGTGTTCTTTTCTTCGTGCGGCAACGTAGCTATATCTTCCCCGAGTTGCTCACCACAAGCTAATCTTCACGCCGTGGTTCGAGTGTCAAGCTACGCTCAGACTAATACCAGACATCTTAGCACCTTTTGCATGACATGACGTTCCTCCTTCGGGCACCATGGCATGAGGGGTCGGTAGTTCGTACATTCTCAAACCTTTGTTACATTATCTTTTTAACTATGCGCAATATAAGTTATCATAACTATCATATCATGTTTCTGAACACGCAAGTTAACCAATGCAACGTTGACGGAGAATACAGAACTTTTGAGAGCCAAACAAAGAAAAAACGGCGATATAACCAAAACAAGCAGTGGAAAATTTTGAGTGGGGTGTTCAAGTATGTTAGTTGTCGATATCCATGGCACTTCCGCCTCTCCTGACTCCTCTGCCGCGCCTTCCACGACCGCCGCGCCAGCTACGACCTCCACCACGACCTCCTCGTGTAGGTGGATCTGGAGGAGTGAAATCGCCAATTTGTGTTGAGGCACGAGGGTCATTGATGCTGTCCGCATACATTTTGCTGTTCCATCAATGCGTCAGAATGGTACCAGCACCCTATCTTAGCGTCATACGCACCCCGCGGGTTCACTAAAAACGGGTGCTAACAAATCCATGTTCTTGTTGTTCGGCATACTAACTCTGGTACTTATCGCCGCCTCGTTCTCGTCCTGCACATAAGATACTGATATCTTCGAACCATCCGCAATTAGGCCGTTGTATTTCTCGATAGCAGATTGTGCGTCTTCGCGTCGTTCGTATGTGAGAATTACCACGGGCACTTGAGGAGTCGAGTTTCTGGCAAGAATCGACTTCTTGATAGGTCCGCAATTCTGGAAGATCGCCTGAAGAGCGGAGAATAAGAATCTTGCGACGTGATGTCATGGAAAACTATCTACCTTGACGTCGTCGGCTGTTGTCCCTGCCACTAGGCCGCTCACTACCACCTCAGAACTTCCAGCAGCTCCTTTCATACTAATCCCTGTCGTCTGTTTCAACCCATCAAGTGCCTTATTGAACATTGGATTCCTGGCTGGCTTTGGCTTTGGTCGCGCTCCTGGGTCCAACA
>Ga0157379_10003078_pt1 | contig 14099 bp, 13 predicted proteins | sample S25metaG_FD_121802 | JGI IMG/M metagenome (GOLD analysis project Ga0157379, IMG submission 121802) | Switchgrass rhizosphere microbial communities from Kellogg Biological Station, Michigan, USA - S2-5 metaG | ecosystem: Host-associated > Plants > Roots > Rhizosphere > Soil | place: USA... | reverse complement strand
CAGCGTCCGCTCAATCCCAACCAACTATGCAAGTTCTGCCACCCCGGCTCCCGTGCCTTCACAGTCCTCCACACCTATCGTTCCACCCGGCACCGTCGCCCAACCTGCTGCTCCAGGGCCCTATCCCCAGGGGGGCTGGTATCCCCACCACCAAACACCCTACTATGGCTACCCACAAACAATGTACTACCCTCCAGGATACGCTTATCCACCTCAAGCGGGATACTACGGACAGCCGTACGCTCCACCACCACCGACGGAATCAAATCCTAATGCCAACGCGAGCGGAAGTGGGGTGACGACTGTGACATGGATGCACGAGAAAAAGGGTCCAGGTCGACCACGGAAGAATGGGACTGCTAATGCTAATAGTAATAGTGCGCCAGTCCCGCCACCGTCGTTACCGCCGAAGAGCAGCGTTTCGAAGACGACGAGTACGAATAAGGAAGGGACGGCGTCTGCACCAACAACAGGGACAAGCGCGGCAAAACCCCCTTCGACGAGTGCGACAAGTGCGACTGCGTCACCTGTTCAGGCACCTGCGAAGACGACGACCCCTCAAGGTCAATCGACAACGAGCACGACTTCAAATACGACAACGACGACTTCGGGGACACCTGGGACGGGAGTGTTGCGTCGTGGAGGAGGAGGAGCGACGCTGTTCACGTATACGCCATTACAGCATACACCGACCGAAGCTGGGAAGTGATGCGGGTGGATGGATCAAGTGGTTTGAATTCTTGACTGAGTTTGGTTTCTTGGGCATTTCAGTTTTGGCCCATTCCTACGAATTCCACCTCTTCTTTCCTTTTACTCTCTATCTCCTACGATTCCTTTCTTCCTTCAAATTAGTCGCAAGGGTGTCTTCGTGTTGGATTAACTAAACTAATTGTGCCATAATGGACACCGAACAATTTTCTTTCTTTCTCTCATCTCTCTCATCCCCTTCTCTTCTTATGTCTTCGTTGTCTGAACTTCTACCACAGTTACTGTTGAGTAGTTCGATAGTGTAATTGGTAAAAATCATGGTTATGAGTTTCCATTCAATTCAATTCAATTTTGTTTTATTTAGTTGATTTTTCAATGATTTATTTCTTTTTTGCGAACCTGTTCAATGTACAATTCATCTACTTAGTGAACGCTGGATAAAAATCTGATTATGATTCAGGATGGTTTGAAAGACCCTACAAGTATTTTTTCGAAAGTGAAGTTTGGAATCAGGTCATACCGGCATATTTGGTCCACAAAACTGTGGTTTGTATGTCTTATTCCTCTATGAAAATACCTTATAAAATATCCCTACTCAGAGAAACCCAAAACTATAGGATGTTCTTAAATCCCCAAAGCGAAGGAACTCCGAGCGCCTGCAACATCTAATCACCAGTGATGAAAATATTTGAGAGGCTAATTTTTGGAGAATTTGCTATCATCTATCAGGATGCACTTAGATCGTTGGTTTAGCTGTTGTCTTTTATTATGTATTTGTATTTGGGAGGCTCAGGTTCAATTTTTGTACTTGGTATTTTTTTTTTCCGTTTTGACACTTCAAATAATTCCTCGTGAGGGTATGGTGCAATTCTTTATCGACCTTAGTGAGAGCGGTCAATTGGCAATCATGTAAAAAGCTTTGTTGGGGTCAATTGCATACCCAACGTTCCAGTCAATGTACTCATGAGTATGAAATTCCCTTTCGTGAATCGCAATTGTTTCGGTTTGTGGCTTCCTCGATAGAATATCAAAATTTTCGCTTGCTCGTTTGCCATGTACTGAATTGATATTTTTTTTATCGATTTATTAACATCCAGCTGAGCAATGCATGCATGACACACCGTAAGGGCCCTATAAAGTGTCCTGGTGTTAGCGAAGAGGTGAAGATTTTATCCTTAAAGTCATTGAACGTAATGTCCCCAGCTTCAGCAAACACCGCCCCAGTTTGCACTTTCCTCCTTAAAATCGCATACCACTTACATAGCACCAGCCTGGTTCATCTCGATATAAGTACTTACCTGAGGGATGGCGTCAAATTACCATCTATCTCATATGAGGAACACTGGGCACTACCTATAAGTAGGTGTGTTATTTCCGGGACCTGCTAAGGAAGGGAATGGCGGCATCGAGTATCCTTTGATAATCCTAAGACAGGTTTAGGAATTAGCTGCTGTTTTCCGAACAAGGAGAAGGACCAGTTGCAGGGAACTGAATATGCCGCATCGGATGTCTGAGCGTATTGACGAGGACTCAGCCATTAGATCAGTTAACGAAATTTCCTTTTGCGACTCTTGAAAAAAGGAATGGACAGAAGAAAAAGAGTACAGTTGATTAGTGACTTAGATGGTGAACACACGTAAATTCTTACTCGGATGCCATGGGATTTGAATAATAAAGCAAGGATACAATTGCCTCTCATCTTACTCATTCCAATGTTGACCATCCGTCTCTCTGCCATAGAGCCAATGTTAATATTAATAAATATGGCCCTTAGAACATAAACACATACGAAAACCATCATGGACTTTCTGTCGCTCCAAGTCTGCATTGAAGCTCCAATAAAACGTATCACCATGTCCGCAGTTCACAGAATGTAGGTGGTGTCGCTGTTACCTATATCGAGACGAAATAAATACACAAAATAACAGTATAGTGGCAAATATTGAATCACATTCACTATTCCGGGAGCGAGAGCGATGGTTGTGTTTTTAGCAGTATTGCTAGCTACTTCGAAGGTGGTCTATAAGTTGTCGCTTGGTCACGGGTAAATGTCACGGTAGACCTCTCGCACTGCGATGGGTTGCCAGTGAAAACTTCACGAAAAAATATTTCAGTGTAAAACCATGCCTCAATTCATTAGGCGTTCCGTTTCCTGATATAGTGATGCGACTATCACCCCATAGAAGCGTAACGTCGAGTTCAGAAAAAGATATTCGGAAACAGTACTCTCCAAAACTACATTATAAAGAACCGGGGTCAGAAGATGGATGAAAAAGTTATCCTTTTGCCGGGTATGTATAATAAGTACATCTACAAAAGAGCTGTATTTGTTCATGTATTCCTATATTCTTCCGTATCAACTACGTATGTATGAATATTCCAAGGTTGCAACCGTACTGCAACTAAGAATGTTCAAGATATGATTTAATTCCGAATATGGTATGGACAAGGTCGCATGAGCTGAAGCATCGTGTTCCACAGAATCTCCTCTCCCTCTCTCAGGCTCTTGAGTTGCCTCCCGGTAAACTGTTAATTACCGTTGTATGGTGCCAATCCAAACGATCCTTCAGCTCTTGTACCCTTAGTATGACATGCTGTTTCACATTCCAACGTCCCAAAGCCAACAGTGTTGAGTAAACCTCTGCTTTCAGCTCCCGAAGTTCACGGTGCTTTATTGATCTGGTTTGCAGGCAGCTAGTTGTATACGCGCTGAGATACATCACAGATCGTTCTCCCTCACTGCGATCTCTGATATTACTATCAAACCAAATGGTGTCTTCATTGACGAATGAAGCCCAAGCTCTCCAGATAAGTTGCCAGATCCAGTTAGCAGCGGATTGGATGGAATCAGTTGTCTCCACAGTCTGGGCATCTCGGGTTAGAATGCTTGGGAAGAGTTGCAAGGCATAAACGACATATGGTCCAATATTGTCCGACTTGTGCAATGGAGTAAGCTTCCACAGGCCGTCCATTATTCTCTCCATTATCCTGAGGCATCGAATGAAATGAGGAGTGAGAAGAGTTTGCCAAGAGTGTGCACTACTGAGCAGGCAGATGATTCCGAAGTAACAGAAATCTCTCTGGGCATACCGCGTCGAGCGATTTGTGTGCGATAATCCTAGTTCTCCAAGATCTTCTCCCTGAACAGCTGCAACTAGGGCATCAGCGAAGCGAGTCTGCGTCGAAATATCGTCCACTGTAAATAGATGTTTTCGAAAGGCCCACGCTGCCTTTAATGCAGTATGACGAACAGAAATCGGCATTTCTGAAGCCATAGACAATATTAGGAAGTCCAGATAGGGCTCCCGAGCAGGGCACGTAAATTCGACGTTTGTAAAGTCCATATTGCTCAAGGCTAATAGGACATCTTCTATTCCCGTATGATCATCGTGCTGAAGCTCGGAGATATAATCTACGAATAACCCAAATTCTTGTGAACTGACGGCGATCCGTTCGCGAAACATTCGGCCTTTCCAAGCGACTATGCCATCATTTGGAATGGATTCATATCTTGTTACAGCCACAGCACTGATGTGGAGAGCGCTGCGAGCATAATTGTGTAAGGCTTCCATAGAGGATCCAAGAGTGACACCATTTTCCGTCGGTAATATACCCTTGAGGATGCGGAAGCAAGTATGGAGAGACCAGCTTATTAGAGGCAAGATTTCCTGTCTAAGGAATTTTTCTGAGGGTGAAAGAACTTCCAGATAGCATGATAGAGGATGAAGAAGTTCCAAGGCATATAGAATTAAACGTGGATTGCGTTCGGCCGATATGACTGACAAGGCACTTTTGATTCTATGCAAAACTGCAGAGCGCAAGTAAGGAATACTTGTGCTGTGGGTAATAAGTGAGATAGAGAATACGATGGATGATACCGGAATATTTCGTCTCACCTCTTATCAACCTCTAAAAAATGAACTGAATCGACATTCAGTTCCAAAAATAAGGCCATGGAGAGAAAGCAATTGCTTATTACAGGTGGTTGGGATTGCGGATTTGAGAGACAAGTGACAATAAGGTGAAGGCAGATATCAAAGCCGTACAACTTTCCACCAGTCTTTATGTGGTATTTCGTGGCATACGGAAGCACGTGGGTCAGCCATTTAATTTCCTTCTCGGAGAACAGTTCCATTTTGAAGTCAATATCCACTGGATATCCAGACATTGAAAAAGCTACGAGTAACTCCTGTGGTAAATGTTGTTCTACCAACGCATAGGATGACCGAAGAACGTGATCTGCGTCACCATTGCGCCAAGTGGAGGGCATTTCCGTCTCAATCCTTGTATTGCTTCCCTCCGAGTAGAGATGAAACATTGCTTTGAGGCAAGAAACGCCCATATTTTTGGCACTAGAGCTTAAACGAAACTGACTAGTAAGGCAGGAGCGAAAAATGTCGTGGAGACGCCAGTATGTTGGGGTTAGGTCAAGGTGTATCGACCATTCGACAAGTGTAGCCATATTTGCTCCAATGATTGTAGTCTCGGGCTCGGTGGATGTTTCTAGGAGCCATTGTACGGCTGCGGCGTCGGTGGCATTGGAGGAACGGAGCACAGCCTGTGCCGATGATGTTACTGTTTTCGACCCGTCCACCATAGAATTTGTAAAATCGCCCTCTTGAATATGGTCCACGGCTGTTGACGAACCTGAATCCGAAATGATGTCAACCCGGGGCACCGTATTTGTCCGCGTTGACTCCATGTCCTTTTCTTTGCTTCGATTCTTCCACCGAGTAACCTGGGCCGAGGTTATACCTTCAAAAGAGGAGAGGATAGATCTGTAGACTGAATAGAAGCTAGCCCCAGTTGTAATAAGCTTGGTGAGAAACGAACTGGATAGCCCGTTTCTGAAAGGTGAATGAGGGTATATCACTCCAATAAAGAACGTGATAATATAGAAAAGAGCTCCAATGGCCATGGTAATCGTAACCACCATCCCTAGAGTGTTTTGGAGTGTCCATAGATCTGCCGACAGACTAATCCCAAAGAAAAACAATGACAGTTGTAGTAGGCTTGAGAGGCCATCTAGAATGATGTCGAAATGCCATTGGTGGAGTCCCTGCAGCTTTTCCTGTCGACGCAGACATCGTTCTGATAAAGCACCAGCACCAAAGGAAGACGCTTTAAAATGACCAAGCCACTGCTTTCCTAGCACTGCGCCGAATGCTGCGAGAAGACTGGTCGATAAGCTGGCGTAGGCGAAGCTTTGGATCCATACATCGGTATAGCTGGGTCCAGACCACTGTCCAATAGGGGAAAGTGTTTCGTTTGGGAATATATTCCCATCCATGGTATGAATGAGGATTTTGAGAAGGGCGTTAGTCGTCTCAGTAGGCTGCAGGCTCAAATCTGCTTGCATGTTGACAATGAAAGCCGTACTGATAGCAGAGAAAAGACCGGCCTATAGAGGAGAACATCAGTAATAGTATGAGAAGATCAAAGTGAAACGGAGTTTACGAATATCAGACACGCATCCAGGTGGTTGGTGTGTCGTTCGAGAAATTCCGCATCATGCTGTTTGGCGATCTTCTCATACGTGGCCCAGAAGCGTGACTCAGTGTCTTTCCCAACTTGTGGAAATATATCTGAATTATGCAAGGTATCGATAATTTCCTGCAGGAGCCGATCTGTTCTATAAAGGTGTGTCAATGCTCCAGCCTTTTGCCTGAAATTTGTGACTCACTCGCTCCCATTTAATCCTTTGCGATTATTATCCATCATTTTCAATGCCAATCGAGGTCATGGAGTAACGGAGAGCATAAGGACTTGAGCAGCACGCTGACAATATTTGGTCGAAGGCAGTGCATATACAGCACACAGCAGTGCACAGCAAGTAGACAGTCGGGGCCTGATTGAGCAACTCATATAATTAGAATTACCCGTGCCGTAATGCTTCCCTTTGCATCCTCCATCTAACAGGATGTGTTGAACATAATCTTCGAATAGCAATTAAATCAATATACGTCTTCTATATCTCCAAGCAACCTATTGAGACAAAGGGGATGAATACAGGTTTTCTGCGCATTGGAATTTTCAATGGATATTTCGTTTGATTCGGAATCGGGTTCGTTCATCTCATGGTCTTCAGCAGAGTTGAGACCTTCAATCCTTTAAGAAGGGTAGGACCAATCACTATCAGTTTCCGTGCTGCTACTGTCATGACACCTCTTATCGATGTTAGTGGAACCATCTGGAGACTCCTTTTGTCTCGAGATCCAACTGAACCTACGTCACCCACGGTAGAGTCCTGTACCGCAGGATCAGGTCCAAGTACGACGTTTTGCGGTATCCTCAAAGGCAGCAATCTGAACGCTTCCCGGGATTAGTTTCTTCGCCATAATTTGATAAAATACCAAGTAATCAAAACTGCATCCATGCTGAATTTTAGTGGAACTAATGACCAGAAATTTCCGCTGTCGATGAATGCGAAGGCGATTCTTTCTCCATCTGTCATTCAGGCAACTAGAATCGTGCTATTTTCTCTCTCGGCTGATTTGTACTACAATATGGCCAATAGACTTTGGAGACGATTGAGATTCATGTTGGCTATTCCTATGGGGATTGGCTCCATCGTCTCTGGGTCACGGATCACCCAGTCCGCTCTGCCATAGATGAACGAGGTAAATTCAGGTACACCTGGAAGTTGTGAACCAAGTCTGATGGCGAAGTCCGGTCCAAATAAGAGGAGCATGGGGAGGGAGGGTTCAGAGACGGGCGAAAAGAATTTAGCTACATGCTGATGCACATAATTCTGCAGACAGATTACTGGTGGTAAACGCCTCTCTTGGGCTTGAGAAAATCTTTCTGGGATTTCCGGAGTAAACAATATGAGAAGATACCGAATTCGAAGTCGGAGGAAAACACGTTGGAGTGCAACCTCTTAGTGAAGATAAAAACTAGCAATAAGAAGTAAGTTGTTCATACGGAATTGAGTGTGCAAGATCAGTCTACGGGCAATTTTCCCGCCCGATAGAATACCTGAAGCTCAAATTTAGTTAGAAATACAAAAGGAGAGTCAAACTCCCAACACACCCTAAATGCTTTTGACACAATCATCAGAAGCTTCGTCCGAAAGCCCCTTCGTTATCAAGCCTCTCAAAGGTGGGGGATTGTCGGGCAGATCGAGTATTTCTCCAAGTATGTAGCAGATATTGGGTTTTGACAATATTTGTGCGTAAGCAAGTCGTTGGACTGGAAAATAGGTGGTTAATCTTGCTACTATTTGTATCCTCTCATCGCAAGACGCCTAAGACCTGGCTTAGAGAGTTCATTATAATAAGACACGGCTAAATACCTTAATAAATGTTCGATAAAGGAGGACGGGGCCGGTGTGTTTATTTCCTGAAATGTTTTTGTCGACCCAGCAGGAATCAAAGTCACCTTAGTATCCGAAAAATGGGGACGAGCGATCGGCTTGTTCTTCTCTGGGTAAGGAAAAAAATTGTTGCAACGGAGCCAACTAAAAAGAGTAAAAACTGTGGCTGGATTAGGGCCGAACTTATGAGAGAAGAATGCTAGGGCCCACACTGCTCCGTCTTTTCGTATGACCAAATTCAATATTGACCGCTTCCCCCCTCTCGATGACGGTTTGTCTCCGAATAGCAAGGAGAAATAATATAAGGGATGTGGATTTTCCAATTATTTCGTACATCAGCACTTCATGAGGGATGCCAGCCTTTATGATGATCCTTTTGAGTTGGAATTGGGTAAATCAACGCGGGTAACCCAAAATTTGCCTTGTTTGCCATGTTTCTGGTCTAGGAGGAGGGGAAGGAAGCGATCTAAGCAGTGGTCGCAGAAGGAACATTCACTGGGGAGGGTGATGTTTAGGGTGCACCCCCTTCAGCCATTAGGTCAGTCAATGAAATTCCCTTTGGTCTTAAAAATAAAAAGAGTACGGTTGATTAGTGATTCAGATGGAGAATACGTGTAAATTCTTACTCGAACGCCATGGAATTTGAATAATAAAGCAAGGATACAATTGTCTCTCTCGTCTTAATGTCGACCCATGCGCTCATCCGTCTCTCTGCCATAGAGCCAATGTTAAAATGAATAAATATAGCCCTTAGAACATAAACACATACAGAAACCATCATGGACTTTCTGTCGCTCCGGGTCTGCATTGAAGCTCCTCCAATAAAACGTATCACCAGGTAAACATCTAAATTCGAGGGTAAACCGTGTCCGCAGTTCACGGGATGTAGACGGTGTGGCCGTTACCTATATAGAGACGAAATAAATAAATAAAATACAATATAGTGACAAAATATTGACTCGCATCTGCTATTTTGGGTGCGAGAGCGATGGTTGCGTTTTTAGCGGTCTGGGACAACCTTACTTTAATATCGCTAGCTACCCATCGAAGGTGGTCTATGAGCTGTCTCTCGGTCATAACTTTATGGTTGAAATTGATGACGAGTCATATAGATCTCCAAAGAGTTCGTTGTGTCCTGCTATCATAGTGGCCTCACGGAGGACTTTCTTAGGGAAATCGTAATGCTGGGATCCTACTTCGCGGCAAGGTGAATTATGCAAAGCTCCTATCCAACAGAACAACAGAAGGTAGTCTGCTGACCCACTACGCTATGAATAAATCGAGAAAGAAAATATGAAAAAGTGCTCACGATTCATAAAGAAGGGCTTCGTTAAGAACATCTTCATTTACAATTGGGACAGTCAGCCACCCTCATTATTCTTTCCAGCGCTATAATATTAGGAACGCAAGAGCTTAGATGCATATCAATTCCAGAGGCTAACAATGAGGAGAAGGAAGGAAGCCAACAATCCGTTTTCCCACGGCAGGGCATTTCCTTTTCGAGCGTAAGCAATGCCGAAGAGTAATACTACAAGTCTTTCGAACACTTACCCTTTGGTGTTTCTTAAGATTTCAAAGAATAGACCATCGGCTGTGATCCAAATTATCAGTATTTTCTGTGAGATAAACACGTGTCACGACCCAGACGGTTTCCGAAGCACCACGAGGAATAGGAGTGTGAACAGCGAGGCACTGTCACTGGTGTTGTTACCAACTATTTATTGTAGTCTCAGACGATCTGAAGGAATAAACGAATACGTTTATGACCTACGGCACAGGACTATGTCAGTGGCTTATCAGTATGTTTAGGATTTGGCGCATATATACAGGTCTGTAACTATCCTACTATTTTGGAGAGCTATGGAGTTTAAAACGGAAAATAGGAGGTAGGAGAAGCCCGGAAATAGAATGAAACAGGTAAGGGAAAAAGCGTCATCAATACAAAAAGCAGAAGCACAGGGATTCTTTATAGTTCAAGTCGGATGGTAGAGATGAAACAGAGCAGTATCTATCAAAACAAAAGGGTCGGTCGTGAGGTGGGATGACGGGACGACAGAAAAGAAGGGAGTTCCAGGAATAAATGGTGAATACGAAACCAAGCCGTAAAGTAACAACGAAAATCAAGGAAGCGGTGGTTGGATAAGATAGGATGGGGGACCTTCGAGGTTTTCATGATAGGATCCCATCGAGTTCGTTGCCTTGGACGCGAATTTCGACGACTTCAATTTCATAACTGTCATTGAACTCACTCGCGGGGACGGGTGAGAAGGAATTTGGGAAGCCGGAGGATGGTGGGGAGGTGGATGCGACGTCTGAAGATGAATAAATAAAGTTTGCAGTGGCTTCGCAACAGAAATGATACAAACAGCGGTCTTTAATGTAGGAAGGGACGAAGAGGTCCTATAACGGAGTATTAGGACAGGATTTTAATGAATTCTCTCCGAATACATACCTGGTTCCATACAAAGCCTTCCGACTTCTTGATGGTCAGAATGGGACGATAAGTGAAAGACGACTCATGGTACTTTCGCCTACGATGACGTTTCTTCGGACTCCTCTCCTTCTCAACTTGGACTTCAGGCTCAACCGCACGCTGTTTGCCCTTGTCCATCTTGGCTTTAGGCGGTGTGCATTCATCTTCGTCGCCATCATCTTCGTCCACACACTGCTGTTGCTGCCTCTCATCACTCTTGTTCGCACGTTGCTGCTGTCCATCCACATCCATCATCTCTTGCTCACCCATGTCCATGTCCATCTCGATATCACCCGCCGGTGAGTCAGAGCGAGGCCTGACCGGCTCTCCGTCCTCGTCTGAATCGCTCGCGGTCTGCGTATCCGAGTCGGAGTCAGCGTCGTCATAGTCGGAATCGCTGCCTTGTGGTGGAATCTGCTCGTAGCACGCCCACATTGGCGGGGACGGCGCACGACCCATTGGACGACGGCGGAAGAACGGAGGGAAGGCCGCTGGGGCCGAAGACGCCACGGGTTTGGAGGAATTGGACGATGGAGAAGTGGTCACCGTCGTGGGCGACGACGCCGACGCAGATGTGGATTGAATGTCGGACATGGCTGTTCAGAAGAAGGTTCAGCGTTGTTGTGCGGTGTGGGGGAGATGGGACTGGGATGCGGAGATCGAAATCCAGTACACGCCAATTTAGAAGACGCCCATGAGTGTTCCTTATGGCAGGCTCAAAGTATGCGTATGTTAAGAACTTTGAACTCCCAGATCCTCTGCTTCCAAATACCTTCCTCGTTGCGAGACTTGATGGGCACGGATTTCATAGGTCCGACGCGCCGTTGTCGTTGTGCGCAGCGTACCGAAGCTGACACGCGTTATTAGGTTCTCTGATAGTCATGGATTCGCCAAGCCAAACGATGAACGCGCATTGAAGCTCATGGACCATGCTGCGAGAATAGTCATGGAGGAATTCACAGACATTACGCTCGCTTTTGGAGAGAGCGACGAGTTCAGGTGAGCGCAGAACGTCGCTTGACGCGTGTCTTGCTGAAGCCCCGTAGCTTTCTATTCCGGAAATCCTGTTCTTTGTACAAACGACGAGCTACGAAAATCATCACCACACTCACCTCTCTTTTCACATCGGCATATGTGATGAATTGGCCCCATTATTTCCCTAACACACCACTCAAGTATCCCCCAAGCTTCGACGGACGTATCGTCGTCTACCCTAACGAGCCCGAAATCCGAGATTATTTTTCATGGCGACAAACAGACAGTATGAGCCATAACCCTCTTTTGGTGATACTCTCTATTAATGACTTCGCAACGACAGCTCATATAAATAACCTATATAATACGATATTTTGGGCTCTGGTCCAAGAGGGAAACCAGAGTACTACACAGGCACATGAGACGTTGCGAGTGCGTATTTTTTCTCTATTCTTTACTATGCTATTGATATCGAATTAGGGCACCGTGTCAAGTCAAAAGAACGAAATGCTCTTCAACCGCTTCGGAATCAACTACAACACCTTGCTCGCACGTTTCCGCAAAGGAAGCATCCTAATACGCGTCGAAGTAAGTTCCCACTATATACCCCACTCTTATCCAACACTTCAACCCTCCTAGGTTACCCACCCATCCCCATCTTCAGAATCAACCCCGTCAACTTCCGAATCGCCAACACCTGCAGACCCTACCTCTCTCCCCACTCCGATCACGACGAAGCGTCAAAAGAAGACCAAGCCAGCATATGAGGTCATCGTTCTTCATTGCGATATCATCAGGGATGACTTCTGGAGGGAGCATCCTGACATATTGGCCGGGTAATCTCCGTGTCTATGAAGGTCTATGGGTATTCCTGTCTGCGTCCCTTCATCTCAAGCTTATTGCTATTAACGCGGAGGTCGTCGATCGTGCAGGGAGGACTCAGAGTCTCCCTTTACTTAACTTATTCTCTCACTCGCTCGCAATCCAATCCCACAGAACGAAACAGAAAAGCCTTTTCATACCAAACCATACATAAGTAATCGACACACAAAAATAATCGCAGACAACACGATGGGTTATATTAGGTCCAAACCCATTAATCCTTCTTCTTATTATCATCCCCCCCACTCACATTTCTCAATGCACTACCCCTCGGCGGCCCCTGCATCCCCGCGAACCCGGCACTCCTCGGCCCAGGCGAAGGCGGGAACGCCCCATTTCCATTCAGATGTGGCGACCCAGTCCCACCCGCACCCGTTGGGAACCCATTCGACCCCGGAAGAGGCGATGGCGGGAAAGGCGACGACGAATGCGGCGGCGGCGGCAAATAAGGCGAGTTAGGCGTCGATCCTACGAATGGACTTGCAGGTGGATGGCTTGAAGCGGTATATGGACTTGCGGGGTTGCTGGGGGGGAAGAAACTTCCAACCGGTGTGCCAGCATGAGAGAATGACGCGCTGACGGGTGTTCCTGCGTAGGAGGAGTAAGGACTTCCTCCACCAGCTGCGCTACCGCGAGCACGGAGGTCGCCGCCGCCCCAGCGCTTTTTGACACCAGAGGCCTCGGCGGCGACGATGCCTGGTGTTTTGTCGGGACCGACGACGGCTTCAGTGACTTTCGCGCCGACTTTGATGGTCCAGCCTGTGCAGACCCAGACACCACCAATGACACCAACACATCTAGAGCAAATGATCAGTGCGATTCCTGAGGTGGTTTATCATTACAAACCGGATGAGAAGTTGGACGAATGTGGTGGTACGCTGATGAATTGTCAAGGAAAGCGGCTCGAGATCGAATTTGAAGAAAATCCCGGGTGCGCCTTTGTTATGTTCCACAATCCGCTGGTAGTTCGTTACACTGTATTGGTTCGTTTTCAGTGGTTTAGTTCGTGGCGCAATATATGTGGTTGGGACGACGGTTAAAAAGTATTGGTATGCGAGGAAATCTGAGTAAATAAATGAATAAAGCCTCTGCAAGACTTAATGACTGAAGTAGCACATACTATCATCCGCAACCTCAAACGAGTAATCGAGAGGCTGAGTTATGGCTGGGAAGTATGGTCCGAAAGAGAATTCAGTGATGACGTGTGACATGTTGATTGCTAAAAAGAATATGTCATTCACCTGTTATTCACTGTGTGAAATAGGAAAAATACCTACAATTATGGTCCGTGTGTTCATAGCTGGCGTACCCGTGGCCCAAAGACGTGATATGTAAATTCGCTGAGAAAAGCACATAATGAGTCAGAGCATAACGACAGAATAATCAAGCAAAAATTACCTGTCACTTTCTTAACCTCGAGACTTCCGTATATTCTGCATGCGGATCCGTCGGGTTGATAATTGACCGTGGGGCGAAACTGGGCAGCGGTAGGACGCCAGAATGAGAAGAATCCACGGGATTGACGAGATTGCTTGACAGCTTCTTGGGCGGAGAGCATAGAAGATTGTTGTCTAAAGTTTTCTAGTCAAAAAAGGTTTACATAATTGAACATTAGACTAACTGTAGTCTTGTAGCTTGGCCAATATCGAAGGAGACCTAGAAATAGCGCATTAGGGCCGTCTCAAACCAGCCATTCCCAAATACTTACACCATCCCTAGCAAAACCGTCACTAAGATGTAACCTAT
>Ga0157379_10003075_pt1 | contig 14107 bp, 12 predicted proteins | sample S25metaG_FD_121802 | JGI IMG/M metagenome (GOLD analysis project Ga0157379, IMG submission 121802) | Switchgrass rhizosphere microbial communities from Kellogg Biological Station, Michigan, USA - S2-5 metaG | ecosystem: Host-associated > Plants > Roots > Rhizosphere > Soil | place: USA... | reverse complement strand
TACTCCCCCGACTCGGAGTCCGACAGCCGCCGGAAGCCGTCTGCGGTGACCGTGGCCACGACCGGGAAGATCTGCCGGGTCAGGTCCGGGCCGCCGGTAGCGGAATCGTCGTCGGCCGCGTCGTACAGTGCCTGCATGCAGGCCAGGATCGCGTCGTCGGCGGACATCCCGTCGGCGTAGAGCTTCTTCAGCGAGCCGCGGGCGAACACCGAGCCGGACCCAATGGAGTAGAACCGGTGCTCCTCGTACCGGCCGCCCGTCACGTCGTAGCTGAAGATCCGGCCGATGCCGGTGTCCTCGTCCAGGCCGGCGAACAGCGGAACCACGACCAGTCCCTGCATCGCGCCGCCCAGGTTGCCGCGGACCATGCTGGCCAGCCGGTTGGCCTTGCCCTCCAGGGACAGCGCCCGGCCTTCCAGCTTCTCGTAGTGCTCGAGCTCCACGGCGAACAGCCGCACCAGGTCGATGCCGATCCCGGCCGCGCCCGCGATGGCCACGCAGGAGAACTCGTCGCTGCGGAACACTTTCTCGATGTCCCGCTGGGCGATTATGTGGCCTGCGGTGGCCCGCCGGTCCCCGGCCATCACCACGCCGCCCTCGAACGACGCCGCCACGATCGTGGTGCCGTGCGGCACGCTGGCGGCCAGGTCACGGCCGCCAGCGGCGCTGGCCGGCCCGGCGCCGCCGGGCGGCAGGGCCGACCCGGCGCCGGGCAGCAGACCGGGCGCGGCGCCGGCCAGGAAGTCGGCGAACGACGACGTCCCGTAGCCGAGATAGCCGCCGGGGCTCAGGAACGCCCCATGGCCCAGTGGTAGCTGATACTGGCCTGGCTGGTACTGGGACGCGGCCGGCTGCCCTGGCGGGTGCGAATCGAAGACCACGCCGTTCCTTCCGGTTGTGCTGGTGGTTTCTGCTCAGACCCTACTGCGGCCCAGGCCAGGGCGGGACGCCCGGACGGGGTGCCGCGCTCCGCCGAGGGCGAAACCGGTCTGGGTCACTGGCCGCCCTTCTGCACGTAGGAGCGGACAAACTCCTCCGCGTTCTCTTCCAGGACCTCGTCGATCTCGTCCAGGATCGCGTCGACGTCGTCGGTGAGCTTGTCCTGCCGCTCCTTGACGTCCTCGGACCCCTGCTGGGCGGTCTCCTCTTCGTCCTGGCTGCGGCGGGTGGTCTGCCGCTGGCCGCCGGTGTCCTTTGTTGCCATGCCCTACCTCCGTGATCCGCGGGGTGGCCCCGCGCCTCAACGCTATCCTCGCCCGCGGTCAGCCCGCCCAATCCTGCCGGGGCCTATCGGTATGGATCCGGAATGTCTGTGCTTGCTGGCGAGATTTAGTCGCGGCCGGTGAGCGCGGCGACCAGCTCGTCAGCGGTCTCGCAGCGGTCAATCAGGTCGCCGACGTGCGCGCGGGTGCCGCGCAGCGGCTCCAGGGTGGGCACTCGCTGCAGGGATTCACGCCCTGGAATGTCGAAGATGACGGAGTCCCAGGATGCGGCGGCGACCGCGTCGGGGTACTTGCGCAGGCACCGGCCGCGGAAGTAGGCCCGGGTGTCGTCCGGCGGCTCGGTGATGGCCCGGGTCACCTGCTCGTCGGTGACCAGCCGGGTCATCCGGCCCAGCGAGGCCAGACGGTTGTACAGGCCGCGGTCGGGGCGCACGTCGGCGTACTGCAGGTCGACAAGCTGCAGCCGGGGGTGGCTCCAGGCCAGCCCGTCCCTGGCCCGGTAGCCGTTGAGCACCTCGAGCTTGGCCGTCCAGTCCAGCTCCCGCGCGGTCAGCAGCGGGTCCTCGGCCAGCCGGGCCAGCACCGACTCCCAGCGGTCGAGCACGTCCGCGGTCAGCTCGTCGGTGTCGCCGCCGTACCGGTCCTCGGTGTACTTCCTGGCCAGCTCCAGGTACTCCAGCTGGAGCTGGACCGCGGTCATCCGGCGGCCGTCGCGCAGCGTGATCAGGTGCTTGCAGGTCGGGTCGTGGGAGACCGCCCGCAGCTCGCTGACCGGCGCCTCGATGCCCAGGTCGGCGGCCAGGAAGCGGTCCTCGATCATGGCCAGGACCAGGGCGGTCGTGCCGAGCTTGAGGTAGGTGGAGATCTCGCTCAGGTTGGCGTCGCCGATGATCACGTGCAGGCGGCGGTACTTCTCCGGGTCGGCGTGCGGCTCGTCCCTGGTGTTGATGATGGGCCGCTTGAGCGTGGTCTCCAGGCCGACTTCCACCTCGAAGAAGTCGGCGCGCTGGCTGATCTGGAACCCGCTGTCCCGGCCGTCCGCGCCCAGGCTGACCCGGCCCGCCCCGCAGACCACCTGCCGGGAGACGAAGAACGGGGTCAGGTGTCGGACGATGTCCGCGAACGGCGTGGACCGGCTCATCAGGTAGTTCTCGTGGCAGCCGTAGGACGCGCCCTTGCTGTCGGTGTTGTTCTTGTACAGCTGGATGGGCTGGCCGCCGGGGATCGCGGCGGCCGCGGTGGCCGCCGCGGCCATCACCCGCTCGCCGGCCTTGTCCCAGATCACCGCGGACAGCGGGTCGGTGGTCTCCGGCGCGGAGTACTCCGGGTGCGCGTGGTCCACGTACAGCCGCGCCCCGTTGGTCAGGATCACGTTGGCGAGGCCGAGGTCCTCGTCGGTCAGCTGGGACGAGTCGGCCGCCTCCCGGGCCAGGTCGAACCCGCGGGCGTCGCGCAGCGGGTTCTCTTCCTCGAAGTCCCAGCGCGGCCGGCGGGCCCGGGCCGAGGTCGCGGCCTGGTAGGCGTTGACGATCTGCGAGGAGCTGACCATTGCGTTCGCCCCCGGCTGGCCGGGCACGGAAATGCCGTACTCGGTCTCCGTGCCCATGACCCGGCGAACGCTCATAGTGCACAGACTAGTGCCGCGGGGGCTGTTGCCGGGACGCCGCGCGCCCTGAAGCAGCCCCCGCGGCGGGCAAATCCGGGCCTACAGGTACTGGCCGGTATTGGCCACGGTGTCGATCGAACGGCCCGCCTCGGTGCCCTGCTTGCCGGAGACCAGCGTCCTGATGTAGACGATCCGCTCGCCCTTCTTGCCGGAGATCCGGGCCCAGTCATCCGGGTTCGTGGTGTTCGGCAGGTCCTCGTTCTCCTTGAACTCGTCCACGCACGACGCCAGCAGGTGCGACACCCGCAGGCCCTTCTGGCCGGTCTCGAGCAGTTCCTTGATGGCCATTTTCTTGGCCCGGTCCACGATGTTCTCGATCATGGCGCCGGAATTGAAATCCTTGAAGTACAGCACTTCCTTGTCGCCGTTGGCGTAGGTGACCTCGAGGAACCGGTTCTCCTCGGTCTCGCTGTACATCCGCTCGACGACCCGCTGGATCATGGCCTGCACGCAGGCCTGCTTCGACCCGCCGTGCTCGGCCAGGTCGTCCGCGTGCAGCGGGAGTTCCTTGAGCACGTACTTGGAGAAGATGTCCCTGGCCGCCTCGGCGTCCGGGCGCTCGATCTTGATCTTCACGTCCAGCCGGCCGGGCCGCAGGATGGCCGGGTCGATCATGTCCTCCCGGTTGGAGGCGCCGATCACGATGACGTTCTCCAGGCCCTCCACGCCGTCGATCTCCGACAGCAGCTGGGGAACGATGGTGTTCTCGACGTCGCTGGACACACCCGAGCCGCGGGTACGGAAGATCGAGTCCATCTCGTCGAAGAACACGATCACCGGCATGCCCTCGCTGGCCTTTTCCCTGGCCCGCTGGAACACCAGCCGGATGTGCCGCTCGGTCTCGCCGACGTACTTGTTCAGCAGCTCGGGGCCCTTGATGTTGAGGAAGAAGCTCTTGCGCTCCTTGGCCTGGGCGGCCTGGTCGCCGTCGCTGTCCGCGGCGGCCTCCGCGGCGGTCCTGGTGGCCACCTGCTTGGCCAGCGAGTTGGCCACCGCCTTGGCGATCAGCGTCTTGCCGCAGCCGGGCGGGCCGTACAGCAGCACGCCCTTGGGCGGCCGCAGCTGGTGCTCCCTGAACAGGTCAGCGTGCAGGTAGGGCAGCTCGATCGCGTCCCTGATCTGCTCGATCTGGCCGGACAGGCCACCGATCTCGGAGTAGCTGATGTCCGGGACTTCCTCCAGGATCAGCTCTTCCACCTCGGCCTTGGGGATGCGCTCGTACACGTAGCCGGACCGCGGCTCGAGCAACAGGCTGTCCCCGGCCCGCAGCGGCTCGCCGGAGATCAGCGGCTCGGCCAGCCGGGCGATCCGCTCCTCGTCCGCGTGCGAGATGACCAGCGCCCGCGCGCCGTCCTCGAGGACCTCCTTGAGCATGACGACCTCGCCGATCGTCTCGAAGCCCTGGGCGACGACCACGTTGAGGGCCTCGTTCAGCACGACTTCCTGGCCGGGCCGCAGTTCGGACAGCTCGATGCTGGGGCTGACGCTGACCCGCATCTTGCGCCCGCCGGTGAATACGTCAGCGGTCGAGTCGTCGCAGGCGGCCAGGAACACGCCGAAGCCGGACGGCGGCTGGGCCAGCCGGTCGACTTCCTCCTTCAGCGCGACGATCTGGTCCCTGGCCTCGCGCAGCGTGCCGGCCAGGCGCTCGTTCTGCCCGGTGACGCTGGCCAGGCTGGCCTCAGTCTCGCGGAGCCGCTCCTCCAGCAGGCGCGACTGCATGGGAGAGTCGGCCAGGCGGCGGCGCAGGACCGCGATCTCCTCCTCCAGGAAAGAGATTTGCGTGGAAAGGACCTTGACCTCGTCATCGTGTCGTCCGGCTCGGGCGCTGTCATCACGAGCGGCCATGCCCTTCACCCCTTCCGCAAGCTCACTTACCTAGACCCTACCTATCTGGGGTGCATCCGTAACCTGACGCGGCGCTCCACTGTGCTGAGACGGCGTCACGATCCGAAAACACGCGGGCGCCGCGGGTTATCGCCAGCGCAGGTCAGACGAGCGGCTCCGGCGAGTCCGCGGCACCGCCGGCGGGCGGCTCCAGGGCGCCTTTGGCCGGCCGTCGCCGGCGTGGCGGCGGGGTCACCCCGTCGGCCAGCCGCCGCGCGGTGACCAGGAAGCCCGTGTGCGCCACCATCCGGTGGTCGGGGCGGACCGCCAGGCCCTCCACGTGCCAGCCGCGCACCAGGGTCTCCGAGGCGGCGGGCTCGGCGAAGCAGCCGAACGAGCGCAGGGATTCCACCGTGCGGGACAGCTGCGTCGTGGTGGCCACGTAGCAGCAGACCAGGCCGCCGCCGGACAGGAAGCCGGCCGCGGCGGCGGTGTAGTCCCAGGGCGCGAGCATGTCCAGCACCACCCGGTCGAACCGCTCGCCGGCGGGCGCGGCGGCGGGCAGCTCGCCGGTGATCAGCGTCCAGGCCGGGTGCGGGCCGCCGAAGTAGCGCTCCACGTTGCCGCGGGCGATCTCGGCGAAGTCCGGCCGCCGCTCGTAGGACACCAGCACGCCGTCCTCGCCGATGGCGCGCAGGATCCAGCAGGACAGCGCGCCGCTGCCCGCCCCGGCCTCCAGCACCCGGGCGCCGGGGAACAGGTCGGCCACAGCCAGGATCTGCGCCGCGTCCTTGGGGTAGACCACCGCCGCGCCGCGCCGCATGGACAGCGTGAAGTCGGACAGCAGCGGCCGCAGCGCGACGTACTCGGTGCCGCCGGACGAGGTCACCACGCTGCCGTCCGCACCGCCGATCAGGTCGTCGTGCGGCAGCGTGCCCTGGTGGGTGTGGAAGGACTTGCCCGGCGTCAGGGCAACCAGGTGGCTGCGGCCCTTGGGGTCGGTCAGCTGAACCTGCTCACCGGCCTGCAGCGGCCCTCGGCGTGGTCGGATCACGCCCGTCAGGGTAGCGGTGGTCGGTCAGGTCCGGGCGAAGGCCTGGTCCAGGTCCGCGGTGGCCAGCACGCCGAGCGTCTCGCCGGACGGCTCGACCAGCAGGTACTCGCTGGCCGGCGCCTGCCGGACGGCGTCGATGAGGGCCATCCCCGCCAGGTCCGCGGACAGCACCATGCTGGGCTCCAGCGTGCGGGCCAGCGCGCCGGCCTCGATCCACGGCCGACGCTGCTCGGGCGTGGCCATCACCGCGGTCTCGTTCACGATCGCGATCGGCTTGCCCTCGTGGTCCTCGATGATCAGGGCCCGGGCGCCGGCCTCGTCGGCCCGCCGGACCGCCTCGGCCAGCGGCAGGCTGGCGGGCACGCTCAGCGCGGGCCGGGCCAGCCGCCGGGCCTGCAGGCCGGGCAGCCGCTCGCGGACCCGGGTGACCCGGATGGACTGGCCCGCGCCGATCCATATAAACGCGGCGACGACGCCCAGCCAGAGCAGGTTCACGGTGCCCGCGGACGAGCCAGCGCCGTCCCTGAAGATGATCATCAGCGGCAGCGCGAGCAGGCCGATGGCCAGCACCCGGCCCGCCCAGCCGGCGGCAATCGTGCCGGTTCCTGGCCGCCCGGTGAGCTTCCAGACCCCGGCGCGCAGCATCCGGCCGCCGTCCAGCGGCAGCCCGGGCAGCAGGTTGAACACGCCGACGAGCACGTTGGCCACGATCAGCTGGTCGGTCAGCACCCGGGCGATGCCGGTGGGGTGGACCACCTCGATGACCAGCCAGCCCAAGCCGGCCAGGCCGAGGGACAGCAGCGGCCCGGCCCCGGAGACCAGGAACTCCCTGCCCGGTGTCTGCGGCTCCTCCTCGATCTCGGAGAAGCCGCCCAGCGGGTACAGCAGGATCCGGCGGACCGGCAGGCCGAAGGCACGGGCCACCGCGCAGTGGCTGAGCTCGTGGATCAGCACGGAGACGTACAGCAGCAGCACGAACGCGGTGGCCACCAGGTAACGCGAGGTCTGGCCGGCCACCTGGCCCTGCAGGCTGTCGGCGTAGAACAGGATGAACAGGGCCGCGATCACGAACCAGTACGGCGAGATGTAGACCGGGATGCCCAGCGGCCGGGCGATGATCAGCCCAGGGCGCGGCGAGGCGGGCGGCCGGGCCGGCGGCTGACCCGGCCGCTGGCCCGGCGGGGCCTGGCCGCCCGGATTCGTCCCTGTCACAGCACCGATGCTACGTGGTCCGGCCCCACCCGCGGCGGCTCACCACAGCACGGTCGGCTAACGGCCGCCGGAGCCAGCCCGGCTCGCGCAAGGCCGCGGCGCTGTTTCCCGACGAGCGACACGCCGTGACATGCCGGCGGAGCCGGCCAGCGAGCGCACGGCCGCGGCGCTGTTTTCCCGGCGAGCGGTCGGCGCTTCGTCGTTCGGTGAGTGGCGCTCGCCGGGAAGGCAGCGCGCATAGCGGCCCTGCGCTCGCCAGTAAGCACAGCCAGCACAGTTAGCACGCCAACTGTCGGTCCCCTCCCCTAGTCTCCTTGTGATGGGCGATTCCAGTGCGATGACCGAACCCGGTCCGGCCGCAGCCGAGGAGGCTCCGGCCCGGCCGCCGTCGCTGTCGCCGTCCCGGGCCGGGGACTTCATGACCTGCCCGCTGCTGTACCGGTTCCGGGTGATCGACCGGCTGCCCGAGCCGCCCAGCCCGGCCGCGACCCGGGGCACGCTGGTGCACGCGGTGCTCGAGCGGCTGTTCGATCGTCCGGCCGCGGAGCGGACTCCGGAGGCGGCCAGGGAGCTGCTGCGCCCGCAGTGGGACCGGCTGCTGGCGGAGGAGCCGGAGCTGGCGGGCCTGTTCGAGGCCGATGACCAGCGCGAGGTCTGGCTCGAGGAAGCGGCCGCCATGGTGGACCGCTACTTCACGCTCGAGGACCCGCGACGCCTCGAGCCCGCCCACCGCGAGCTGCACGTGACCACCGTGCTGGCCTCGGGCCTGGCCCTGCGCGGCTACATCGACCGTCTCGACGTCGCTCCCGGCGGCGAGATCAGGATCGTCGACTACAAGACCGGCAGCGCGCCCCGGGCCGAGTTCGAGGCCCGGGCGCTGTTCCAGATGAAGTTCTACGCGCTCGTGCTGTGGCGCAGCCAGGGCACGATCCCCCGCCTGCTGCAGCTGATCTACCTGGGCAGTGGCGAGATCGTCCGGTACGCCCCGGACGAGGCTGACCTGCTCGCCACCGAGCGCAAGGTCAACGCGCTGTGGCAGGCCATCGAGCGGGCCACCAAGGCCGGGGACTGGCGCGAGCGCCCAGGCCGGCTCTGCAACTGGTGCGCCCACCAGGCGATCTGCCCGGCCTTCGGCGGCACCCCGCCGCCCCTCCCGGCCGTCCCTGCGCCCCGCAGTGACCCGGCTGCCGACCGCGAGCCGACGGACCTGACGGACTCTTAGATCTGCCGGCGGAGCCGGCCAGCTCGGGTTTGCCGGCGGAGCCGGCCAGCTCGCGGGCGGCCGCGGCGCTGTTTTCCCGGCGAGCGATCGGCGCTTCCTCGTCCGGTGAGCAGCGCTCGCCGGGAAGGCAGCGCGCATAGCGGCCTCCCGCGAGCCAGCCAGCACAGTCCGGGCGTCGGCTCGCGCCGCGTCCACCGTAATCCTAAAATCTTCACTCGCGTAATAACTTGACAGTCTGCGATTAGTCTCATGATACTAATCTCATGAACCTGACCCGGTTGATGGTGCTCGGCACGCTGCAGCGGCACGGGCCGCAGCACGGCCATCAGATCCGCCGGATCGCCGAGGTGACGAACGTCAGCGACTGGGGCGGGGTGAGCGTGGGAGCGCTCTACCGCGACCTGCGGGTGATGGAGGGCGAAGGGCTGGTCAGCGCGATCCGGACGGAGCGGGTCGGGCGGCGGCCGGCCAGGACCGTGTACGAGATCACCGACCTCGGGCGGCTGGAGCTGTCCATGCTGCGCGAGCAGGCCATCACCGGGGTGCACTACGGCACCGACCCGCTCGGCGTCGCGCTTACCTTTAGCGGCACCGGCGGCGACCGCGCCCAGCTGGCCCGCTGGCTGAAGAACCGACGGGATCTGATTGCCCTGCTCGGCGGGCAGCTCCGGGCCGAGCGCGAGGACCTGCTGGCCAAGGGCCACATGACCCAGCTGGAGGCGGCCGCGATGCGCCGCGGCGAGCTGCGCGTGGAGGCCGAGATCCGGTGGCACGACGAGTTCGCCCCGATCCTGGCCGGGCTGCCGGACGACGAGGACCACGAGGACGGCGCGGCCCCTGCTGGCCAGGAAGTGGCCGTCCAGGAACAGGAAGAGGAAGGACGCAAGGATGCCGATGATTGAGGCCGAGGGCCTCGCACGGACATTCCGCAGCCGGAAGCGGACGGTGGAGGCGGTCCGTGGTGTCGACCTGACCGTCGACGACGGGGAGATCGTTGGTTTCCTCGGGCCGAACGGCGCGGGCAAGACCACCACCCTGCGGATGCTGACCACGCTGCTCACGCCGACCGCGGGCCGGGCCACAGTGGCCGGCGCCGATCTGCTGCACGACCCCGTCGGGGTGCGCCGCCGGATCGGCTACGTGCCGCAGGCGATCGGCCAGACCGGCGGCGGATCGGACCCGAACGCGCAGGTCGGCGAGGAGCTCACGCTCCAGGCCAGGCTGTACCGGGTGCCCGCCGCGGAGGTATCGGCCCGTACCGCGCTGGTGGCCCGCCAGCTGGAGCTGACCGGCCTGGAGCCGCGGCTGGTCAAGACGCTGTCCGGGGGCCAGCGGCGGCGGCTGGACATCGCGCTGGGCCTGGTCCACCGGCCCGGGCTGGTGTTCCTTGACGAGCCGACCACCGGGCTCGACCCGCAGAGCCGCAGCAACCTGTGGGAGCACATCCGCGGTCTGCGGGACAGCTTCGGCACGACCGTGTTCCTCACCACGCACTACCTGGACGAGGCCGACGCGCTGTGCGACCGGGTGCTGATCATCGACAACGGCCGGATCGTGGCCGGCGGCACGCCCGACGAGCTCAAGCGGCGGGTGTCCGGGGACGTGGTCACGCTGCGGGTCGGCGGGGCCGCGTCGGCGGCGGCCAGGGCGATCGGCGGGCTGCCGGGCGTCCGCGAGGCCAGCGCCGACCAGCGCTCGCTGCGGCTGACCGTGGACAACGGCGAGGAGGCCCTGCCCGGCCTGCTGCGCACGCTGGATCACGCAGCGATCACGCTGGAGTCGATCCAGCTGGCCCGTCCCACGCTGGACGACGTGTTCCTGACCCTGACCGGCCGCTCGCTGCGCGAGGACATCCCGGCCGGCCCGCCCGCTGACCGGCCGCTGGCCGCCGCCGCCCAGGGAGGCAGCTGATGTCCTTCGCCCGTGACACGATGCTGATCTTCCGGCGGCAGATGAGGCTGTCTCTGCGTAACCCGGCCTGGGTGATCATCGGGCTGATCCAGCCGATCCTCTACCTGGCCTTCTTCGGCCCGCTGTTCGCCCGCGTCTTCGACAGCGGGCTGATCGGAGGCGCGCACAACTCGTACGCGTACTTCGTGCCCGGGCTGCTCATCCAGCTGGGGCTGTTCGGCGCGGCGTTTGTCGGGTTCACGATCATCTCGGACTGGCGGTTCGGGGTGATCGAGCGGCTCCGGGTCACGCCGGTGAGCCGGCTGGCGATCCTGGCCGGGCGGGTGCTGCGGGACGTGGTCACGCTGTTCGTCCAGGCCGTCGTGCTGGTGCTGGCCGGGGTAGCGTTCGGCCTGCGCGCGCCGCTGCCCGGGGTGCTGATCGGGCTGGCCTTCATCGCGGTGGTGGCGGTCAGCCTGGCCGCGGTCAGCTACACGGTGGGGCTGCTGACCAAGAGCGAGGACGTGCTGGCCCCGGCGCTGAACATGGTGATGGTGCCGCTGATGCTGCTGTCGGGCATCATGCTGCCGCTGGTGCTCGGCCCGGGCTGGCTGCAGGCGATCGGCCGGGCCACGCCGTTCCGGTACATCATCGACGCGATGCGCGACGGCTACGCCGGGCACTACCTGAACGCGGTAATGCTCGAGGGCGTGGCGGTCTCGATCGGTCTGGCCGTGGCGTGCCTGTGGCTGGCCGGGCGGGTGTTTATCCGGGAGAACGCCTGACGCTTCTGGTGCTCAGCTGATGCCGCGGCGGCGCAGGATCGCCTCGATGTCGGCCATGTCGTCATCGCCGTCCGCGGCGGCCTGCTTGCGGGTCCGGCCGGTGCCGGTGGTCAGCGCCTGCGGGCCAGATGACTTGCCCGGGGCGGCCTCGGGAGCCGAGCCGTCCTGCTTGACGGCCTTGCGGCCTGAACGTCGGGGGACCTTGGGCAGCCCGCCGGAGACCAGGAGCAGCAGCAGCGCGACGCCTGCGATCACGACGCCGAGCCAGGTCTTCGGCGAGAACACGAACGAGGCACCGAACTTGGTGAAGGCCGACCCGATCCGCTCGGCCAGATCGGCCAGCCCGGTCAGGTAGAACGCCATCGGCAGCACGGCCCAGGCGAGCATCCGCACGCCGGCCCGTGGGCTCTTACGGCGCCAGCGGCCCCAGGCCGCCACGAGGCCGGCCGCGGTCAGGGCGAGACAGATTACGAGCGCCATCGGCAGTACCTCCCGTCCCCTTCATCGTCGCATACCCGGGGGGCTGCCCAGACCGCTGCGGCTAGCGGCCGCCCATCATTCCGCGGAGCATCGCCAGGTCGAGCTGGGCCAGCGAGGAGGCCACGACGCGGCCCGGCCGGGTGGGGATCGGCAGCACGCTGGGCACCGCCACCACCAGGCAGCCCGCCGCCTCCGCGGCGGCCACCCCGTTCGGCGAGTCCTCGAGCGCGATGCAGCTGGCCGGGTCGGCGCCGAGCAGCGCCGCGGCCCGCAGGTACGGCTCGGGGTCCGGCTTGGGGGCGCGGACGTCCTCGGCGCACACGGTGGCGCCGAAGGCCACGCCGATGCTGGCGATGACCTCGTCCATGATCTGCCGCTCGGAGGAGGTGACCAGCGCGCTCGGCACCCGCGCCGCGGTCACCTCGGCCAGCAGCTCACGGGCGCCGGGCAGCACGTGCACGCCGCGCTCGCGGAGCAGGTCGGTCATCCCGTCGACCATCCAGCGGGCCACCTGCTCGCGCGGGGCGGGCTCGGCCGCCCGGGCCAGCAGGTAGTCGAGGGAGGCCTCCAGCGACCCGCCGACCAGCGCGTACTGGTCCTCGGGGGTCCATTCGCCGCCCAGCCTGGCCATGACGGCGGACTCCACCTCGAACCACAGCGGCTCAGAGTCGATGAGCAGGCCGTCCATGTCGAACAGCACGGCCTGCAGCGGCGAACGGTGGATGGCGGGAGGCCAGACGGCGGCGGCACGGGACATGCGGTGGACCTTACCGGGCAAGGGGCGGGCACTGGCGGCGGCGCCGCGGGTCACGTGCTGAAATACTTGGCTTCCGGGTGATGCGCGATGATCGCGTCGGTGGACTGCTCCGGGGCCAGCTGGAACTCCTCGGACAGCGCGACCCCGATCCGGTCCGGCCGCAGCAGCCGCATCACCGCGGCCCGGTCCTCCAGGTCCGGGCAGGCCGGGTAGCCGAAGGAGTACCGGCAGCCCTGGTAGCCGACCTTCAGGATCGCGTCCAGGTCGGCCGGGTCGGCGCCGCTGATGCCCAGCGCGTCGCGCACCCGCGTGTGCCAGTACTCCGCCAGCGCCTCGGCCAGCTGCACGGACAGGCCGTGCAGCTCCAGGTAGTCGCGGTAGGCGTTCTTGGCGAACAGCTCGGCGGTCGCCTCGCTGATCCGCGAGCCGACGGTGACCAGCTGGAAGGCCACCACGTCGGTCTGCCCGGAGTCCCTGGGCCGGAAGAAGTCGGCCAGGCACAGCCGCCGGTCCCGGCGCTGCCGCGGGAACCGGAACCGTTCCCGCGGCTGGCCGGTCTCGTCCAGCACGACGAGCTCGTTGCCCTCGCTGTAGCACGGGAAGTAGCCCTGCACCACGGCGGCCTCCAGCAGGCCCTCCGTCTGCGCCCGCTCCAGCCACATCCGCAGCCGCGGCCGCCCTTCTGTTTCGGCTAGCTCCTGGTGGGACGGCCCTGACCCGCCGCGGGCCGGCTTGAGCCCCCACTGGCCCAGGAACAGCGCCCGCTCGTCCAGGTAGGCCGCGTAGTCGGCGAGCGGGATGCCCTTGACCACCCGGGTTCCCCAGAACGGCGGCTCAGGCACCGGGACGGTGGCCGAGACGTCAGAGCGGCGCTGGTCGTCCTCAGCCTGGCCGTCGCCGTCCGGGCCGGGGCGGGCGGCCGCGCTGACCCGGCGCGGCCGCAGCGCGGGCAGCTGCGCGCCGGCCTGGCCGCGCTTGACCGCCATGAACGCGTCCATCAGCCGCAGCCCCTCGAACGCGTCGCGCGCGTACCTGACCTCGCCGTCGAACATGGCGGCCAGGTCCTGCTCCACGTAGGCGCGGGTGAGCGCAGCCCCGCCGAGCAGGACCGGCCACCGGCCGGCCTGCTTGCGGGAGTTCAGCTCGGCCAGGTTGTCGCGCATCACCACGGTGGACTTGACCAGCAGCCCGGACATCCCGATCACGTCCGCGCCGTGCTCCGTGGCGGCCTCGAGAATGGCCGAGATGGGCTGCTTGATGCCGATGTTCACGACGTCGTAGCCGTTGTTGGACAAGATGATGTCGACCAGGTTCTTGCCGATATCGTGCACGTCGCCCTTACCGTGGCCAGCACGATCCGGCCCTTGCCCTCGTCCCCTGACCGCTCCATGTGCGGCTCGAGGTAGTTCACCGCGGCCTTCATGGCCTCGGCGGACTGGAGCACGAACGGCAGCTGCATCTGGCCCGAGCCGAACAGGTCGCCGACCGTCTTCATGCCGCCGAGCAGCACGTCGTTGACGATCTCCAGGGCCGGGCGCTGCGCCAGGCCGGCGTCGAGGTCGGCCTCCAGGCCGTTCCGCTCGCCGTCGATGATGCGCTGGGCCAGGCGCTCCCACAGGGGCAGCCGGGCGAGTTCCTGGGCGCGGCTCTCCCGCAGGGATGCCGCGGTGGCGCCCTCGAACAGCTCGAGCAGGCGGCTCAGCGGGTCGTAGCCCGGCCGCCGCCGGTCCCAGACCAGGTCCAGGGCGGCTTCTCGCTGCTCGTCGGGGATCCGGGCGATCGGCATGATCCGGGACGCGTGCACGATCGCGGAGTCCAGCCCGGCGTCCACCGCCTCGGCCAGGAACACCGAGTTCAGCACCGCGCGTGCGGCCGGGTTCAGGCCGAACGACACGTTGGAGACGCCCAGCGTGGTCTGCACGTCCGGGTAGCGGCGCTTGAGCTCCCGGATCGCGTTGATGGTCTCCAGCGCGTCGCGCCGGGTCTCCTCC
>Ga0157379_10003071_pt1 | contig 14124 bp, 10 predicted proteins | sample S25metaG_FD_121802 | JGI IMG/M metagenome (GOLD analysis project Ga0157379, IMG submission 121802) | Switchgrass rhizosphere microbial communities from Kellogg Biological Station, Michigan, USA - S2-5 metaG | ecosystem: Host-associated > Plants > Roots > Rhizosphere > Soil | place: USA... | reverse complement strand
GTTTCTACGCCTCAGGCGCAGGGGGCGCTGACACAGCCGCAAGTGATGTGTAATGGGCAGGCGTTGGACCTGCGGCCTTTGAGTCAGGAGATGGGGGCTGGGGTGGCGGCTGAAGTTAACAAGGGTGGGGATTTTGGGGGGATTGGGGCGGATGGGAAGGCGATTCGGGTTGACTTGTCGAAGTTGAGTTTGTCTCGGGCGCCGTATAGCGCGCCGGTGCCCTGGGGGACGCAGTGGTATTTCAAGCTGTCTGAGGATGGGCTGAAGTGTCTTGCTGGGGCGGAAGGGATTTCGTTGCAGGCTAAGGCGGCTGATGGGAGTGCGGAGGAGTTTTCCTCCACGGGTGGGAGGAAGAGTTTGGCTTCGTTGGATGCGTTTGAGAGGCGGTAGATTTCGCGAGGCGTGAGGAGCCGGGTCTGAAGGGGCTCTTCACGTCCAATTGACGTTCTGCCGCTGAGAAGGATGCACGACGCCACCGAGTTGGATCTCGCCTAACGGATCGTCTTACAGGCGGATATCGGATAGTGGCTGCTACGGACATTGGCCGGCATAGCCGCCGTTGGACACCAGCTCCCCATAGCATCCGACAGCATCGTCGTAAAACAGCATTACCTGTTTGCCAGTAATTCGTGGCCTGGCTCTCGATTGATGTCATCAGACAGGGAACCGGTGCCGGCATTCAACGTTGGTGCCGCCGCGGCACTTTTTCAGGTTGGGTGCATGAGACTGTCGAACTCCCTGGTCAAACCATTCACTGCAAGGCGTGAACCGACTCACAACGTAGCACTACTTATTGTTGCTCGAGTCTAAGCTCAACAGTGAGCCTCATGCAAACAATTTCCTGAATCAACCAAAATCCGCGTCCTCAATTCGGCTCGATGCCGATCAGAGTCCAGGTTGATGTTGCATCGCTCTTCTTGTCCGTGTTTATATCGGCAACCTGGGCTGGACGGCGCGTTGCTACCGTAAGGCCAGCCATCAGATGCGAAGCTGCTTTGACGAAGCAACAGAAAAAAACGAACTCAACTTGACGGAGAGGCCCTCGGGCAGGGATCGCATGTTATATCGCGACGCATGTAGATTGCGGGCCGCCATTTTGGCGGCAATGCTCCTCACCACGCTCAGCGGGTCGCCAGCCGCTCGAGCGCAATCTTTCCCGGCCCAATTCGCCAACGCCCTGAGCCGAGCCAATTACAAGGTTTATGTGGGCGACGTGAACGGCGACGGCAAGATCGATTTATTGCTGATTCCCAAGAAGCGGATCATCATCATCCCTGTCGACGACATCTTCGCCCCGGTAGCGGCGAAACCGGCCAGCCCGACCTTCGTGTTGTTGTCAGGGGGGAGTGGCTACACGCTGAACAGCAGTCCGGCCGCCTCGACGATCAACAGCCCGGTTTGGCAATCCGGGTCATATGTACTCACTTACGGCGATACTCTCGGGCAGGGAAGCGTCAGCATGCTCCTGCAGCCGTTGACAGCCGGTCAACCCAGCTTCCTGATCGACACCTCCGCTTCCACCGGGTTGCCGATATTACTCGAGCCACTCAGTGCCGGCACGATCGGGGTCGATTTGAGCGCGCCCGGAACCGTTGTGAGTTTGCAGGATATCAATGGTGATCACCGCGCGGATCTCATCGTCTATGCCGGACAATATCTGAGCACGGCCCTGACTGCATCGAGCGACGGTACGTTTACACCGCCGGATCAGGCTTCGGGCGGACCGGCACTTGCCGCCTGGCGTGCGCTGTGTGCAGCATTGGCCGTGGGGGATGCCACTTCCGCGGTCAATAGATTGTCGAACACTGCAGGTCCGCAGTACGCAGCCACATTGACCGCATTGGGACAATCACCGGTGATGGCGACCATTCCACTGAACTGGTCGGAGCCCAAGCTCGTCATGAGTACGCCTGACATGGCGGAGTTCGTCGTGTCACAAACGGAAGGCGGTCAGGTCATGCTGCACTATGTGACTGTGCTCAATCAATTTGGAACCTGGTTGGTCGAGTCATTTTGAATACGGCCCCTCAAGTGCCCAAGCGCACGCTTTTGCGGCGAAAGTGGTGGTTGATTCCGCTCGTGCTGGCGGTAGCGGAGCTGTGGCACCCCTGGGTGTGGGTCAGTTTGCCGGTCAAGGGCCATGTCACGGACGCGAAGACACACCACCCGATTGCCGGAGCAGTCATCGCGGGCAACTGGAGCTTGCGGGGGCCATTCAGTGATAATCCCGTCGCTCATCTGAAATTGGCAGAAACGGTAAGCGATGTTCACGGTGCATTCGTCCTGCCTGGTTGGATTGCCGCACACATTGGATATGAGTATCTGCCGGGGCGCGTCCCGGAACTGTGGGTGCTTCGTCGAGGCTACGTGCCCGTCCGCGCCGGCAACCGCGGCGTGTTGGCCTCCGATGCTCGGCCGATCATCACAACTCCGGAACAGAACATAGAGCTCGTATCGGCGGCTGACATGCCGCTTGGGGGCTACCGCGACGAGGTCCAGTCGGTGATGTGGACATTGGTGACGGAGTTCACTTCCACTCACTGTGCATTGTTGAGACTCCCTCTTTTGTTGGGAGAGTGGGGCGCGCTGCGCACGGACCTCGCCGCGCGCGGAATGGAGACCAGTGCGTTGGTAGATGATCAAACATTCCAGGCCGAACATTGTAGCTGAGTTGTCGACGGAAGAGTTCTAGGGAGAGGCGGCGTGAAACGTGTGGCTATTGTTTGTGCAGCGGTGGGTTATCTGGCGATTTCGCGAACCGCGGGGGCGTACGAGACCGTCACCCACGGCCTTCTATCCAGCGCCGCCGCACGGCAATCGTTACTCGCCGTCGATAACACCTTGCTGAGTGGAATAGGCCTCCCTCCGTTGAATGGGTCCACTGCTCCAGATGGCTCCACCATTACATTTCATGATTCTGCGAACGGAACGGGAACCGCCCTGGTCATGATCATGAATGGCGCAGTGCTCGAGGATTCGTCGTACACGCTGCGACCCCTGAATCATTTCTACGACCCTCAATATCATGTTAACGGAGTGTTCGGCCGGGGACTTGCGGCACTTCGCTCGGGAAATGCGTCTCCTGACTGGGCGTTAGGGGATACTGGCGAGCCGCCGGACCTGAACACCAGTCAGATCAATCTCAATTCCTACCGACGCGCGGAGCAGTACTTCTATGCCGCGCTCACGGGCTCCGACCTCGCTTCCCGTACCGCCAGCTACTCGCTCATGTTCCAGTCTTTGGGGCAGGTCATTCACCATATACAGGACATGGCGCAACCACAGCACGTGCGTAATGATTCGCACTTCCATGAGCCCTGGGTCCCGTCACTCTTGACGCCGTGGGGGTTCTACGAGACCTATACCCAATCCGACAAGTCTGCCCAGACCAGCAGTCAGGCAGCCATTGATTCGATGGTCAATAGCGTTGCCTACGGTACCCCCGACTTCCAGTTCGTGCGACAGTACTGGTACAGCCCGGGGAACCCACAGCCAGCGTACCTGGGAATGGCTGAATACACTGCTGGTAATTTTGTGTCCTCGGGTACCGAGTTCGTTGCAACTGCGGGTGGGGGCGTGGCTGCTCCTGCGCAATTCCCCTATCCAACCGGTGCAGGGACGGCGATTCAACGCCTGACAGAAACAGTCACTTATGCGAACAACACCACTCAAACCGGACCGGTAGACTATGTTGTGGGCAATGTCTACGATGCGTATAGCGGCATCACCACCAGCCATCGACTGGCCGCTCGTAGTCTGCTGGATCCCTATGCCAGGAGCCTGGGTGCCACAGGTCTGTGGACCGAGAACACATCTGTTTTCAACAACAACTACTCGGCGCTGTTACCGCGTGCCGTTGGATTCTCCGCGGGACTGATCAATCACTTCTTTCGTGGCCGCGTGAACCTCACGCGCTTATCTGCATCCAGCCTGACTTGGAACATCACCAATGTCAGCACATCGCCCAATGGAGCAATGTCCGGAACATTCAAGCTATATGCAGAGAACAGCAGCCATATCCGTTCCGCGGTTCCCGGCGGTGTCTGGTCGCTGAACCTTGCCAAAGGCGGCACCTCCCAGGTCGCCTTCAATGATCCTCCCGTCGGTACTCAGTACCTGGTGCTGGTTTTCAACGGCTCGATCGGTGGAGAGCCGACCAGCAGCGACTCGAATTGGTATGCGACGGCCGGTACGGTAGTCAAATACACTCCTCCGCCTTCGACATGCACCGCGCCACGCACCGACCAAGGCTCGTCGGCAGGCGTCAACTACACGCGCGATCTTGGGACGGTAGCCGGAAAAGTAGATGTCCAGTTCGAGGCCTTCTCGATTCCTGACGGTCTAGTGGTCAAATCCGCTAACTCAGCTGGCACCGTACTAGCCACGACGCACGGCCTCGTTTCCGGCTTGCATACCTTCAACTTCAATTTTGATCCGTTGAATCTCGGGTCTACCAGCATCAATGTAGTGGTGACAGGGAACACGGACTCCGGTACTGCGTGGAATGTTGTGACGGGCTGCCCCGGCCAACCCCTGACGACGGGTAATGGCGCACTGCCACAAGAAACGGTGAAGTTCTCCTTCGGAGCCGCCCTCACCGGTAGTCTGGGGAGTTGCATCGCCACGGTCTACATCGATGGCAACTCCATTGGCAGTGCTTATGCCGACTCCAGCAGTCCGCATACCCTCTCAGCCAACTTGACCATCGGTCAGGGTCATGGAATTTCCTACTCGAATTTTTCATGCGTGACGAACACGCGGAACATCGTCCCCACTGCGAGTTATACGGATGCGGCGGGTCCCCATCCGTTGCCCAACTTCGACTCAACAGCGACTACGTTTTTCGACGTGCACTGAGGTGGTGGGCAGAAACCAGCGAAGCTGCTCGTGCCTGTGCCGAAGGTATTCACCGTCTGTCAAAAATCAATGCAATTGACGGAGGCGCTGACGGTCCAGGGGCCTCGACCGGCAACTTGGACTGGCTTTCCAGCGGTTCTACCTGGTTCATTGTTCGATAGGCACGCGTACGCCCGTAGAGATGGGAACCGGTCGGTCCAAGCGCAGCCCTACTACCTGGCCCGAGGCTGTCAGGCGCGTCTGCGCGTGCAGCGCGAAGATCTTGCTTATCGTGGCAACGAGGCTATCGAGATCGAACGCGGAAAAGCGTCCGCCCACACGGAAGTTGCGGATCGATTCATCATCAATCACTAGCCTGGTTCGGCTGTATCGGTTGAATTCCGCGGCGACATTCTCCAAAGGTTCGCCGACGAACTCCAACATCCCGTGTAGCCACAGGAGCTTGCTCTGTATGTTCGCTCGCCCGATGGTGCGCACAGAAACGATTCCAAGATGAACCGATGCAATTTGCCCGGCCGGCAAGAAGCGAGAGACCCTATGCGCGAGACGGGATGAATCAGAGGGCATGACCGGCGCGGAGTCGATCCGGATCCGTCCATTGAGCGCCATCACATCGACGTCACCGCCAGCGTAGTTGCGAACGCTGAATGACGCCTTATCGGCGCCAATAGATAAATCGCGCACATTCACGCGGAGGGGTGCTCCCTGCGCGCGAAAGAACGCCTCGCCCCGCTCCAATAACAGTACCCGAGAGTGGGCGCCTATGAACGCTCGCAGTCGGGTGTCAGTATTGAGATCGACTGAATCGCCATCCGTTAACTCGAAACGTTGACTGGGGCCGACTGGTGTCTCGTAAGTCTCCCAACGTGCCGCTTCGAGATTACCAGGAGCGCACACGCGCGAAGTGACGAGCGCGCAGAGACAAAAGGATGACAATCCGGTGGATAAGCGCATAACTTGCCTCATAGCTGCAGCACGAAGCGCAGCGCTATAACTCGTCCCAAGGCGTTGCCGAGGACCGGATCGTAGCCGTCCGGTACGAAAGGGGTACGCACGTGCGGCGGTTCGCGATTCAACATGTTTTCGATGCTGAAGTCCAAACGCGCCTTGGGAAAAATGAAATCCAGCGGCACCGTGACATTTGCGTCAAAAGTGGTCCAACTAGCCACGGGCTCTGACGGGATCACTTGATTGTTGGTGTAGCTGCCGAGGTAGTTGGCACGCACCTGAGCGGTGATCCCTAATGAGCTCCGCAGACCCAGCAGTCCCTGGTAACGTCGGGAGAGCGGATGAGCGAAGGTATCAACGATGGAGACGTCCGGCGCGACAGGTGTTGCGCGGTCGTCCAGCTTCAGAACACGCGTACCAGTCAATCCCAGCGTCCAGACGCCATATGAGCTCGGAAGGTCGTAGGTCAAGTCGAAGTCGACGGCCGTCGTCAGCAATCGGGCAAAATTTCGCGTTCGCTGATCGACGTAGAAATCGATCGAACCAGGGGCGTCGGGGTCGGCCAGATTCAAGATCCCCTGGGGATACGTCTCAGCTCGCGCAAAGACGCCGGAAAGGAAGTCAGGTGTTGGGTTTGGCACGACGATATTTGAATAGGCCGCTGCGTTTGCAAGCAGCGTATGGACGTTCGGTGGCACCGTGATCTGCTCGCGATAGGTAACGGAATAGAAGTTGGTGCGTGCGCGAAGTCCCGCCGGCGTTTCCGGAGTCCACTCAAACCCCACGTTGTAGGATCTCGAACGCTCGGGACGGTAACTGGATCTGGCGCCAAACTCCTCGGCCACCAAGCAGGACCCGGAGCCGCAGGCAGCGCTGGCAATCGGCTGAATAATTAATGCATTGTAGGCGGGAAGAGTTTGACTAAAACGGGCGGTCGTATACGACGTGCCGTATGAGCCCCGCAAACTCAGGTGTTCCACGGGTTGCCACAGGAAGTCAAACTTCGGATTGACGGTAGAGCCGGCGCAAGAATACTGTTCGCCGCGCACTGCCAGGGAGAAGTCCAGTCTTTGCAAACCAGGCAATGCATTGGACGAACTGACGGCCGGTAGATACAACTCCCCATACGCCGCGGCGACGCGCCGGCGCAGCGATCCGGCGGCCACCGCTTTCTCATTGGTGCCGTAAGAATGGTAATCTTCCCAACGCTTACCCAAACCCAACGCGATCTTCGCCTCGCCTGCCGGGAGACGCCCAATGGGCCCATCAACCCGGCCGTCCACGGTCCGTACGCGCGCCTCACTCAGTGTTGAGTACACCGCCGCTCCGGTCGACGCTTCAGCACCATAGGTAGTCGTCTCGTTGAAACGGTTCTGCGACAGATCGAAATCCGCAACACCATGCCAACCCGAATCGAATGTCCACTTGAACGTCGGAGCGATATAGTATTGATTCGTAATACCTGACTGTTGATAAGGGCCGACCCTTCCGCCGTTCAAGACATAGTTGGCATCATCGTCGATGTGGCGATTGCTGTACAAACCATCGAGGTCAACTCGAAGATGCTGCGATAGATCCTGATGGACAAACAAGTAGCCGTCATAGTCCGTGAGCGCCGGGAGTAGCGCGTAGCCGGGCGTATCGCTGTAGGGTCGGTCGATGCTCAAGAGGCGGCTATCCCGGCGGTAGGTCAAGGACGCCACCACATTGCCTTCGCCCCAATCCTTACCCACGGTCTGAGCGGCCGTGAACTCGTGGGCACCAGAATGTGCCAGCCAAGCGTTGCGAAGACTGGACTCGCCGCCAGTGAAATCCTTGCGGAGAACGATGTTGACCACGCCGGCGACTGCGTCAGCACCATAGGTCGCGGCTGCGCCCTCCGACAGGACTTCGACACGGTCAATTGCTGCGAGCGGAATCAATGACAGATCGACGAAATTTCCCATCGCAGACTCGGCGACCCGGTGGCCATCGATCAGGACCAACGTGCCGCGCTCACCGAGACCCAGCAGATTGACTGAAGTGCCACGCCCGGCGTTCTGAGCATCGCCAATCGCGTAGGTCGCTCTGCTGTTCGAGGCCAGATTCTGTGGCAGGCGCGCGACGAATTCCTCCAGCGAGCCAACTCCGGATTCCTCGATAATCCGCCGGGAGTAGGTAATCGTCGGCGGGAGAAGATCGGCCAGGCGACTGCTGATGTATGAGCCAGTGACGAGGACTTCTTCAGGCGGTCTGTCCATGTCGACAGAATTCGCAGCCGATGCAGGAGCGACGGCTTTCGGCCGCCTTGGACGTTTAACCGCCGCCGTTGGGTCCGTCGAAGAGAGGATTGCGATCGAGCGTTGGTCGAGAGCTTGATAATGCAGGTCTGAGCCGCGCAACAGGGTATCCAGCGCTTGTTGCACGGTCTGCGTTCCGAACACACGAGGCGCTGAAACTCCTCGGCAGTCCCGCGGATCACAGATAATGTCGACATTCATTTGCCACCCCAGATCCTGCAGTGACTTCGGAAGGGGTTGCGCCGCGAGGTCGATGAATCCGGATTTATGTAGGGCATCGAGTGCGTACGCCACGGACACGCTCCCCAACAGCAGCACGGTGAACAATGCAAGTTGGCGCCTCAGGAACATCGGAGCTCCGTAATGTAGCTGTCGTGACTCCAGCCATCGTGACGTCTCAATTCGGATTCTTGTCGGTTGACTTCTATGAAGACTTGTGCGGTCGCGGAATCGGGTATGGAATATTTCTTCTAACGCAGTAACGGAAATTCCGGGTTCCGCGCGATCAGTGATCGTTCGGGCTCCTATTAATTTCTTTTACCCGATTCGCGCATACCACCAGTCTTTCCTTATTAGACGGCACAAAACACTTGGCTGACCATGAGTAGTGAAGGTGACGGTGGCCCGAAAAACAATACGTCCAGAATCGCTCGCTGAGCTTCTGGCGAAATATGGCAACCTCGTACGGCGCACCGTTCGGAAACGCCTGCGAGGCGCGGGGCAACACAATATTGACGATGTTGCCCAAGAGACGCACCTGCGACTGCTCCGACTGCTGCCCGGCAAGCACATCGAAGATCTGGACTCCTATATTTCCACGGTCGCGACTAACGCGGCAATCGATTTTGTGACCAACGATTCTCAGAACCGCGGGCGGATGATCTTCGATCCTGATGAGGTAGAGATCTTTTTCGAGCTCATCCCATACGGCTGGGTTGAAGACCCGCAAAATACAACGGAGGTAGAGCAAAAAGCGACTCTCCTTCTATGCGGGCGCGACGGCATGACGTACGAAGAGGCTGGAAAGAAACTGGGTAAGTCGCCAAACACCGTCAAAAAATGGCTTGCCGATGCCAGGGCACACTGCCACGTTCGCGCAAACAGGCGTTGAAACACGAGGGAATGTGAGATGAAAATCGAAGATCAGGACGAGCTGCACATCGCACGGCAGGCCCACATGTGGCGCATAAGGCTCCAAAGCGAAGGCCGAGCCTGCCATGCGCCATTTACAGTGTGGCTCTTGGAGTCGAACAGGCACGTCAAGGCGTACCTGATGGCCACGGCGATCTCAACGCGCCTGAACGGACTGGATCCGCGACGTGAGATTGATGTTGATGCATTGATTTCGGAAGCAGAAGATCGTGTTGTGCCGCTCACATTCGAGCGTACCGACGACGCAGAGGCCCCCAAGGACCCTGCCCGCAGGCAGCCGAAAGTCAGGGGGACTTGGGCGGCGGCGGGCGCCGTGTTGGTGGGGATGGTGCTAGCTGCAGTTTTTTTTGTTGCCGGTGCTCCGAATACATGGGGTGCTGAGATCTATACGACCGTAGTGGGCGAACAGCGCCAGGTTAAGCTCAAGGACGGCTCACTCGTCTATCTAAATACCAACTCGCAGGTGCAAGTCCGATACACGGCGGCGGCGCGCGACGTGCAACTGTTGAAAGGAGAAGCCCTGTTTACGGTCGAACGTGACACCCAGCGCCCATTCCAGGTATCGACGGGTGCCGCCGTCGTTCAAGCCGTGGGAACAGCGTTCGATGTGTATCGGCAGCCGGCACGCACGCTGATCGTAGTTGTTAAAGGAGAAGTTAATGTGCAGCCTTCCGGTAAGGACGACTCCGCACCGGTAGACGCAGGGAGCAACAACCCGGACGTACCCGCGGCAATGATACCGCAGGCCACTCATCTAACGTCCGGCGAGAGAGCGAGTGTCGACCTCGCGGGACAGATCCGTAGGAACGCGCCCAACGTTCAGCTCGCGCAAGATTGGCAACAGCGGCGACTGGTTTTCAACGGAGAGCCACTCACCGAGGCAGCTGCAGAGTTTAATCGTTACAATCGGGCGCAGATTGTTGTCGAAGGAAAGGAAGCGGGCGCCCAACCGGTCGAGGGAATTTTCAGCGCGGACCATCCGCAGACACTGATCCTCTTCTTGAAACTGAAGTACAAGCATGTGGTTGTCGATCCCCAGAGCGACAAAATTGTAATTCGGTTTCGACCGCAGGATGGCTCGTGACGGCGGCTGCGGCGTTTCAGACCCAGCATCGGGCCCAACTCTCGATGCCGACGTATTCGAAGATCTCGGGTGCCCAATATTTGTCCCGGGTAGGCGTGCTCGACAAGGCTTCAACCAACTTCCTGCGATCCAGCAGTCCTTGATTAACCAGCACGCCGTCCAACAGAAATTCGTTGAGGAACGCCCGGTTGTTGCCTAACACGTCCTTGACGTGCCGAGCCATTCCGCCCTTCGTGGGCCGGTGCAGTATCTGCGCCGGAAGATCTGCGGCAAAGGCTCGACGTGCGAGCATCCGATCCTGCGGGCCGGGTGCCAACACGTACGTTGGGATCCGCAGACACAGCTCCGCGAGAGGCTGAGATAATAATGGGCAGGCGTGCTCTGGTTGATCGTCGTTGCCGAGAGGATCGTCAAAGTCTGAGGCGAAAGACAGCAGGAACGCCTGACTCAATTTGCCCGGTGGCAACGCATCTCGATTCCGAAACCAAGGATGGACGAAATCACCGCGGCGGGTAACGGCTTCCACCACTTCAGCGCTGACCGCGCCCCAGTCCAAGCGCTGTTCGACGAGGCTATGCCGCTTCTCGCCCTTCACGCCATAACGCCACATGGCTCTCAGGACCGTCCAGAACGACACTTCGTCCAAGCAGGCTGCATTGAGCCCCACCTCCAGGGCGTGAGCGCGTACGCCGTGGTCGCAAACAAAATCGACTGCCGCAAGTGTCCCGGGGGTTCTGAAGAACAGCACATCCCCTCCATCGCCGCTAAAAATCCCGTCCGACCCTGTGCTCAAAGCCACTCTTGCCTCGTGCTGGCTCGCCTCCAAGCGAACATAGAGCGATCGTGGTCCAGTCGTTCTTCGCGCCCTCAAGATCCCGCGTAAATCAACCGTCGGGCTGCGCTCCTGCTCCAAGAGCACACAGCCGAATCGTTGAGCAGCCACGCGGGCGAACTCGCGCTCATCACCATCCGCTCCGGGTGAGTAGTAGTTCAGCGCACAGACAGGTGTTTGCCCTCTCACACGCTCCAGGGCCGCCAGCACGATCGCCGAATCGAGGCCGCCCGAGAGATAGTGGACGATTCCTCGATAGCGGGAGGCCCAGGCCTGCACGCACATCCGAGTGGTTCGAAGAATTTCTGCAGTGGCCAGCGAGGTGTCTTCGATGCGGCCGGCGTGTGCAACATTGACGGGGTTCCAGTAGAAACTCCTGGAGCAGGAATCTCTGCCAATGCGAATACACTCCCCCGCGCGCAGCTCCGATACCTCGTTCAGCTCGCACTGCTCGCTGTGCAGCAAAGCGACACTCAAGCGAATCGCGACCATGGCCCAGTTGATTGAAAACCGAAGCGGCGCAAGCCGTAGGCAGTCCTCAAACAATGAGCAGAAGATGCGTACTCCCTGTGAGGCAACCCATAGACAGGGCATGGCACCCGTGGGATCGCGCAGGATCAACGTTTCATCGACATGCGCATTGTGGAGGAACGCTACATATCGGCCCCAATATGCACTCACCAATTCCCGGCCGCCGGACTCCAGGATGGCCGCACGTTGCGCAGAATCCAGGTCGAGCTGAAACCGTCCCTGTTCTGTGTCACGTAGCCGGAAGAGCGTTCCGACGACGACCCCCTCGCCTAACGGATAAGTCGTGCACGCACCCCGATCCCCTCCAGTGACGAAGACAACCGACCCGCTTTTCGAGAGCACGCGTGTCCATCCCGGGATATCGTGCTGCAGCCGCTGCGAGAATTGATCCGCAGCGCCCGAGGCTTCCGCATCCCCAACATTCCATTGAAGCGCTACATATCGAAACACGAGATGTTCCTACGCGCGGCAACCGCCATGCATGGGTGTGAACTGCAGGACATGCTCGAGCGAGGAATTGAGCACTACGTCGTCATGTTGGATCCAGCAGTGCGCAGTAAATGGTTGGGCCTGCACGCCAAACACCAGCCGCGGGAATTGACCGTATGCGGCCAGAAACTCCAACAAAGTGAGGGAATTCACCAAACAGGGTGTCTCGGTCGGGGGCAACAGCGGTTGGAGGCGCTTGAAAACCTGGACCAGACGCCGCATTGCAGGCAGGTCACCTGAGCGGCGAGTGGCAACTTGCCGCGCTCGACGCTGTTCGATCCGACACATCATGGAATAAAGAGAACGTACCGACAGGAAGTACCTTGCAACCAGAGCCGCCTTCAGGAAGGACAGCAGGTGAATGCGAAAAACAGGGGGATAATCGGACATTCCGTGCTCGAGAAGGACCTTACTCGCGGGCGATCCTGGAAGCGATTCCAGCCGACGACCGCGCGAGGGCTTCACGGAGATTATGTGGTTGTGCATCAGCTCCGTGATTGTTGAGATCCTCTGCGCCTCATCACCGGCAGCGGCACAGACAGACAGTTCAGCAGGCCAGCCGTGAACACAGCTGGAGAGGCTCTGCAGATCGCGCAGCGGTGCCGACAGATAGTCGTTGCGCTTCAGATCGAGGAAAAAACCTTGATCCTGAATTGCACAGACATACACATGCGCTGGAAAGAAATATGCAGGTGTCTGCATCCCTGCCGTACCGAAGTCACCGCCGAGGAATCAAACAGAGCCTCCCCAATTGCTATGCGTCAACCAGCCCCAATTCTCCAATAGAGTAGCGGAGGAAACGGACTGCCGTCGTACAGCGATCTGAACGGACTCTGGTCCTTGGTCTCTTGCGTCACCTTGCCTAGTTTAACGACCATGGCTGTGTTCCTTACATGCTTGTTGGTAACGGTTGGCGTGAGGATTCACGCGCGACGGTCACGTTGCGCTCATAATTTTTCCGTGTCAACGAATATTGAGAGTTTCATAAGACGTGTTGGTTCCATACTACGGATATTCGCACTTATCGCCAGGCTACCTAACAATTAACAACATGTTGCAATGCGGACCATCAGCGCAAATGACTTTCACCAACACTGACGCGCTGCAACTCGTCCGTGACCGGGCGGCGCCCGCTGATGAATTGATCAGGACTGCCATGCATGCATCTGCGCCTTGCGGGCTCGGGGTCACCTTCTCCACGCGGAAGGCATCACGATTACGTCCGGGGTCAAAGTGAATGAGTCGGTGTACGTAGCGCGAGCAGATGCGCTACGCCAACCTCATGGTTGACGCGCTACCGGCAGGCTAGCGGGGTTCATGAGCCGTTGCATGCTGTCATTAACTCCTTTTTCGCGTCCGACTGCGAGGTTGAGACGCAACAGTGGATGAGGGCGGTTGGAGAGGTGATGATGTCGCCACGGGAGCTGTTGCAGCTGCGATGTCGACAAGCGGGTAGGTCACAGGCACGAGATTGACACGCATCCAGTCTGGAACGGAGGCTAGCTTCAGGAAACCGGCGAGGTCGGGAAGCCTTTCGATCTCGGAGGCCATGACGGCGGGCTCTATCTTCAGATGTTCGCTCATCGTGGTAGACGAAAGCCACTCTGTGGGGCGGGTGGAAGTTGATCGGGTTTGATGCATAACCTCGCGCTGTCCGATCAGCCGCGAGGCGAATTCGGAGGTGCCGCCACGCTCGCTCGCGGAGCAGCGGAGGATTAGGCTATTTCCGCAATTTTCGATGATCGTGTCGGCGGCAGATTTGCCATAGGTGCCGGACACTTGCGCGATCGATTGGAAGCCAATCACGGTACGGCCACCGAATTTCCTCAAGCGCGCCAATGCGTCTTTGAGTCCATCGATCGCACCTAGGGCATCAAGTTCATCTACTACGAACCAGAGGTGCTGATCACCTTCGCGACGATCCATTGCTTGGTGGGTAGGGACGAGCCTCG
>Ga0157379_10003069_pt1 | contig 14127 bp, 12 predicted proteins | sample S25metaG_FD_121802 | JGI IMG/M metagenome (GOLD analysis project Ga0157379, IMG submission 121802) | Switchgrass rhizosphere microbial communities from Kellogg Biological Station, Michigan, USA - S2-5 metaG | ecosystem: Host-associated > Plants > Roots > Rhizosphere > Soil | place: USA... | reverse complement strand
CCGCAGCTGGATGTGCGCGATCTGCGTCTGCGCGATTACCCCGGCACCTACCGCTATGGTCCGGAACGCGCGTTCCTCGTCGCTGCCGAAAACGGCAAGCTGGTGTTCCGCACCAAGGCAGGGCGCCCGGCAAATGCACTCGACGCGGTGGCGAAAGACGTATTCATGGGTGGCGACGACGAGAAGAACATCCTGATCTTCCGCCGCGACAAGTCCGGCAAGGTCGTCGAACTGGTCGAACGGCGCAAGTTCAATGATCTGCACATGAAACGCGAAAACTGAGCGCGCTGCTGCGGCTTGTCCTCGAATAGCCCTCGTTCTGCCCGCATGGGCGTATTGTTTTTTTGCGCTGCACAAGGACAATGGCGGTTCTTTCCAACGAGCCGAACCGATGTCGACCGTAGTGCCGATTCCGACCGCCGCGCAGCCCGTCAGCCCGCCAGCGTCGTGGATCGTGCTCAAATTCGGCGGCACGAGCGTGTCCACGCGTGCACGTTGGGACAAGATCGCGGCGATCGCACACAACTGGCGTGAGCGCGGCAAGCATGTGTTGATCGTGGTATCGGCGCTGTCCGGCATCACCGACAAACTCAAGGCGATCTGCGAGGCACAGGCGGATGCGGCCAAACGCGCAGCCATCCGCGATGAGATCGTCGCGCGGCATCAGGCGATGTTCGCCGAGCTGGAACTGCACGATCACGCACCATTACGCTACTGGCTCGAACGGCTGGATGCGCTCGTTGCGAACGTACGTGCCGACGCCGCCGGCTTGCCCTGGCAGGCCGAAGTGCTCGCGCTTGGCGAACTGCTGTCGAGCACGTTGGGGGTGGCATATCTGAATACCATGAAGCTGCCGGCCGTATGGCTGGACGCACGCGAACACCTGCACGCGCAACCAATGCCGAACCAGAATGTGTGGGGGCGCTATCTGTCTGCGTCGGTGCCGACGGCGCCGGATCCGGCCTTGAGCGATACGCTTGCGGCGCGCGGCGCGTTGTTCGTCACACAAGGTTTCATGGCACACAATTCCGCCGGCGAGACGGTGATACTTGGGCGCGGAGGTTCGGATACCTCGGCGAGCTATTTCGGCGCGTTGCTCAAGGCGGAAAAAGTGGAAATCTGGACCGACGTCGCCGGCATGTTCAGCGCCAATCCACGCCAGGTGCCGAATGCGCGCTTGCTCGCGCGGCTCGATTACGAAGAAGCACAGGAAATCGCCACGACCGGCGCCAAGGTGCTGCATCCGCGCTGCATCAACCCGGTGCGCGAAGCGCGCGTGCCGCTCGTGATCAAGGACACGAACCACCCCGAGCTGGCCGGAACGGAAATCGTGGCGAGCGCAACCGATGCGGCGCCGAGCATCAAGGCGATCAGCTCGCGTCGCGGCATCACCCTGATCGCGATGGAATCGATCGGCATGTGGCAGCAGGTCGGGTTCCTCGCCGACGTGTTCGAGCATTTCAAGCGCCACGGACTCTCCGTCGATCTGGTCGGTACGTCGGAGACCAACGTGACGGTATCGCTCGATCCGACCGAGAATCTCGTCAACACCGACGTGCTCTCCGCGCTGTGCACTGATCTCGCCAAAGTTTGCCGCGTCAAGGTTATCGCGCCGTGCGCGGCGATCACCCTGGTCGGACGCGGCATGCGTTCGATGCTGCACCGGTTGTCGGGCGTGCTCGCCGAGTTCGGTCCGCAGCGCGTGCACCTCATTTCGCAATCGTCCAACAACCTCAATCTGACATTCGTAGTCGATGAGGGAGTAGCGGAGGATCTCGTGCCGCAACTGCACGACCTGCTGATAAAGGCCGAGGCGATGCGCGTCGAGGACGCAGCGGTGTTCGGGCCGAGCTGGCGTGAACTGTACGCGGACGGTGAAGCTGCCGCGACGCAGCCTTGGTGGCGCGCGCGTCGGGATGAACTGCTTGCGCTAGCGGGCGAAGCTACGCCGCGCTATGTCTACGACCTGGCCACCGTGCGCGCACGTGCGCACGCATTGCGCGCCGCTCTGCCGTGTGTCGAACGCTGGTTCTATGCGATCAAAGCGAACGCGCATCCGGCACTGCTGCGCGAAATCGCTGCGCAGGGTTTCGGCTTGGAATGCGTTTCGCCGGGGGAACTCGCACGCGCCGCGGACGTGAATATGTCGCTACTGTTCACGCCGAACTTCGCCGCGCGCGAGGAATACGCGCAAGCGTACGAACGCGGCGCCCTTGTCACGCTCGACAACCTGCATCCGCTCGAGCAGTGGGGCGACGTATTCGCGGGCCGCGAAGTCATCGTGCGGCTGGATCTTGGCGTTGGGCGCGGTCATCACGACCATGTCAAGACTGGTGGCGCGCAATCGAAATTCGGGCTCGCACTCGACGAACTCGCGCAATTTCGGCGGCTCGCGACGCAACACAAGGTGCGTATTACGGGCCTGCATGCCCATCTGGGATCCGGCATTCTCGACGTCGCGCACTGGCGCGAAGTCTACGTGCAGCTTGCGAGCTTGGCCGAGAAGATCGGCAGCGTGCGCACGCTCAACATCGGTGGCGGTTTCGGCGTGCCGGCGCGCGGTGACGAGCAGGCGCTCGATCTCGCCGCGCTTGGCGGTGTGCTGGCCGAGGTGACGACGGCCTATCCGCAATTCGAGCTATGGGCCGAGCCCGGCCGCTATCTCGTCGCCGATGCGGGCGTGCTGCTTGCACGCGTGACCCAGCTCAAGCGCAAGGGCGATGTGCGCTACGTCGGCTGCGACGTCGGCATGAATTCGCTGATCCGCCCGGCACTGTACGAGGCTTATCACGAGATCGTGAATCTCACGCGCCTGGACGAAGGCGCGCGCGACCTCGTGCAGGTGGTCGGTCCGATCTGCGAGTCGGGCGACGTGCTCGGCAGCAACCGCCGACTGCCGACGACGCAGGAGGGCGATGTGCTGCTGATCGCGCAAGCCGGTGCTTATGGCGCCGTGATGGCTTCGCATTACAACCTGCGCGAGCCGGCGACGGAGGTGGTGCTGTGACCGCGTTGGCCGATCCGCGTCAGGCGCGGGAATTCCGATTTGTCGCTTGCGTATACAGCGCTGGAGTGGCGAGCTTGCGGTACGCGTTCGACGACGGTCCGGAACTCGTCGAACGAATCGAATTTCCCGAAGCGCCGCCGCTGCCGCCCGAGCGCGCGACCGCATTTGCGGCAGCGTTGAAGCTGTTGCACCTGATTGCCGGTGTCAGCTACTACAAGGCGGGGGTGCAGGCGCAGCTTCGCGTCGAAGGCGAACCGCTGGATGTGGCAACGGCGGAGTTTCTCGACGCGATCTATCTGCATGGGCTCGCGGAGTTCGCGTATCAGAACAAGCTCGATTTGCGCGGACGCATCCGATTTCCGCATGGTGATGGCATACCGTCACCCGCTGCGGCGCTGCATTTAACGCGCCGCACGCTCGTGCCGATCGGCGGCGGCAAGGACTCCCTGGTCACGGTCGAGATGTTGAAAGGCGCCGGCGAGCCAATGACTGCGGCATGGGTCGGGGATTCGGCGCTGATCATGGCATGTGCCGAGCGCACCGGATTGCCGACGCTCAATATCAAGCGCCGCCTCGCGCCCGAGCTGTTCGAATACAATCGGCTCGGCGCATGGAACGGCCACATTCCGGTGACCGCGATCAATTCGGCAATCCTGTTGTGCGCGGCGTTGCTGTATGGCTACGACGCGATCGCATTCTCGAACGAGCGCTCCGCGTCGGAAGCGACGCTCGAATACGACGGTCAGCCGGTCAATCACCAGTGGAGCAAGTCCATCGATTTCGAACGCCGGCTGCGTGAGTATACAAAGTCGCATATCGCCGCCGATCTCGATTACTTCTCGCTGTTGCGGGCGTGGTCGGAACTGGCCGTCACGCATGCCTTCGCGCAAGATACGCGTTACGACGACGTGTTCTCGAGCTGCAACCGCAATTTCCGCATCCGTGGCGAGCGTCCCGCCGACCGCTGGTGCGGGCAGTGTCCAAAATGTCACTTCGTATTTCTCGCGCTGGCGCCGTTCGTGGCCAAGCCGCGCCTGCTCGCCGTTTTCGGCCGCAACCTGCTCGATGACGCAGCGCTGGCGCCGGGTTTCGACGCGTTGCTCGAGTACCGTGACCACAAGCCGTTCGAATGCGTCGGCGAGGGTCGCGAATCGCGCGCGGCGATGCATTTTCTCGCCCAGCGTCCGGAGTGGCGCGAAGATGCACTGGTCGCACGCTTCGCGGAAGAAATTGCACCGCGGCTCGATCACGGTGATCTGGCGCTGGCGCCGTTGCTGACGCCCGCACCCGAGCATTTCCTGCCCGCACGCCTGCGAGGCCTGCTGGCGTCCTGAATTGGAAGTTCGCGCAATCGATCACGAAGGGATGCGTTTGCGAGACAAGGCAAGAGGGTGAAAAGGCGCGCCTTGGCGGCACTGCCGCCTGCGCCGATGAACGCCCGAGCCCTTGGGGCGAGGGCCGGACGGAGACATAGTGGGTCCTATGGCGACGACGAGCAACGCGGTATCGCGAAGGCAGACCGAGTGAGAATTGATGCGAATTTTCAATTCAGGATGCCCAGTGCGCCTGGCTGAACTGGCCAACGCACGCGTTGCGATCTGGGGCTACGGCCGCGAGGGCAGGGCGGCGCTCAATGCCTTGCGGGGGAGGTTTCCGCACAAGCCTTTGACGTTGATTTGCAGTACGGCAGAGGTGGCGGCGGGGATAAGCCACCAAGAGTCGGTCGATGTCACGACGACGCCACCCGACGTGGCCGCACTCGCGCAATTCGACATCATCATCAAATCCCCGGGCATCTCACCGTATAAGTCACCCATTCCTGAAGCCCAGGCCGCGGGGGTGCGTTTCATATCAGGCAGCGCGTTGTGGTTTGCCGAACATCCTGACGCACACACGATCTGCGTGACTGGCACCAAGGGCAAGAGCACCGTGGCGGCCCTGATCGCGCATCTATTGCGGCAGGGCGGAAAGCGTGTCGCGCTCGCCGGGAACATAGGCCTGTCATTGCTGGATCTGCTGGAACCTATGCGTGAACCCGACTGGTGGGTGATCGAGCTGTCCAGTTTCCAGTCGCGTGATTTCGACGGTGCGCCGACGATCGCGGTCATCAACAATCTCTATGAAGAGCATCTGGACTGGCACGGCACGCGCGAACATTATGTCGATGACAAGCTCGCGATCGCCAGGAATGCGAAATCGCTGGTGGTCGGCCTTCAACCCGAATTGCTGATGCTGACTGCAGTGCAGGCGCAGCGCCACGTTACCGGGGCCGAACAAGAATGGCATGTCCGCGCCGACGCCATCTGGCGGGCCGAGGTGCGCGTTCTGGCGCTGGCCGACATTCCGCTGCCAGGCCTGCACAATGCGCAGAACGTATGCACGGCGCTCGCCGCGGTCGAGGCAGCGGGTGAAGACGCGCGCGCCCTCGCAACCCACATCGGTACGTTCAAGGCACTGCCGCATCGGTTGCAATCGTTGGGCACGCGCGACGGTCTTGAATACGTCAACGACAGTATCTCGACCACGCCTTATGCGACGATTGAAGCGTTGCGCAGCCTTGAACATCGACAGGTCACCGTGATCGTCGGCGGCTTCGACCGTGGCGTGGACTGGAACCCATTCGCGCAGCATGTGGCGAAATATCCACCGCACGCGATCGTCGCGACAGGCGCCAACGGCGAGCGCATCGTCGAGGCGCTGTGCAGCGTCGAGTCGCCGCGGTTCACGTTGGTCTCGGCGCCGACCCTCGACAAAGTGATCGCGACGGCACGCGAGTTGACCCCGCCCGGTGGCGTGGTGCTGCTGTCACCCGGCGCGCCGAGCTTCGATCAGTTCAAGGACTATGCCGACCGCGGCCGCGAATTTGCGCGTCTCGCGGGGTTCGATCCGACCGCGATTGCGCAGATCCAAGGGCTCGGCATCGCGTGAACACCGCAGCTGCGCCAATGCGCGTATGGGATCTGCCGACGCGCCTGTTCCACTGGACGCTCATGGTACTAATCGCCTTGCAATACGCAACCGGTGAGTTCCATGTGCTGGATATGCAGTGGCATTTCTGGTTCGGCTACGCCACGCTGGCGCTGCTGCTGTTCCGCATCCTGTGGGGATTCCTCGGTTCGCAGACCAGCCGGTTCAATCAGTTCGTGCGCGGCCCCGGCGTGGTCCTGCGCTACCTGAAGTCACAATTGTCAGCGAGTCCACAAGTCAGCATCGGCCACAATCCGCTCGGCGGCTGGTCGGTGCTCGCGATGCTGGCATGCATCGCCTTGCAGGTGATCAGCGGCCTGTTTGCCAGCGATGAAATCGGCACGGACGGTCCGCTGTTCGGGCTTGTTTCGTCGCGCACCGTCAAGCTGATGACGCGACTGCACGACTGGAATCAGAATCTGCTGCTGGGACTGATCGCGCTGCACGTTGCAGCGGTTATCGGCCATTTGCTGCTGAAGCACGAAAACCTCATCACGCCGATGCTCAGCGGTCGCAAGCACGTTGCAGCCATGGATGCGCCTCGCTTTGCGAGTGCATGGCTGGCGTTGGGCCTGCTGATACTGTGCGGCGCGCTGGTCGGCGCCGCGGCATGGTGGGTCGACGGTTGAATCAATCCGCTTTGTACTTGTCGTGGCAATTCTTGCACGCCCCGGCGAGTTTCTTGAATTGGTCCTTCACCTTTGCTTCGTCGCCGCCTTTGGCGATATTGCTGAGCGCTTTGGATTCGTTGGCGAGATCGTTCAACTTGCTTTGGAAGTCTTCCGGATTGGCCCAGATGTCCGGCTTGGCGTCGGTTTCCGCGCCCTTGTCCGAACCTTTCGCAAAACCTTCCGGCGCCATCGGCGCGAGCGCCGCGACGCGGTCCGCGTGCAGTGCGAATTCCTTCGCGTCCCAGGCCAGCTTGCCCTTGGCCATTGCCGACATCGGCCCGAAATTCCAACCGATCAGTGTCATCACGCTCTGCCGATAATGGATCACGTCCTCCGGCTTGGGCTGCAGCCCGTGCGCGGTACAGACCGCGGACGCGAGCATGGCGGAAGCAGCAACGCAGATTGCAGAGGCGGATTTCATGGAATGTTCCCTGTGGTGGCGGGTGAAAGTGTAACAAAGACCGGATCGAGCGCAGTATCATGACGACCCCTATCCAAAGGAGTATCACCATGAAGCGCCTGCTTGCGGCGGGGATCCTTTCGGCTTTCGGCATCGCGTCGGCTTCGGCGGCGATGGTCACGAAGAACATCAACTATGACGTCGGCGGCAAGCCGATGCAAAGTGTACTTGTGTATGACGACGCCGTGAAAAATGCGCGTCCCGGCCTCGTAATGACGCCGGACTGGCTCGGCATGAACGAGAGCCAGGTCGCCCTGGCGAAGCAGATCGCCGGCAAGGACTATGTGATTCTCGTCGCCGACGTGTACGGCACCGCGGTGCGGCCGAAGAACCCGGACGAAGCCGGTGCGGCGACGAAATCGATGTACGAACATCGCGCCGACTTGCGCGCGCGCATCAGCGCAGCGCTGGACCAGCTCAAGGCGCAGGCCGGTAAGGCTCCACTCGACGGCAAGCACTGGGGTGCGTTCGGTTTCTGCTTCGGCGGCGCGACCACGCTCGATCTGGCGCGCAGCGGCGCCGACGTGCAGGGCGTGGTCTCGTTTCACGGCAACCTGAGCACGGACGATCCGTCACTGGCGAAGAACATCAAGGCCAAGGTGCTCGTATTGCACGGCGCCGACGACAAATTCGAGTCGCCGGAGCAGATCGCCGGGTTCCAGCAGGAAATGCGCGACGCCAAAGTCGACTGGCAATTTCTCGCATTCGGCGGCGCGCTGCATTGTTTTGCGATCCCGACGGCACATGGCGAAGTGCCCGGCTGCGAGTACAACGAACGTGCAGCGAAGCGGGGCTTTGCGCAGATGCACAGTTTTCTGGATGAGGCGTTTGCGGGGAAGTAGCGCCCCGAGCCGTTCGCGTTGAGCGTAGCGAGCAGAGCGAGCGAAGTCGAAGCGCCATATGGCCTTCGACTTCGACCCTTCGGGCCTACGCTCAGGGTGAACGGACTCAAACGTCGCACTGTTCAAAACGAATCAGTGTGATTTGAACCTCACCTGCACCCGCTGCCCCACGCGCAGCCCATCGCTTTCCAGGCGCAGGATGCACTCGACGTCGCGCGTGTCGGAAACCTCCTGGGCTTCTTCGGTCAGCTTGCTCGGACCGAACACGTCGCCGATGCGCGTCACGCTGGCTTTGTAGACCTTGTCGCTGCCGTCCTCCGCAGTGATGTCGGCGCTCATTCCGACGGCAACTTTTGCCACAAACGCTTCATTGAGCTCCGCGCGCACGATGCGTGGCGCATCGGGCAGCAGGGTGAACAACGCGACACTCCCCTGCGTTGAAACGACGTCGGCGATGTGCGTCGCGCGCGCGACCACGCGCGCGTCCACCGGCGCACGCAGGATGAGCACGTCCACCTCATGGCGTGCCTGCTTGAATTTCTGCTTCGCGGCTTCCACCGCGGCATCGGCTTCGCCGATTTCCGCGGTCAATTCGGCGAGTGCCTGCTTGGCATCGTCGGCGGCCTGCTGTGTCGCAGCGCCGGCCTGTGCTGCCTCGGCCGCGCGTTCGGCACGTGATTTCACACCCGCGAGCTTGGTCCGCAACGCACCGGCGCGCGCCTGCGCCTGATCGACATCGGCCTGGGCAATACCCGCGTTTAGTTCGGCCTGATGCGCGTCGAGCTTCGCGAGCACGACTCCGGCCTTCACGCTGCTACCGGGTTCGCCGTGCAGTTCGGCGATCGTGCCATCGCGCGGCGTCGTGAGCTTGATCAGGCCTCCTTCGACATCGACCTGGCCGCGTGCGATCGCGGCATAGGCCGTCGCGGGGGGCTGTGCCGCAGGGCTGCGATCCGCGTTCGAGTGCGAGCACGCGCCGAGCGCGAGCAGTGGAAACACGAAAACCAGACGTGCGTTCATTGCGAAAATTCCTCGAGCGGAACCGGGATCGCGGGGGCGCCTTCGCCGCGTTCGATGTCGGACAATATCTTGCCGTCGGCAATCGTGATCACGCGATCGGCGCTGGCGGCGAGACGATGATCGTGGCTCACGCACACGACGGTGGCGCCGAAGGCGCGCGCGATACGGTGCAGCGAATCGATCACGATCTTGCCATTGACGCTGTCGAGCGCGCTGGTCGGCTCGTCGGCAAACAGCAACTGCGGCTTTTTCGCGAGTGCGCGCGCGATCGCCACGCGCTGCTTCTCGCCGCCGGACATCTCCATCGGCCGCAGCCGCACGCGCGAGCCCAGGCCGACTTCCTCGAGTGCGGCGAGCGCGCGGTTGTAGGCGGTTTTCTGATCCAGACCCAGATAACCCAACGGCAGCATCACCTGTTCCACGGCGGTCAGTGCAGGAAACAGGTTGAAGCCCTGAAACACGAAACCGGTGTGCTGCAGGCGAAAGCGTTCGAGTTCGGTTTGCGACAATTTCCACAATTCCTCGCCGAGCGCCACAACGCGACCGCGATCCGGCCGCAGCAGGCCCGAAAGGATCGCCAGCAGCGTGCTCTTGCCGGAACCGGAAGGGCCGAGCACGAGTGCCAGTTCGCGTTCTTCGAGCGCAATTGACAGGCCATTGAGCACGGACGTGGAAACGGTGCCCGTGGTGTAGGCCTTGGCCACATCTTCGGCGATCAATGCGTGCGTGGTCGCCATGGGTCAGCGCAGCAGATTCGCCGGTTCGAGGTGGCTGATCGTGCGCACCGCCAGTGTGCCGGAGACCAGCGCGATCACCATCACGAGGATCGCGCAACCGGCTGCGGCGGCGAGGTCGAATGTCATTGGCACGCTCTGGCTGCTGGCGAGCAGCATCAACAATATGCTGACGATGGCGCCGACGACGACGCCGAAGCTGCCGACCCACAACGCCTGTTCCAGCACCACGCGGCGCAGCGCCCCGCGCCCGGCGCCCAGCGCATTGAGCATCGCGTACTCGCGCACATGGCTGGCGACCGCGGCGACGAGCGTCTGGCTCGTGATCACGGTGCCGACGAGGAACACGATGAAGGTGAAGAACACGAAGCCCAGGCCCGCGCCGGTTTCGAACATCCAGTACGTGGCCGCGGTGTGCGCGAACTGGGGCTTGGTCCACAGGGTGAAACGGCGCGTCGGCCAGGCTTGCTGAATGCGGTCGCGCACCTGTTCGGGATTGGCTCCCGTGCGCAGCTTCGCGACGTAATACGCGACTTTGTCCGGTTCGCTGGCGTCGGCGTTCAGATGCCGCGCGGTGGCGATCGAGGTGACGATGTTGACGCCGCCGAGCGCACGCAGGCCCGGTGTCGCCGCGACGATCTTCACGCGATGGCCATTGAGCGTAGCGCTGCCGCCGATGTCCAGACCCAGTTTATCCAGATCCGCTTCGTCGACGATGACTCCATTGGGCTCGTTCAACTTCGCGCGTGTGTCCTGTGCGATGGCGTACCCGAACATCAGCCCGTCGGGCCGCGGATCGATGCCGGATATGAACACCGACACACTACCGTGACTGGCCGGGCCGCGCCAATCGCCGTCGAGCCAATGAAATGCTTCCACGCGCGCCACGTCCGGGTCCGCCAGCAGCGCCATTTCGGTGTCGTGCGGAATCGGCCGGCCGAGTTCGATCGTCTGCGTCCCCGGGTAGCCGGCCCACAGGTCCGCCGCCGATTTGTTGATGTACACGCTGGCGCTGTCGAAGATGCCGAACATCAGCGCGGCCTGCATCAGCAGCAGCAAGCCGGAAAACGCGACCGCCAACGCGGCCGGCAGGAATTTGCGCCACTCGTAGAACAGCGTCTTGCGCGCCAGCGCGACGACGCTCATCGCAGCTCCAGCGGCGGCAGGGTACCGCCGAAGGATTTGTATACTGCGATGAATGCAATCGCCGCATCGCGCTGCGCAAGCGCGTATCCGAGTTGCGCCTGCGCCGCGCCGATGTCGGCGCTCGCACCGTCGCCCTTGTCGGCAAGCCCGATGCGTTGCAGTTTGCGCGCGCGCTCGGCACCACGCTCGGCGGCGATCACGGATGTGCCCGCGGAGGCGAGCTGCTGCTGCGCTCGTTGCCATTGCGCGAGTGCGGACTCGGCTTCGGCCACGCCTTCGAGCACGGCCTGCTTGTAGGCGAGCACTGCCACCTGCAATCCTGCCTCGCGCGCGTCGACCACGTCGCGGCGCATGCCCCAATCGAAGATCGGAATCTGGATTGCCGGTCCGAAGCCCACGATCGCCTTGTTCGGGCGATCGATATCGCCAACCATACGGGTGGATGAGGTGACGAATCCGCCAAGCGCGAGCTTGGGCCACAGGTCTGCGCGTGCGATCCCCAGATCGCCGGCAGCACGCAGCACATCGAGTTCGGCTTTGCGGATTTCCGGCCGGGTGCGCAGTAAGTCGGCCGGCGTCTGCGCGAACGTTACGTTCTTCAGCAGCGGCTGCGCGCCGGGCGCGAGCAGATCGGCACCGGGTTGTTGTTCGGCCAGCAGCACGCTCAGAGCCGCCTGGGTTTGCGCGATGGCCTGTGCAGGTTCGGCGGCTTCGGCCTGCGCTTGTGCGAGTTCCGCGTCGAGCTTGTCCAGGTCCGACGGCGAGGCAAGATTCAGGCGCAGCCGCACTTCGCCGAGCTCGCGGGTTTGCTTGCGCAGGGCCACGACGCCATCGAGAGCGCTCGCGCGGGCTTGCGCGGCGCGCAAGTCCACGTAGTTGCGCGCGACTTCCGCGATCAGCGTGGCGCGAGCGGCGGCGACGTCTGATGCAGCGGCCTGCAAATCGGCTGCCGCGACGCGCGCGTTGGCGAGGCCGCGACCGAACAGACCGAGTTCCCATTCCGCGTCGAAGCCGATTTCGAAGTAGCTCGTCGAGCCGTTCGGATCGGGCTGGGCGAACGTGTGGAAGCTGACCTGTGGCTCGAACTGCGTGCCGGACTTGTGGTGCAACGCGCGCGCGCCGACCAGGCGCAGGCGCGCCTGCTGCAATGTCAGGTTCTGCGCCAGCGCGTGTTCAATAAGTTGGTTCAATTGTTCATCGCCGAACGCCTGCCACCAGTGATCCAGGTCCGGCGCGGGGCTCGGCGGTGCTTCGGTTTTTGGCGCATTGCGCCAAGCGGACGGCGCGTCTTTGGGGAGCTCCGGCAGCGGTGTGTTGGTCGAGCAGGCACCGAGTAGCAGCGCGCCAGCCGCGATGCCGACAATAGGCCAGTGCGTTCTCTGCTTCCCCTGCATGCCTGGGCGCTCAGTGCGTGCGCTTGAGCGCGTAATGGGCGAGCACGTGCAGCGCCTCGCGTGCCGCAGATTGCGGCAATGTGGACAATGCAGCAATTGCTGCATCGGCGTAGGCTTGTGCACGCTCGCGCGCACGCTCGAGCGCGCCCGAGTCGCGGATGGCGGCGACGATATTGTCGAGCGAATCCAGTCCGCCGGTTTCGATCGCCCGGCGCAAGCTGGCGGCGCGCACAGCGTCGGAGCGTTCGATTGCATAGATCAGCGGCAGCGTCGCTTTGCCTTCGGCCAGGTCATCGCCGATATTCTTGCCGAGCGTAGCCGAATCCGACACGTAGTCGAGCACGTCATCGGCGATCTGGAAAGCAAAACCCAGGTTCAGCCCGTAGCGCGCGAGCGCGTCCTCCTGTTCCGCCGGAACGCCGGCAAGCAAGCCGCCGAGTCGTGTCGCTGCGGCGAACAGCACCGCAGTCTTGCGCTCGATCACGCGCAGGTACGCTGCTTCGTCGACATCCGGATTATGGATATTGAGCAGTTGCAGCACTTCGCCCTCGGCGATCCGGTTCGTGGTGTCGGCGAGGATGCGCATCACACGCATATCGTCAGCCTCGACCATCATTTGGAACGAACGCGAATAGAGGAAATCGCCGACCAGTACGCTCGCCGCGTTGCCCCACAGTGCGTTCGCCGTCTTGCGCCCGCGGCGCAAATCGGATTCGTCGACTACGTCATCGTGCAGCAGAGTGGCGGTGTGGATGAACTCGACCACGGCGGCGAGTAGGATGTGATAATCGCCACGGTAATTTGCCGATTGCGCCGCCAGCAGTACGAGCATCGGCCGCAGGCGTTTGCCACCACCGGCGATGATGTGCTCGGCGATCTGGTTGATCAGCACCACGTCCGAAGCCAAACGAGCGCGGATCAGCGCATCGACCGCAGTCATGTCAGCAGCTGCCAGCGCCTGCACGTCGGCAAAATGGCGGACCGGCTTGGGAATGTCGTCTGGGGCTGCTGCCATCGTAGGGAAAAATGGGGCGAAAACGGGATTATAGCGGGCGCAGGCAGAGCTTTGCCCATGCGGCGTTTTCCTACAGCGGCCCGCGGCGATCTCCGGCAGCTGCGGCAATGCTGCGTGTTATCCTGTCGCCACGTCATAGCCACCATTCATCTGAGGAAAACCATGTCACGCGGCATCAATAAGGTCATCTTGGTCGGCAACCTCGGCGCCGATCCCGAAACGCGCTACACGCCGAGCGGCACCGCGATCACGAGCATCCGCATCGCGACCTCCGAATCGTGGAAAGACAAGCAGACCGGCGAACAACAGGAACGCACCGAGTGGCACCGTGTGGAATTCTTCGGGCGTCTGGCGGAGATTGCCGGCGAATACCTGAAGAAAGGCCGCCAAGTCTACGTCGAAGGCAAACTGCGCACCGACGAGTACGAAAAGGACGGCGTAAAAAAATGGTCGACCAAGGTCATCGCCGATGAAATGCAGATGCTCGGCGGCCGCGAAGGCGGCGGCGCCGAAGCCGGTGGCGGCGGTGGTTATGAACGCCGCGAACGTGGCCCGGCGCGTGGTCCCCAGCCCGCACCCGCGCGCAACGTGGCGGCACCGCCTGCTGGGGAAATGGACGAGGATGAGATTCCTTTCTGAGGAGCGGATAGTAGCAATTGCGGCCTTCGAGAGGTCCGCTACAGCTTCGACAGCAAGGATCTCGACAAGCGTATGCCACTGCCGCCGTGCTCGCTACGCCACCACGGCTATATGCCGAAGGATGACAGCGAAGTCGTCAGGCTGGAAACCGTACCGAACTATGTTGCCGTGCACCTGGTCTACTACGATGGTACGGTCTCGCCAGTCAGTGTCATTCGCAAAGGCCTGCACT
>Ga0157379_10003067_pt1 | contig 14130 bp, 16 predicted proteins | sample S25metaG_FD_121802 | JGI IMG/M metagenome (GOLD analysis project Ga0157379, IMG submission 121802) | Switchgrass rhizosphere microbial communities from Kellogg Biological Station, Michigan, USA - S2-5 metaG | ecosystem: Host-associated > Plants > Roots > Rhizosphere > Soil | place: USA... | reverse complement strand
CCTCCAGAAAACCAGCCACCGCCACCACGGGGACCTGTTGTAGGTCCTCTGGGGTTATTGGGCCGTGCCTGGTTATTTCGGGAGGTGAAGCAGGCTTTGAGGAAGTGATATAGGATGAAGAGGAGGAGGAGTGACCAAACAATCATGAAAACGCTTTCGTAGGGATCACTCGCTGGAAATACATTGGTTAGGCTTTGATTAGAGGCAATAATATCGGATAGAACTTACGGAGGATTCGTTGCAGGAAACCAGGACCTCGGGGTTCGTCATCCAATGCTGACGGGATGCGAACAAGACGATATTCCAGCGCACATGAGCCTAATGAAGCATCATGTTATGGTTAGCGTTGAGGCAGCTCATGAATGATAAGATCACACCTTTGAGAACATACGGATCTCCAGGTTTACTCCACCCCTCGCAAGAGACTTCAACGCGGCCAAATCGCAGCTTGTCAGGAAGGTCTATATATTTATGAATTCCAATCCATAAAATCTCCCCAAACATACGAACCTGCCTGACACTAGTAACCACAGACTCAGCATCCGCCAATATTAAGGAAAGCAAGCCACACTAACCTTCCAATCCACATCCAACCCTCTTCCCCCATCATTAACACACCTCACAACATCAGGTTGAAAAACATTACACGGCTTCCCAACACAAGTAAGTTGCGGAATTGGCGAAGTTCTTCGCCCTTGTGTATATTCACCTTTATAGAAGGTCAAAGATCGGATAGAGTCCAAAGCCACTTTTTGGGCCATATTTGACGTTAATGGGTAGGACAAGTCACAACGAGTTTTAAAGCCTTTTCTTAGGAAAAAGAGACCGAGTTTTGGATCGCAGCACTGTGAAACGTTGAAATGACGTGGAGAGACGTGGCCAGGAAATTGTACGCGTCAGACCCTGGCAGATTCCAGAGTGATCCTTCCAGAAAAGTTTCCAGCACAGCTTTTGAATTGAACGTTTATCAGATGCTAAAGTAGAAGAGTTTTCAACTTCAGAGGCGGGTAGGGGTAAGCGACGGAGAACAAAGAAGCTTCCGCGTTGGACGCCACTTTTTGAACTTCAAACTTGAGTTGCATGGACACACTCTCGCGACGAGAAGAGGAAGCTCTCCTGAAGTCAACAAAGACTCATGCGTTGAAGCAATGCGATGACTTTGTCAAGGGTATTTGAGTCTTGTATGTCGAAAAAAGATTTGTTGATTACGAACTCCAGCTTTCGCGGAGTGTACACAAGGACGAACCATTTCCGTGGCTTGGGCTTGTCGAAGGCAATATAACGACTTGCAAAACTGCATACTTCAATAGTAAGCATTTGGTTTATTCTGTTTGCCCATACTTGTTATAAGCTTGGCGGAACAGCACTGGGCCTGAAAACATGGAAATTGTAAAAGCAGAATATGTGCGCGTGCGGAATGCCAGTAAACGAGCGGAAAACTCTACAACTTCGTCATAAATCCAATTTCATATATTCAGAGCGAGGGGCACTCCAGGGGTCTAAAAAATGGCGTGCAGATGAATCCCCCTTCATTGCGTAACAATTTGTAAGTAATATATTATTAGGATATTGCCATTATTATGTGTATTCTTACATCCTTGAAAACCTATTATTATAGTACCTATCTTTTGCGTGCCCCTAAATACATCTACTTCCCCCCAAGGACACTCCACAAATTTGGCGTCGTGCCCATCCCCTTAAGTTCTCTTTAAAGCTAGAGCATTTTGTCCAATTTCTGCCCTAGGACCCCGAATTGTTTCGAATGTCCGGTATGACCTTCAAGAGCGGGCGACAAAGGGGTGCCTGCGATGTAAAAGACCGGGTTTTCCTCTCGAACGAACACGTAGCGTTGCTTGTGCCATCGAATGTTCCGTCGAGGTTCTTCTGACTCCCTCTCACTTTGTCGTCATACCCAAATATTTCTTTTCTGTGTGTTTCATATTCATTCCATGGTAACGGCAGACCACTTTCCAATAACACGTCATGTTAGGATATCCCTATTCTTAGCAACATATAGCAAAATACGCTACACACTTCACGGAAGAAGTGCTGTCTCGCTCTCCTAATTGATTTCTTGACTTCCCTATCAGTTCACTTTCTCGTACTTTTCCGAACCGCTTACTTCGACACCCGTTAGTTCCCGGCCCTTCTCCCCTTTGTTCCATCCAAGGACTGCCGGAGAATCTGGTCCATCGTTCGAACACAGGGTATTTCAGGGTTCCTCATCCACGACTGATTGCCTGACAAAGTGATAGTCTTAACGCCTTGGCTCGCTTACCCCTCAATACTTTCTACGTCACTGTCCCAATTCGATTATACTGGCAGGCAGGTTATTGGCTGGCGGTGATTGACAAACGTCTCTGGCAGCTTTGCCATCTCCCAATTATTCCCTACGTTTGTAGCATTTGCCGTGATCGGAACTGGTTTACCGACACTACATCTCCTGAACCCTTTCGTCGATATGGATTCCACGGACTTGTAATTATGTTCGGACACCCACGAGTGGCTGCTCGCGTCCGCCAACAAAATTAATAACACTGCCTCATCAATCGTCTTGGAAGAATAGACGCGTAATCTAAATCTTATCAGTTACATATCCGCTCGGCTATACTTACAATGGGCGGAATCAAGTCCCACGAATCCCTTGGAAAGTACAGATACTGGAGCTTGTGAGAAAACGAAACTTATTTATGTGTTGATTTAACTCCATTCCTAAATAGTCGTACAGTGACATAACTTGATTTATTACATTTATGATCCGAATAAGTCCCGTCTCAGCAAACGATAATGTAGACAACGGTCGTCGAATCCGGGGAATGGCGATTCGAGACGAGATAGCGGTCAGTTAAATGGTAAATGAGTGGGGACCCCAATTGAGAGGGTTGACGTTGGCACGACTGGAAGAAATGCTGCAAAATGACGGATGATAAAATCATAAAACCCCTAAAACCCAGGAGAAAGAAATCGGGAGTTGGCAAACAGACGTAATGGCGAAAGAAGTCGAGAAGGAAATGAGGGGGAAAACCGAGGGGGTTGACTTCCGGGAGGTGAGCGAACGGCGCAGTTGGGTGAGAGGAGGGAACTTAACCACAGGGGGGAGACACTACGTGTCCTTTTAGAATGACGACACCGACGTGAGAGGGCGCAATGCAAGCTTGTGTAGACGCTGGAGTGGGAACCATATCTTGTTGCACACGCACTCGGTCGTTCCCGACGGTACCGCCTTTGAGACAGATGGCAGACAAGATGTTGTCCTGTGAGCGCGCCCCCCCTCTCCCTGCCCCACCACAGGACCACGCGCCGGGGCCACCATCACGAGATAGTGCACCCCGACGAGGAGCGACCACTTCCGCGCTTCTTCCGGGCAGTTTTGTCCTCCGGATACACAGACCTCATTTGGCGTACTAAGTCTTCGAAAACATCGTCCACATGCCAGTTACGCTTGGCGCTGGTTTCGTAGAATGGAAGTTTCCAGCTGCTGCTGAGTTCTTGAATATAGGAGCGCTGCACTTCGCGTTCTGCAGTGAGATCCGACTTGGTACCGACGACTACAATGGGTACTTTATTGCCTTTGACGCGATATATCTGCTGTCGCAGCGATTCCACCTCTCGTAGCGAGGTCTCCTGAGTAAGGCTATCCAGTGGCCAGCCACGATATGAGCAATCTTTCGTCAAAGAGCAAGGGATTTGTAACGCACCTGAATACAAGAATAAAGCCATGCGCGGACTTAATGTAGAATTCGTTAAGGGCTGTAAATTGCTCGGCTCCGGCCGTATCTGTGACTTCGAGCTGAGGATATGTGATCAACGTAGAGCCACATTCAACGCCACATGAGACATACGGATGTCAACTCATTGTCTATACGGACCTGCCGTCGATAGGCATCTGCAACGAGGGATAAGAGACAACAAAAATACGCGGAAACAAAGGGGAACTCACCCTCAATTGTCGGGTCGTAATTGTCGAGGAACACAGCCCGTACCCATCGAACGGTGAGAGCACTCTTTCCGACACCTCCAGCTGTAGACAATGTCAGTGAACTGTTGGCAGATACCATCGACGACGAGCAGACCTCCGAGAACAACACTTGTAAACTGGCGCATGAGAGTGAGAGGAAGAAAGAAGGGAGAGATTTCAGGTTGTAACATCCATAAAAGGTGTAGACTTTAGTAGCGCGTGGCGTCACGGCGCTAACTTCTAATTTCCCTCTCAATGAACCCTCGTGTCTTCTTCGACTTTGCTATCGACGGTGAGCCCGTTGGAAGGTAAGCTGCACAGGTTGTTCCCAATGCTATTGCTTATAGCCTAATAGGGTTATATTTGAGGTCTTTGCAGACACAGTTCCAAAAACTGCCGAAAAGTAAGCAAAGTCCGCTAATTTCACCCATAATTTTCTCTCACTTGCTCATATTTCGCCCAGCTTTCGAGCATTATGTACTGGCGAAAGGGGCCTATCTCCAAAGTCCCAAATCCCTCTCTACTATAAAAATTCGATTATTCATCGTTCCATTGCGGATTTCATGATTCAAGGAGGAGGTCAGGAACGATACACATCCTCCAAACAACGTGCCTGTCTAATTATTCTTATCAGACTTCACAAAACGTAATGGACTAGGTGGCGAATCCATATACGGCTCTCCCTTCGAAGATGAAGACCTCACGCGGCCAGTGGATGCTGAAGGGTATTCCATTTCTTGTATTCTGAATCCCTTCGCGTATATCTATCAATGATCCCATTATGCAGTCTCCTCGTTATGGCTAATCGTGGGCCAGATACGTCAGTTTTTTACGCCGGCTCTTGATATTTCTCATACTAAAGCCTATATTTTTACTTACCTCTAGCAACGGCTCCCAGTTTTTCATCACCCTCCGTCCATGCCCCCACCTCAATGGCAAGCACGTCGTATTTGGCAGGACAGTCCGGGGCTTCGATGATGTCGTCCAGAAAATTGCCGCTATTCCCACAGACGAGAAAGACCGTCCCGTGCGTCCCGTTATGATTGTCAACTGTGGCGAACTTGAGCGGAAGAAAGCGCCTGTGAAACGCCAGCCGTCCCCTTCGCCATCCACGGCGTCCAAATCCGATAGCGAAGGAGAGCGTGGAAGGAAGCATAAGCGAAAGAAGCATCGTCATGGGTCTGACTCTCCCTCGCGTTCACCATCTCAGTCAAGGTCCCGTTCGCGCTCCCCTGAGGATAGTGATGTGGATGGGAAGAAGAAACGAAAGCATAAGCACAAAAAGCACAAGTCGAAGTCACAGCGGAAGCATCGCGACAAGGAACCGCCATCTGGGGAACCAAAGCTGCCACACCAGGAGACAGAGGAAGAGTACGATGCCAGATTAGAGAGAGAAGAGAACGAACGGTTGGAGGCTGAAAGGAAGGATGAGCTAGCCGGGTTACGTGAAAAGCTGAAGCGAGAGCAAGAAGAGCGTGAACGCGAGAATAGGGCGAGTGGTAGGATTAATTACAAGGGTAAGTTTCTTTATCCTCCATTATCAACCATGTTTGACGATTTTCTACAGGACGTGGTAGAATGAAGTACATCGATCCCGAAACCGTTCGTAGATATGATTAAAAAGAGATATTGTACTTTACTTTCTCTTGGACCTTTTGACGAAAATACCATCTTTTCTATTTCGCGATGTGCTATTGTGCGGCGAATAAAAAACAAAGAGAGAGTAAGAACGGCAGCAGAGAGGCTCGACATCGTACCACATTGTATGTACAGAACGTTAGCTGCGAGCATAAATCAAGTCGAGTCGAGGTGGGGAGACAGGTGTGGCAGTGGAAGGGAGGAGTAATAGGGAGGAGGGAATAGGGCATGTGGCATATAGTACGGACAACAAGTCAAAAGTTAAGTTGACAAATGACACGGAGAGAGTAATAAAGACACAGAGAAAATTCACAAAAACTCAAAAGGAAAGGAAAAGGAATGGAAACATATCGAAACAAGCAAAAAAGGGAGGCAACACATGAGATAGGAAATAGGCAACCAGCACTTTTGGGGTAATATATATAGAGGGGAGGCTGAACATCCAAGAGCGAATTTAATCCGATTATAGAGCCCGGAAGGAAAACAGGGTCCAAACGACGGGCATCTCACCACGTCTAGACGACAATTCCTGCGACTTTCTCCGCCACCTCGCCCACTTTCTCCGTGATCTTATCCAAAGTGCTCTTCCCTTCCTCTCCCTCCTTGGCCTCTCCCGCATCCTCCGCAGAAGATGGTGGCTTGTCCTCCTTCACCGGCTGAGGAGAAGGCGACACGCCCTTGGTAGCATTCGCGAAGCTGAAGGCGGGTCGCACAGTTGCAACGGGTCGCTGAGTAGGTGCGCCTCGCGTGGACCCCTGACGAGATGACTCGCGGGATATGGGGTGTGCTGGTTCGCGGGAGGATGCCTGACGCGATGTCTCGCGCGAAAGAGGGTGAGGGTGTTCGCGAGAGCTGGCCTGGCGCGAGCTTTCGCGGGACATGGGGTGACGGTGGGCAGTTTCCTCGCGATCCTTTGCGAGCTTTTCTTCAACTTCTTTCTCGCGCGCTGTGACGTCGACCGGCCTGTAAAACAAGAAGATTAATTTATGTTATCATGAATGTGGTAAGCACGTTGACTTACCTAGCCGCGCCGAATGGATTAGCCTTGCTTGCGGATGGCCCAGCCGATGTCGGAGAAGGCGAAGCAAGAGGAGTACCAGCATTAGATACCTGTCCCGACCTAGGAAGAAGTTCCAATTTCTTTCTCGCCAATTGTGGTGTCGGTGGCGTCGAGCTAGAAGGTGACCTCCCGACGGGGCCGGGGCGCTTGGACCTCCAATCTCCCTCATCGGCAACCGAAGGCGGCGTGTTCTTATCGAGTCCAGCACCAAACTTGCGACCAACACTTCCTCTCTCGCTCGCAGGCGGACTGGGCCGGAATTTAGCCCCTTTCGACCACGTCTCCTCCGCATCCGCTGCCCCGCTTGTTTCGAATCCACTTCCGAACCCTCGTTTGCCTTCACCACGCTCTGGGCGGTCTGGAGGAGGCAGAGGGCCACGGACGCTTGCCCTCCAGTCAGTATTCAGTTCTGGACGTTCTTCAACTGGTTCGAATCGAGACCCTCGGCGAGGTCCCTCGTCGCCTTCAGCACCAGGACCAGCACGGTCCTTGAAACCGAAGCCAGATCCTCCTCCCCCACGACGTGGCTCAGTAGGAGGAAGGGGGCCTTCACGTCTCCAGTTGCCGGAGAATTTCTCATCATCGAATCCTCCTCCGTCCCGACCACCGAATCCTCCACGCTCACGCTCTTTAGCTGTCAATAGAAAGCTTAAGGAAAAGGATAAATGATAGATAAAGACAGGACCTTACGCGGTTCAGCCACATTTACACGAATAGTGCGGTGTGAAAGTGTCTGATAACAATAGTTGGACGTGAATAGGAGACTGAGAAAATGAAAGCGCAACGTACCCCGCCCGACTTTTCAAGAGCATATTTAAGCCCTTCAAGTTCAGTAAACTCAACATAACCGAATCCCTTGGGTTTTCCTTCTCTATCAGATATGATCTTCACCGAAACCGTCTACAAATAAAAAGATAAAAATTGTCAAATTTTTTTTTCATAATTCAGGCGCACAATACCCTCACCTTATGCGGGGCAAAGAAATCTTCGAGCTCAGTCTCAGTCATGTCAAATGCGAGGTTTCCAACGAAAGCAGTGTAGGGGGGCGCCGTGGGAAGGGGAACTTCCTCCCTAGGAGCAAGAGGAGCGCGATCAGCTGGATCGCAAAATGTCAGGATGTTTCAGGAAGAATACGAAGAGTATAGCTCACGTCTAGATGAGAAATCCGATCGCCCACCATCCCTGGCCCTTTCCTCGTCGGTTCTGGGAGCCGCTAGACAGAGATATACCTCATAAGCCACCCATCTCGTACTCATTTTGATCAGTTTAGCTTACGGGCACTAGGAAGAGAGTCCATCTCGTCTGCCCATGATCCAAGGGCTGCAGAAAGAGCAGAATTAGACCGAGAAAGAGGGGTCGAATGTACTACACACTGGTATCACCCAGGAATTCGTTTAATGACATCTTTTGGCCTTTTTTGGGAGCTGAAGGCAGTGAAATGAGTGCAATCCATGGCAGAGATGTTATTCAAAGATGCTAACCCATGATTGCAGTTGTTCTTGTAGTGTAGATTCAAGTACTTGAAGTGCGCCAAAAATTGGTCGGAGTAGGAACTAGAGTCTGGTTATATAAGCCACTAGACTTCCTTCTTCGCTGGACGCCCCCAACCCACCTCCCGCTTTCGGGTCCATACTCGCCGTAATTGCAGATATTTATTTATTCAAACTGAAATACGAAGAAAATATTTTGAAAATATTTTATAAATGTTTTTCTGACGTTGATGGCACGGATCACATCAGCTAGCGACACGAGTCAACATTGACGACATCACTTCCAAAGACAGAAGTTGCTCTCTGAAGCGATCTCCGGGTGGCCCTGAACACGTCGACCATCCAAAGATATATTTGAGAAATACCTTCTTTATTGTCAAGTGCCTTGTCTTACGAGAAGGTCATTCTCGACCAGCTTAATTGTCTGTAACGTTTTGGGCCGTGTGTTTGAGAAATTCTCAGGCGCGTGCGTTTCGTACAAATTGAAACATACTACCTTCCACTGTGTCTGCCTTCTTAGCTCAGTTGGTAGAGCGCGTCACTAGTAATGACGAGGTCAGTCGTTCAAATCGGCTAGAAGGCATTTCTTTTGTAAAATTTTGGTCCTCGCCCTCGCAATTTGCCTAAAGTGTAACTGGCGACATTCACCATTTGTGTTCAGCCAACATCTCGTTATCAAGCATCAAGACAGCCTTATTTTCTCGGCGACTGTTTTCTGTCGTTTTGAACGTTTGAATCTTTCCCCAATCCCGAAAATAAACAAATGCGATTCTTCCCTATTACCCCACTGTTATACACAACGGTGGAATTACACCTCCTTCTGGTCACTTCTCTAAACAAACATGTATCAGCAGCTGCAATTATACGGGATATGATATAACTCACTCTGTCCAATCTTAAGCCACTTTGGAATACCCTTATTCGCACTAATATCTTTAGGCAATTGGGTCGAGTTGTTCTTCCAAGATTTCCCGCCATCTTTCTCACCTGCAGATTCAAAGCTAGGCGGCGGAGGTAGGTCCTTCGATTGTGCCAATACAGACTCTAGCAGCGGGGGTCGAAGGTTATGGTCTGTAATTACATTAGTGAAAGAAGACCGTGACCAAGAGAAGGGCGTACCATTCAACGACTCCTCAAAGAAACTAATCATCAGAACAGAGGAGGGCGAGAGTTCCAATTCGAATAGAGAAAGATTCTTGACGGCAGGGTCAGAAACCTTGAGTTCTCGCCGAGGAGGTGACTGGTCTGAGAACAAAAGATAGGAGCGAGTCGAGCATGAAGTAGAAGATGCATACATAGAACAAATTTGATAGGCCTTACATCCTCGCGCAGCAGACTCCTAACAAAAGCATAGACCGACTTGATCTTGTCGGTGGAATGGAAGGTCTTCTCTAGCTGTGAGCGATCTGGGAACTTGACACGTATTCTAGTCTATACCACTGGTTAAATAAATAAGACATGGGTTTAGAGCTATAAGGACTCACATTGGGGTATCTCTGTAGTTTAGCCTTTAGCTCTCGTTCTCGTATTTGCTGAGTCTTGAGGGGAGCGTTCTGGAGAGCTTCGCGGGCTTTCACCTGCGCATAGTATGCAGCTTTCAATTCATTAGCAGTAGGGTCGAAGTATGAATCAGGTAGCTCTAAAACGACATAATTTCAGAATAAAAGTTCAAAGATTGAACAACGCTTACGCACCTCTCGAAGGACCAGCGGTGCCCCCAGCAGGTGGATTGTATAATGTAAAATCAGTCGGTATTTCAGAAACTGGTTCGCTCTTCACTGCCGCAACCTCTTCTTTCGTTTGTACTGGTGGTATCGCAGAAATAGAAGTTGTAGGGACTTCAGTAGGTTGTGGTTCTGACATGATCAAGAGGTGTGGCGTCTGGTATCCCTGCCACGCCCACTTGTGTCCACTCTGGACTTCCCTGTCTTTCCCGTCAACCACTATGTCGCATAATCACAACCATGGACACTGCGAGGATGAGCACCACGACCATGAACATGTCGCTGATTCCGGTGGGAACGCGGATAACCTCTACATATACATCGATCAACCAAATGTTCGCATTTTGAACGCGGTGGAGGAGAGGAAGATTCTGAAGCCTTGGGATCAGAGGTTGGATGAAGAAGTAGTGAGTAAACGTACTATGTCGTTAATATGTACTGAGGAGCGTAGTTTGTTGAGTCCGATGCAGACGACCAGCTGTACGTCCCTAACTTAAACACCATTTACCTTCCTCCTCAACCGCCTTAGCATTATACATATACCTTTCACCGGAAGCGTCAAACTTCGTTCAGTCCTAATAAAAGCCGGTCCAGGAGATCAAACACCCAGCAATGTATCCCTCGTAAGTTTGCCGCCTCTCTATCTCCATCGCTGGTACGCCCCACTAATGACGCATACAAGTTCGCGAATATGGAACAAGTCGACTTTGACGATGTATCTGGCACGACTCCTACACAAGAATTTGCTGTCGTTCAGAGCCGCGAAGTTGGAGAATACGCTGTCAAGTTATTATTCCTCCTTTCTTCCTTCCTTCCGTTCCGCCCCACTAAGTTTATTCGCTCATTTAGACCCGCCAAATTCTCCAACCTCTCCTCAATCACTATATTTTTTCCCTCCTCCCAAGGCGCAGACTCAACGCGTGTCTACTACATCGGTTTCCTAGGCTCTTTCTCGCATCGTACTAAGGAGGCTCCAGCAAACATCTTATACGAGGCTCAGGCGAACCCAGCTGATCATCCCAATATTTTGCAGAACGAGACTTTCGGAAGCAGTTTGGAGGGAGGAGATGCGTTTTGAAGGGACGAGAGTCATTTATTTCAAAATACGAAGATGTTCTGGATCGTCATCGAAGGGTATTAAATAATCGGGGACGAGAATTGTACGATATCATTGCAGTCAAATGAAACCATGAATATTCTGATCTTATAACTCAAAATATAAACCTGCTAACGGGTTTTAGATGACTAGAACCGGACTCCGAATCCGAATCCGACTCGTCAGGATTCTTCTGGAACGGACAAGTACTGAGCATCGGACCGCCTCCCGTTATTTCTTTGGGTATGGGTTTCCTAAGGAAAACCCATGCCTCAAGGGCACTCTCTGTAGGAAACGAATCTTGTCCTGTCTTTTGGCATGGAAAGACTACGATTCCTGTTCCAGATTCCTCTGCGCCAAGAAAATCAATAAATGCATATGCAGCCTGCGGACAGATAAACCGTGAGCACGACTATAAGAAATGAAATGATATTTATTTAACACTCACAGTGTTGTTGTCGTATGCGTGCCGATACATTGCCATGAATAATTCGGCATTTGGAATACATTCCTCAACATCGTTACAGTCAGGCATAGGCGCAGCGACGAGAAAGCCCATGAATGGTTCATATAAACCTTGTGCTACAGAATTATTCATACGTGTCTCGATATTCTTCACCCAAAGTCCTGGATGGGATTCTAGTTCGTCTGGCATACGATCGCAGGTACCCCTGCAATCGACGACTCGTCGTAAGAATAACGAGCATGATAAAAAGGAAGACGAGATAAACACTCTGGAAGACCCCTATAATGAAATGCAACCCTCAATTTTGTTTTCGTGGAGGGATTCTTTTGGGTTTTCCATTCCCAGGCTAAATCGCCTATCCATACTAAATCTTCAGAGCCAAACCAAGGCTCGACGCAGAGTAAGTGTTCCCTGTCTTCGTTGGTACATATATAAGGGGAAGACCATATTCCTGGGTGCCATGGCGATAACGAGGTTTACGTTTACGAGGCGGAGTCTGTGGCCGTAACTTAGGATAGTTGACTTGTAGTCGGGGCCTGTTCAAGAAGACTAGGAACGTCTCCATGGTTGGTTTCAAGTCGTGAAAGGAGACCTTGGAAAATTACCATTATGTTATAACTATGGAGGAACACGGAAAGGTACAATGAACAAAGCCAACAAGGATTGGAAGGTCAAACCGGCTTTACCGTTCAAGCGTCTAATAAGCGGTGCCACTGAGGTCTCTTTACTGGTTCTATAAAGACAAAGCATAAGTAGCAAATAGATAGAGAATATATCTGGCCCAATAACAGGGATGAAGGCATCGTCATGACTATATAGGTGGTCCGTAATATGCAGTGCCACCTAGAACTTCCAAAACATTCTCAAAAAGAACTACATAAATTAATAAACAATTCTTCTTCTTGTAATCACTCTGCAAAAACATTCGCCCCAACTGTGCTGTATCTGCTGGTATTAATAAAATATTCTGGATAAGTGCCAGTACGACATACCCTGAATTCTTCTTCTTGAACCTCTAGATTCAGCCTCTCGATCCACCCCAAAGCTCTCTGTTGCTTTACTTCTCTAGGATTGCTTTTGATCCTTCTTTTTCGCTCTGATGGAACCTGGCGATGGCTTGAAGAAGTACTCGACACCACTATATGCGCCACCATAGGTGTATTTTCAACCTTAGAGCATATTCTCGTGACCCCCTGGCGATAGACATGTTTCGGGGGTTGGAGTTGTGTGAGAGAGTTGATATTAGATAAGTTACTTGGTAGTGGCAGGGTGTTGGTAACAGGTAAAAAGCGTCTAACAAGAGTCAGCTGTTGGAATTAATTATGCAAACATATGCGGCTTAGTAGAAATGTTATTAACGCCCATATAGTAAGGTATCAAAGTTGAATGCAATATTTAATGTGAAAGAAAATATTTCGTATAGAGAAAATACCCGCCAGGTGCATATGGCACCGAGGTTGAATATTCGCCAATGTATGCAGTAGCCCTATCTAATTTTTTTCGCCACAGCTTCCTTTATTTTGCGTTACTTTCCGTTTTACTTTTGTTCACGGATTTTCTTTTGCTCTGATTCACTAGCTACTGTTTTCCTATAAATCCCGTAGTAAGCTGTTCCTCACCCTCAGTCGTTTGCTCTACAAACACTGAGGTGAGATATATTCTGTTTCCTTTAATATTTCCGTTACTTACATGTATTGCAGTCTTTTCGTTTAGGTAATTAATATATTAGTCGTTTGTTCTACAAACACTGAGTCTTTTCGTTTAGTTGCTATATTTCTACATCAACTTGGGGTTGAAGTGAGGTGACCCCCGTGAGAAGACGCGGTGTGCCTCATTCCTCCTGGAATAATATTTGCCCTATGCTGACAGAAATCTATTCAAAATAGTAATGTTTGATAAGACATGCCCAAGTATTGCGCTTCAGAGTGGCTGTGGTGACCAGCTACACTGGGAGACAGTTCAATGGTTGGACCTTCATCGTTAATTTCTTTATTTACCTACATACTAGAGTAAATATCCCATAGGTACGACTCCCGTTCTATTCCCCATATGAACAGACTGCTGGATATACCATTTTAGCGCACGCCACCTGACAATGAACACCAGAACCAAATCAACGAAATCGTATGGAATGCATTTATATAATTATGCATGTAATAGTACAGTTTGCATCTTATGAACGAACGAACATAAAGTGAATAAAGAGGATAGGAAAGAAACGAAAAAGAAAGAATACAGTTCCGAACTATACTAAAGCACAAAAATCCATACAACAAGATAGAAATTCACATTCCTCCCTGACCTTGAGGCGGATTCGGGCCGATCCCGTATTGCAACATCTGTGCCATCTGCTGGGGTGTATATTGCCCACTTGGCTGTAGATGATGGACTTGTTGCATCCCAGGTGGCGCTTGTTGTTGAGGCTGCATGTTGAATCCTCCTGCACCGACACTGCCCATGTTGGGAGTAACACCCATGTTCATCCCTCCTGGGTTCATGTTCAAATTCATCCCTCCCGGGTTCATATTCATTCCTGTATTCCCTGACATGTTCATCATCCCTTGCTGTTGCTGTTGCTGTTGCTGTTGCTGCTGCTGCTGCTGTTGTTGCTGCTGCTGTTGCTGTTGTTGCTGCTGTTGCTGTTGCTGTTGCTGTTGCTGTAATCCCTGCAAAAGCCTCATCTCGAACGATCCAGGCT